>ENA-OWLR01000794-OWLR01000794.1-metagenome-genome-assembly--contig:-NODE-794-length-9421-cov-3.942985_pt1 | contig 9421 bp, 7 predicted proteins | sample MGYA00245352_ERZ651110 | MGnify/ENA primary metagenome ERZ651110 (study PRJEB26857, sample SAMEA4031765) | metagenome | biome: human; feature: oral; material: saliva | place: Philippines | collected 2014 | study... | reverse complement strand
CACTATAAGTCAATCTTCCTTCTCATGATAATATAATATGGAAGGTGCAAAATAGTGTTACATTACCTCTTCGGTAATAAAAACGATGAAATTAGAAGGCAAACCAAAATAAGCTATTTTGCAAGTTAAAACGGCTGAAATTAAGAGGTGTTTTAATATTGTTTACGCGATAAAATGAATGGAATTGTTTTTCAGGATAGGTTCGTTTTATTGATTACTATATTTATGTTGGAAGATAAAGTAAAATGATATTGCGCTTAAAGAAAGTCCTTTAATTGCGCATCTTGGCCAAAAATGGATTGAAAGTATTCGTTAGCAGCTTCGTATGGTAGGTTTGCTTGTTCAAAGAACGCTTTCATTTTAGCAAGCGCGCCCTTTTGTTCTTCATCATTAATCGTGTATTCCTTGAGTATTTTAGACGTCTCTTCTTCAATAGATTCTCCGAGTCCTGTGAGGGCATCGAATGCAGAAAACTGGTTAGCATGCTCCCATGAAGAAAGCCTTTTACGTCCGATTGGCTCTACATGAGGCAGTTCAATGATGTCGTTATATTCACTTGTGTCTTCGAACATAGACATTTAATTTTAAAAAGTATAGAGTTTCGCGAAATCGTTTCACGAAACCCTTTACTTTTAATCAATGTAAGTATCTAATATTTTGGTATGACCATTCACAGGAATAAGGTCATAATCTGCTATTTCTGCAGGGATCATACAACTAAATCCTTCGTGCAATTCGATCTCATCTCCAGTCGAATGAACGTGAATTTTGCAGTCGCCTTCAAGGCACATCACAATGACAAAGCTGTCATGTTCCATGAGATTGCGGTGGAATGGGGCAGTGGTGTCAATGATATGTACAGAGAAATATTCTGTTGAAAGCACCGTACAATCGCACTCTTTCTGGTCAGAATAGTGTGTGCGATAGTCTTTTTCTACATGATAATTGAGTGCTTCTGCGGCTAATTCTGTATGTAGTTCGCGTGGCTTTCCATCTATTCCAGGACGGTTATAGTCATAGATTCGATAGGTAAGATCACTACTTTGTTGAACTTCTGCAAGCAAAATGCCTCCGCAAATCGCATGAACGCGTCCTGCAGGAAGGTAGAAAACGTCTCCGGCATGCACCTCATGACGGGCTAAAACATCAGTAATTGTGCCTTCAGCAATTCGCTTTTTATATTCATTTCGGTCTATTTCTTGTTTAAAACCAACGTAGAGTGATGCGCCAGGATCAGCGTGAAGGACGTACCACATCTCGCTCTTTCCAAACTTACCATGCACTCGTTGCGCCATCTCATCATTGGGATGAACTTGTATACTCAAGTCATGTCGGGCATCAATAAACTTTACTAAGAGTGGCATTTTACCTGCATAACGCTCTGCAACATGCTTTCCAAGTATCTCGTTTGGATAGCTATCAATGAGTGAAATGAGGTCTTTGCCTTTATAAATTCCGTTAGAAATGATGTTAACACTTGATGGAACGGCACTTACTTCCCATGATTCTCCAATGGGAGCAGTGTGCTTTGGCAGATGTTTCCAAGTTGTTAGTTTGTCTCCTCCCCATACCGTTTCATGAAGATTAGGTTCAAACAACAACGGATATAAATGTTTCATATTTGATTGTTGATTTTATTTAAGACTGTCTTGATACCAGGTATAGAGTTTTGCTACACCTTCTTCGATTTCTATTTTGTGTGTCCAGCCTAAACGATGTAACTTTTCTACGTCGATGAGTTTACGTGGAGTGCCGTTAGGTTTTGAGGCATCCCAAACGATTTCTCCAGTGAAACCAACCATTTCTTTGACTAAGTTTGCTAATTGTTTGATCGTGAGTTCTTTTCCTGTTCCGACGTTAATATGGCAGTTCCTGATTTCACCTAACGATGGAATAGCACCGCCTCGACCTTCAGAATTATTACGATCTACCACGCCATCTGTCTTTGCATCATAGAAAACAGATGAGTATTTATCAATGCCTATGATGTCTTTGAAGTCAACATTCAATAGTACATGTACGCTTGCATCAGCCATATCTTCACTCCAAAGGAATTCACGGAATGGACTACCATCGCCCCATAACGTCACCTTATTATCCTCTATGCCATAGAAAGCGAGGGCTTTTAAGATGCGTTCTTGCGTGTTGTTACCGTCTACATTGCCTTCACCAATAAGCTTACGTAAGGCTGGTGGAGGGTTGAGTGGACGTTTATTCATGTCGTTGTTAATAGCATTCCAGTCTCCATCATGAATGAGTTTGGCTAAGTAAATCTTACGCATCATGGCAGGCATCACATGACTATTCTCCAAATGGAAGTTGTCATTAGGACCATAAAGGTTAGTAGGCATGACAGCAATATAGTTCGTTCCGTATTGCAAATTGTAGCTTTCACACATCTTAAGTCCGGCAATTTTGGCGATTGCATATTCCTCGTTGGTATATTCCAAGGGCGAGGTGAGTAGACAATCTTCCTTCATTGGTTGCGGTGCATCCTTTGGATAGATACATGTCGAGCCTAAGAATAGTAATTTTTTCACCCCATGTTTATACGCGTTTTCAATCACATTGCATTGCATTTTCATGTTTTGCATGATGAAATCTGCACGATAAAGAGAGTTCGCCATAATGCCTCCGACGAATGCAGCAGCAAGAACCACCGCATCGGGTTGTACCTCATCAAAGAATGATTTGACGGCAGATTGGTCTGTCAAGTCAAGCTCTTTATGACTCCTTCCGATTAGGTTTGTATAGCCACGTGACTCTAAATTCTTCCAAATGGCAGAGCCAACAAGTCCATGATGGCCTGCAATGTAAATCTTACTATCCTTTTCTAATGTCATTTCTTTATTCTTTTTACCTTATTATATAGTCTATTTTTTGCGTGTAGCTCTGATGAAGAATGTAATCAAACAGATGTAAGCTATCAAAGAGCACACTTGACTTGCGGCACTTGTCAACCAAGTTGGTGACACAGCGAGCTTCATGTCGGACAACCAAACCTCAAAACCTGCAAACTTCAGCAGTGCACTTATCACGCCCATCAATGCTCCACCAGCAATAAAACCGCTTGCAATCAGCGTACCACGCTCACCGCGTTGCTTGTTCACTTCTTCATCTTTACTGCGAGAAGTAACCCACCAGTTGATGGCACCTCCCACAACCAATGGTACGTTTAGCTCTAAAGGAATAAACATTCCCAATGCAAAAGCGAGCGCAGGAACCTTACATAGCGTCAGAATTATAGCCAAAGCAGCTCCTATACCATATAGAATCCATGGCGCACCTACACCGTTCATAAGAGGATCTATGACTGCAGCCATCGCGTTAGCTTGTGGTGCTGCCAGACTGCCGCTTGCGAAACCATAAGTCTCATTGAGTAACATCATCACGCCACCAACTGTTGCTGCGCTGACCAAAGTACCCAAAAACTTCCAACTTTCCTGTTTCTTTGGCGTCGTTCCAAGCCAATATCCTATCTTCAAGTCAGTGATAAAGCTACCCGACATGCTTAAAGCGGTGCAGACAACTCCTCCCATAATGAGGGCAGCCAGCATGCCGGCAGAACCTTTTAAGCCTACAGCAACCATCACAACACTGGCAAATATCAACGTCATTAGCGTCATTCCTGATACTGGATTGCTACCAACGATGGCGATAGCATTAGCTGCAACGGTCGTAAAAAGAAAGGCAATGACGGTCACAAGCAGTATACCTACCACAGCAAATAAGATGTTTCCTTGCATCACTCCAGTCCAAAAGAAGATGAAAGTGAGTAATAATACCACAATACTTCCTATGGCAATAATCTTAAAACTGATATCTCTTTGAGTGCGTTGTACGTCATCTATGTTCCCACCTTTACCTTTTAGTTCACGCGCTGCCAGTCCAACAGCATCACGGATGATACCCCAACTACGGATAATTCCAATGATACCAGCCATAGCTATGCCTCCAATGCCGATGCTACGTGCATACGATCTGAAGATTGTTTCAGGGTCCATAGCGCCTACAGTGAGTGTAATGGAAGGGTCCCACTGGTTTAATACTTGGTCATGGAATAGTAATGACATGCCGGGAACTATCAACCACCACACTGCAATGCTACCAAAACAGATGTATAGTGCATATTTCAAGCCCACAATATAGCCCAAACCAAGGACGGCAGCGCCTGTATTGACTTTGAAAACAAGCTTTGCCTTGTCGGCCAATTCTGTTCCCCAACCTACCACACGGCTTGTAAAGTTCTCATTCCACCAGCCAAGTGAGGCCACAATAAAATCGTAAAGTCCACCTACAAGACCTGATAATAGCAGCGGTTTTGCCTGATCTCCACCTTTCGCTCCACTTATTAATACTTGAGTTGTGGCTGTAGCCTCGGGGAAAGGATACTTGCCATGCATGTCGCTTACAAAGTATTTGCGGAAAGGAATAAGGAATAATATACCGAGAACACCACCTAATGCCGAGGCCATGAATATCTTAAAGAATGATGTTGTCATTTCAGGATACTTGGCTTGCAATATATATATGGCAGGCAAAGTAAAGATAGCACCAGCTACAACAGCACCCGAGCAGGCGCCGATACTTTGAATAATAACGTTCTCTCCAAGTGCATTGCGACGCTTTGCGGCTGTAGATGCGCCGACAGCAATAATGGCTATGGGGATAGCGGCCTCGAAAACCTGACCTACTTTGAGTCCAAGATAGGCTGCAGCTGCTGAAAAAAGCACAGCCATGAGAATGCCCCAAATGACTGACCAGCTATTCACTTCGGGATAAACCTTGTTAGGGCTCATCACAGGTTCATACTTTTCGCCTTCTTTTAGTTCGCGAAATGCGTTCTCGGGCAGCTGTACTGCCTCCATGTCTTTCGTTTCTTTTTCCATAATTCCGTATTATCTTACAAAGATAAAACAAATGAATATAAAATCAAAATTATTGGTTCTATTTAGTCAATATAATTTAATTTTGGATTCTCTAAGGCTTATACTTCTGTCCAAAAGAAATAAAAAACCGGGAGACTACAAGGGTCTTCCGGTTTAGTTTCTTATTTATTTCAATAAGTCGGGACGCAAACGTTTCGTCCGTTCCATTGCCTGATCAAACTCCCATTGGCGTACTTTCGCTTCGTTTCCACTCAAAAGAATGTCTGGAACCTTCCAACCTTTATAGTCAGATGGGCGAGTATATATAGGTGCTGCAAGCATATTGTCTTGAAAACAGTCGCTCAATGCACTTTGTTCATCACTGATTGAGCCTGGAATTAGCCTCACTATGGCGTCTGTCATCACTGCAGCGGCCAACTCTCCGCCTGTAAGCACATAGTCACCAATACTTATCTCTCGCGTAATTAGATGGTCTCTGACGCGCTGATCAATTCCTTTATAGTGGCCACAGAGGATAATCATGTTGCCTTTTAGGGATAGTTCGTTGGCTAAAGGCTGGTCAAACTTCTCGCCATCTGGGCTGGTGTAAATCACCTCTTCATAGTCGCGTTCGGCTTTAAGCGCAGAGATGCAGCGGTCAATAGGTTCACATTGCATCACCATTCCTGCGCTTCCACCATAAGGATAGTCGTCAACGCGACGCCATTTGTCAAGCGTATAATCGCGAAGGTTATGTAACCGAATCTCAACAAGCCCTTTTTTCTGTGCCCGAGCAAGGATAGATTCAGTGACAAAGCCCTCAATCATTTCCGGGATTACTGAAATAATGTCTATTCTCATGACTGCAAAAGTAATGCTTTTTCTTTGATTGAACAAGCATACTCATGCTTTATCGGCATCGAGTTGCATATTTAATATCATTCTTTTCCAAACTTTTCAATAAATTCTTCTTCTGAGATTATGGGGATTCCCAACTGTTGTGCCTTCTGATTCTTGGAGCTTTGAGAGGCTACATCGTTGTTAATCAGATAGTCGGTAGACTTGCTGACGCTTCCCGTTACCTTTCCTCCTTGACTTTCTATGTATGCTTTCAGCTCGTTACGATTCTTATAATGTGTCACATCGCCAGTCACAACAAAGGTCAATCCCTTGCAACTGTCGCCCTCAGCCGCTGTGTTTTCTTGGCTCACGCGTATTTGTTGAAGCAGTTCTTCAACCATAGCGAGATTTTCTTCATCATGAAACCAAGTCACCACTTGATTGCTTTTTTCGGGGCCAATGCCTGCAATGAGAGAAAAAGGTGAGTCGCTTGCCGGAACAACATTTTCGTTTTTACCACTTGCAATGGTAATAATATCTTGCAGCGAATAGGCACTTAGCAACCTTTTACATACGTCTTGACCACACAAAGGGATGCTCAATGCATATAGAAAGTGGTGTGCTTCCACGTCACGTGCTTTCTCAATAGAGCGCAAAAGGTTGCGAACGCTCTTCTCACCAAAACCATCTGTTGACGAAAGTTGAATGGCGTGATCTTTCAATTTGTATAAATCGGCATAGGTTTTTACCCATCCAAAGTTGATAAACTTAGCCACTGTTTGCTCTGACATGCCATCGATGTTGACTCCTTCTTTGCTTACAAAGCGCGCAAACTTACGCAGTTGTTTCGCTGGGCATTTGGGGTTTGTGCAATGAAGGGTCTTTGTTTCGCTGGCCGAACTAATCGTTATGCGGGTTGGCGCATTGCAAACCGGACAAGAACATGGAACATCTAAGTCGCCAACTTTCTCGATAACACGAATCACTTTCGGTATAATCTTATTGGCTTTGATAACACTTAGTTTCGTTCCTTGACCGCCGATACCTAATCGTTCACATTCACTGATATTGCAAAGTGAGGCACGTTTTACACTCGTTCCCTCCAAATCGACAGGTGAAAACACGGCAACAGGTGAGATTGTATTGGCTGCACAACTCCATTCAACATGGTCTAACACGGTGTCAGCACTTTCATCTTGCCATTTAAAAGCAAGGCCCGCACGCGTTGCATGATGTCCCGTGACGTTGCCAGTTTGGGCAAACGCCGTGTCATCATAGGTAATCACCAAGCCATCTACAGGGTAGGGGTTCTCTTTTCCCGTTACTTTCTCTGTCCATTTTGCAATGACTTGTTCTATGTTTTGCAGTGTTGGATGTTCTATTTCCTCACGTTCTACCGCCTTCATACCATTCTTTTCAAGCCAATCCATACGCTTTCCCCATGACGTTATGACTTCATCGGTGTAGACTAATGTAAAGGGAATCCACACAAGATGACGCTGTTTGACTTCATTAATGTCTTTTAATGTCAACGAACCTGAAGCTAAGTTGCGTGGGTTTGCATATTCTTCTTCGCTCTCAATATTAAATTGTTCGAAGTCGGCATAACTGATAACACATTCTCCTCTGACTACAACATGGCCCTTGTTCTTTATCTCTTGTGGAATGCCTTGAATGGCAGTAGCCAAGTGAGTGATGTTTGTTCCGATGTGTCCATTGCCTCGTGTCACCACCTTTGTCAGTTTTCCGTTGTCAAAAGTGACAACAAGGGTCAGCCCGTCAAGCTTCCAACTCAGCCAAATAGGACGCTCTTCTGCCCATTTCGCGAGTTCAACGGGTTGCTTGGTCTTTGCTAATGAGAGTGCAGGGAATTCGTGTTCTTCCTTCTTTCCAATAATATTGTCTTCCGAAACTCGGTTGGTTGGTGAGTCTGAGAATTGCTGCCCGGTCTCTTTTTCCAAGCGTTTCACTTCGTCAAACAAGGCATCCCATTCGTAGTCTGACATCTGTTCGCCCTGTCCATTATAGTATGCATTGGCCGCGAAATTAAGCTTGTCAACAAGCTCTCGCATGGTTCTTAGTTTGTCTTCTGCCATTTTATAGAATTCAAAAGTTATGGTTTAGCAAAAATACAACTTTTATATCATAAACCATTCTCATTGTAGGAAAAAGTTGATTCTTGTGTTTTGGGGTAGTGCTTCAAATGGTAATAAAAAATAATATAGTTTATATTGAGTGAGATTGTATTAACATTCTGATAATCAACAGATAATAAATTGTTTGTAATTCGTGTTATTTCGGTGTGTAATCTGCCTCAAATCATGCGGTGAAATGACGCAGAAGGCACACCGAAATGGCGCAAATTCAAATACCATCTTATGGGTTAAGGAAATTAATATCCATGCTTTGTGCTTTTGAAGAGCATGGTTTATTGTTTGATTTTTGATGAAATTATACTGCAAAAGTAGTCGGACTGCATCGCGATAACCTGCAATATCTCTATTGATGTTGTGCTGGTGCAAACTTCACGCATACGGGATGCTGAACCAAAATGTCTTGATGTGTGTCGCTTAGTAAGCCTGTTTGAGGGTTGCGTGCATAGACTTGAATCTTATTTGCATCACGACAAGCGACGAGAACAAACTTTCCATTCGGTGTGATGATAAAGTTTCGAGGATGCAATCCCGTGGGTTGTTGTCCAACGCGAACAAGCTTTCCCGAAGCCAATCTCTTGAAAATGGTGATTCCATCGCCTTTTAATCGTGTGCTCGCATAAACGAACTTACCATCAGGACTGAGGTGAATATCGGCTCCACCGCGGGCTTTTGCATCGTCAGCAGCAATGGTTTGGAAGCGTTTCAGCAGGCCGTTGGCATAATGAAATGCCGTGATGTCGCCCGATAATTCACTCATAAGGTAGACGTCTTTACCATTGGGTGAGAATGTGAGATGACGCGGACCAGAGTCTTTGTCAACATCAACTGGCGCGGAATAAGGTGTGAGTGTACCTGCTGTTTTGTTGTATTTGAATGATAGAATCTGGTCTGCACTGAAGTTTGTTGCTAACATATAACCATCTTTTGTGAATCGAGTGCAGTGCACATGAGGCTTATCTTGTCTCGTCAAGTCAGGGCCTCCAATCGTTCCTTTGTGTTGACTGGCCATGGGTTTCAAGCTTCCATCGGCTGCAATTGGAAACACAGAGAGACTTCCTCCCGAATAGTTTGCCGTCATAACTACGTGTCCATCGGTCTCCACATAACACGGATCTTCGCCATGTGTGCGTTGAGTGTTGACGAGTTTCATGCTTCCATCTCGATCGAAGGCTATGGCATTCAAGCTTGCTGTGGTATCATTGTTCTCGCTGACTGCATAGAAACATCGGCCATTGGGTGCGAAAGCAAGGTATGAAGGGTTTTTAAGTGCCAGCGAATGTTGTGCTGTTGCCTTCCCCGTTTGTTGGTCAAAAAGAAAAGAATAGACTCCTTTGCTGCCATTATCAGTATAGGTTCCGATAACCATATTGAGCTTGTTGCTCGCTATACAGAGGGCTGGAAGGGCAGAAGCCACCACACTTAACACGATTGTTTTAGTCTTCATTGAATTTATTTTTTATGATTTGATATTGTTATTTGTTCTCTTTTTGCACCTTATAATATTGTTATGGCATCATGGATTGGCTTGTCTGAACTGGTTAGGAGTGGTAGAAGTGA
>ENA-OWLR01000780-OWLR01000780.1-metagenome-genome-assembly--contig:-NODE-780-length-9504-cov-5.752355_pt1 | contig 9504 bp, 13 predicted proteins | sample MGYA00245352_ERZ651110 | MGnify/ENA primary metagenome ERZ651110 (study PRJEB26857, sample SAMEA4031765) | metagenome | biome: human; feature: oral; material: saliva | place: Philippines | collected 2014 | study... | reverse complement strand
GAGCAGGATGCTGCGGATGGGGGCATAGCCTGTGCCGGTTGCCAGCAGGATGACGGGTTTGCCGCTATCTTCCTGTAAGGTAAACGAACCGAGCGGGCCTTTAACGCGGACGATGCCTTTTTCTTTGACTTTGGGTTCGCTGCCGAAAATCATTTCCGAGCAGACACCGTTTTCGCGCCTGCGGATGTGCAGTTCCAAAATGCCTTCTTGGTCGGGCGAATTGGCGATGGAGTAGCTGCGGCTGACGTTGCCCGGCAGCAGTAAATCAATGTATTGCCCGGCATAGAAGGCAAACGGCGGGGCTTTGGGCAGGGCAAGTTTCAAGAGGGCGACATCGTGTTTGAAAATAATACTTTCGATGCGTGCGGGCAGGGTGCGGACGGGTAGGGCATCGGCTTTGTAGCCGGGGATGTTGATGCTGATATCGCTTTGCGCAGTGGTGCGGCACATCAAAATCTTGCCTTGGGCTTTTTCTGCTTCGGATAAAGCCTGTTCCGAGTGTCCGCCCATTTGAATATCGCCGCTGACCAGTTCGGCTTTGCATTGCCCGCAGACACCGCTTTTGCAGGAATGGGGCAGATTAAGGTTTTGACGGGCGGCAGCGGCTAAAACGGTTTCTCCTTCGCCGGTGGTAAAGGTGGTTTGGTCGGGCAGGGTAATGGTGTGTTTCATCGTATTTCCTTTTCGGTTGAACCCCCGCCACTTGGACATCCGTCCTTCCGGGCGGTAGGATCAGACTTTATTTGGGAGGGGCGAAATCAGGACGACACATAGGGCGGTGCTTTATGTGTCGTCCTATGTGTTGAAACATATGGCGACTATATTGCCTTCCATTTGAAAATGCCGTCTGAACGATGTTCAGACGGCATTTTTCCTTTCATTGGGCAAACCGCCTTGCATCAGGCGGACAAAATCGGCATAAGGGGCAACGCCGTACTCATCACACGCATCGATTTCAACCTGTTTTTCCTTTTTGACAAACCAAGCATCCCCGATTACAGCACCTTATGCCGCAACCGCAAATCCCGCTATGTTCGGGCAACCTATTGAAAACCAAACCACAAAACCAGTAAAGAAATATTTTATTTAATTTAAAATTTATTTATAATTTTGATACAATTTGTCTTTTATCAAAGGAGAAAATCTATGCAGGCACGGCTGCTGATACCTATTCTTTTTTCAGTTTTTATTTTATCCGCCTGCGGAACACTGACAGGTATTCCATCGCATGGCGGAGGCAAACGCTTTGCGGTCGAACAAGAACTTGTGGCCGCTTCTGCCAGAGCTGCTGTTAAAGACATGGATTTACAAGCATTACACGGACGAAAAGTTGCATTGTACATTGCAACGATGGGCGACCAAGGTTCAGGCAGTTTGACAGGAGGTCGCTACTCCATTGATGCACTGCTTCGCGGCGAATACATAAACAGCCCTGCCGGCCGTACCGATTACACCTATCCGCGTTACGAAACCACCGCTGAAACAACATCCGGTGGTTTAACAGGTTTAACTACTTCTTTATCTACACTTAATGCCCCCGCACTCTCCCGCACTCAATCAGACGGTAGCGGAAGTAGAAGCAGTCTGGGCTTAAATATTGGCGGGATGGGGGATTATCGAAATGAAACCTTGACGACTAACCCACGCGACACTGCCTTTCTTTCCCACTTGGTACAGACCGTATTTTTCTTGCGCGGCATAGACGTTGTTTCTCCTGCCAATGCCGATACAGATGTGTTTATTAACATCGACGTATTCGGAACTATCCGCAACAGAACCGAAATGCACCTATACAATGCCGAAACACTGAAAGCCCAAACAAAACTGGAATATTTCGCAGTAGACAGAACCAATAAAAAATTGCTGATCAAACCCAAAACCAACGCGTTTGAAGCTGCCTATAAAGAAAATTACGCATTGTGGACGGGGCCGTATAAAGTAAGCAAGGAAATCAAACCGACGGAAGGATTGATGGTCGACTTCTCCGATATCCGGCCATACGGCAATCAGACGGGTAACTCTGCCCCATCCGTAGAGGCTGATAACAGTCATGAGGGGTATGGATACAGCGATGAAGCAGTGCGACGACATAGACAAGGGCAACCTTGATTCACACTACCATAACCGCTTGCTACCAAGGAAAACAAAATGAATTTGCCTATTCAAAAATTCATGATGCTGTTTGCAGCGGCAATATCGTTGCTGCAAATCCCCATTAGTCATGCGAACGGTTTGGATGCCCGTTTGCGCGATGATATGCAGGCAAAACACTACGAACCGGGTGGCAAATACCATCTGTTCGGCGATGGTCGCGGCAGTGTTAAAAATCGGGTTTACGCCGTCCAAACATTTGATGCAACTGCGGTCGGCCCCATACTGCCTATTACACACGAACGGACAGGATTTGAAGGTGTTATCGGCTATGAAACCCATTTTTCAGGGCACGGATATGAAGTACACAGTCCGTTCGATCATCATGATTCAAAAAGCACTTCTGATTTCAGCGGCGGTGTAGACGGTGGTTTTACCGTTTACCAACTTCATCGGACAGGGTCGGAAATCCATCCGGAGGATGGATTTGACGGGCCGCAAGGCAGCGATTATCCGCCCCCCGGAGGAGCAAGGGATATATACAGCTACTATGTCAAAGGAACTTCTACAAAAACAAAGATAAACACTGTTCCGCAAGCCCCTTTTTCAGACCGCTGGCTAAAAGAAAATGCCGGTGCCGCCTCTGGTTTTTTCAGCCGTGCTGATGAAGCAGGAAAACTGATATGGGAAAACGACCCCAATCAAAATTGGTGGGGTAACCGTATGGATGATATTCGCGGCATCATCCAAGGTGCAGCCAATCCTTTTCTAACGGGTTTTCAGGGATTGGGAGTTGGGGCAATTACAGACAGTGCGGTAAGCCCGGTCACAGATACAGCCGCTCAGCAGACTCTACAAGGTATTAATGATTTAGGAAATTTAAGTCCGGAAGCACAACTTGCCGCCGCGAGCCTATTACAGGACAGTGCTTTTGCGGTAAAAGACGGCATTAATTCCGCCAGACAATGGGCTGATGCCCATCCGAACATTACAGCTACTGCCCAAACTGCCCTTTCCGCAGCAGAAGCCGCAACTACGGTTTGGGGCGGTAAAAAAGTAAACCTTAACCCGACCAAATGGGATTGGGTTAAAAATACCGGCTATAAAAAACCTGCTACCCGCCATATGCAGACTAAGGCGTTAGGTACGGTAGATGAAATTGGCGATACAGTACAGCAGGTTGGGAAACAGACTAGCGGACAAAAAACCAGCGGTGGTAATCCTGCGATTGATAGCGACCCTTATAGCCCGAGTAGTGTGGCAGCTCGCATAGAAGCCGGTAAGGTGCGCAGTGATTTACAAATCAAAGACATTTTGAGCAATACTACTCAAAGGAGTAAAACAAAAGGTCCCGCTGTTCAGTATGATAAAGTGGGAGATTACAATGACGCACTAAATGATTTTAATAGTCTGAATGTTCGAAATGTACAAACACGTCCTAATGGAACGATAACGGGCAATTTGCCTGATGGGCGTGCGGTTAATGTTCGTAATGATAGTAGTGGTGGAGAACCAACACTTGAAATAACAATTAGTAATAACCGAAAAATAAAAATCAGATATGGAAATACACGATAAATTATGAAATTAAAAAGCTTAGATTTCCCAACTGGCTATTTCTATTTTGATAATGCAGCAATAAACTTTGATAAAGTAGAAGTTATAGCAGTTGGTTATAGAAATACGGATAAAACCATAAAAATTTCTATTAAAGATGTTATTCATTTTAGGGTTGTTGATGAATCATATTTTATAGATACTTTTATGGATTTAATTTCGGAAGATGCAGATAGAGCTTTGCTTCATGAAAATGGTGGTCAATCTTTTTTTGAACTTCTTGATGAGCGTTATACGGAATGGATATTGAAAGAAAGTTATTTTCCTTTGAATAGAGAATTCTTTAAACACTATATTTTTATGTTTGAGCAAACATTCATAGAAATAATTGGTTCTAGTGCAACGTATTCAATTATTGAGAGCTAGCGTAAGATGGGTAATAAGTTGCCTATCTTTCTTTCAGGCAGCCTGAAAATAAAACTACTCGTGTAATGCACCACGCACTTTAAACAGCACAGATATTTTGATGAGAATGGTATGGCAATTAAGTATATTGGTTTCTACATTCCGTCCGCAATATTCTCGCCTTCCGCATTGAACAGAAGTTAAGGCAAACCCACAGGGCAAAACTCCTGCGAGAATACCTCCTATGTCCGATACTAAAAATGGTTGGTTAGCAAAAGACGGTTGGGTTAAGCGTGTTCAAAACGTAAACAAAATTGAGATACATTACATTGAAAACACAAGAACCGGTGAAAAAACAGATTTTAAGTTTAAGGATTAATCATGTTTTTAGATGATATAAATGTTTTTTTAGATGATTTGAATACTAATCCAATCACTGACGAATGGTATATGTCCAATTTTGCCGATAAACATATTAAAATTTTGGAAAGTTACGAAGCCTTTGATATTCTAAAACAATTTGTTGATTACATGATTGAAGAATATGATGAAAAATCAGAATATGAAATCATGGAAATATTGAGACAATTAAAATATCAAGCAGATACCAATGAAAAATTTTATACAAATACACAGAAACAGAAAATTGTAGAATTATATAAACAAGAAATTAGTCAGGATATTTTAAATGAAATCTTTAGATAAACTATCAATATAGAAGGAAACCCTTGGAAAAATAAAATGATAATCGAACACAATGGAAATATACATAAAATAGCCAGAATGACTGGAAATAAAAATAATTTTTTAGAAATAATCCTATCAGATATTCATGAAAATATAAAAATCAAACCATTAACTATAAAAGTAAAAGGAGAGAATGTTATAAATATCCTTCCTGAGGAAGTTAGTTTTTATGTAAAACAATGTGTTGATTTAATTTATGAAAAATATAAACGGAAACTCTTTATCTCCGAAATTTCTTTTTGCCAATCAGATAGCCGGCCTTCAAGTATCTACGCTTTTCTTACATTTCACTTGCTTGAAGATATTATTAAAAATGAATCCCCATCCAACTACACCTGACTGGTTAATAGCAGGTATGAACCGTGTATTCATATCAATATAAGATTAATTACGGCAGAATTTGATGAAATTAGACAAAAACTTATCGTAAGATTTTATTTAGACAGAGAAGTAACTGATGATGGCAAAGAAGATATGGAAACAGCACGAACAGAATTACTTCCAAGAGGATATGCTTCATCTCTGGTAGTTTGACAGATTTGACCGCTTCATAAACTTAGAACATTAATTAATGATGATAATGTTTATATGATTGGTTCTAAGGATAGCAAAAGCAAATTCAGAAGGAACATGAATGGCTATTTATGACTTAAACGAAATAGCCGTAGGTCGGATTCTCGAATCCGACATTTTCCAACAGCGGTATTTCGGAAACGATAGATGCGTCAAATATTTTTGTCGGATACAAATATCCGACCTACATCTCTGCGCAGCAAACTTTACAAGATATTAATGATTTAGGAAATTTAAGTCCGGAAGCACAACTTGCTGCCGCGAGCCTATTACAAGACAGTGCTTTTGCGGTAAAAGACGGCATCAATTCCGCCAGACAATGGGCTGATACCCATCCGAATATAACTGCAACAGCCCAAACTGCCCTTTCCGCAGCAGAGGCCGCAGGTACGGTTTGGAGAGGTAAAAAAGTAGAACTTAACCCGACCAAATGGGATTGGGTTAAAAATACCGGTTATAAAAAACCTGCTGCCCGCCATATGCAGACTTTAGATGGGGAGATGGCAGGTGGGAATAAACCTATTAAATCTTTACCAAACAGTGCCGCTGAAAAAAGAAAACAAAATTTTGAGAAGTTTAATAGTAACTGGAGTTCAGCAAGTTTTGATTCAGTGCACAAAACACTAACTCCCAATGCACCTGGTATTTTAAGTCCTGATAAAGTTAAAACTCGATACACTAGTTTAGATGGAAAAATTACAATTATAAAAGATAACGAAAACAACTATTTTAGAATCCATGATAATTCACGAAAACAGTATCTTGATTCAAATGGTAATGTTGTGAAAACCGGTAATTTACAAGGTAAGCAAGCAAAAGATTATTTACAACAACAAACTCATATCAGGAACTTAGACAAATGAATGAACACAACCTGTTAATTTTCTGTTTAAAAGACAATGTTTCAATTAGTGAATATACTGAAATGGTTGATTGGGCTTATAAAAACATTCAATCTGAAACAGTTGTAGAAATTACGGAAAATCAAATTATTGAATATCAAAATCGTGGATTATGGAGGCTTGTTTCTGAAATTACCGATAATTGGTTATTTGGACCAAGTGAGGGGGATTGGCTAATAGATAAGGAAAGTATTTTGGCTGTAAAAGAAAAATTACAAAATTCAGATTTTTCTACAGAGTCCTTAGTGAAAAATATTATTCATGTACTTGAATATGCTATAAAAAATGAAAAAACAGTGATTTTTCATTTTTGAAACTAATCTAATTTTTAGTAATATTGATACAGAGCAAGCAGCATTAAATGATTATTCAAAATGAATTTAATTTATATCCTAGTAATATGCTTCCTGAAGGGTTTTGTTATCCTGAAAAGTATGTTCGTATCTCTAACGATACATCTTTAATACCTTATATTCAGCCACATAATTTTCACTGGTGGTTTGAGAATTATGGAACAGAAGGGGCAGAAGTAGCTTATATATTTAGAAATTCTATCCTGCCTGATTTAAATCTTATCCCATTCGCTAGTAATGGAGAATGGGAAGCTTATTTTGATGGTAATGATGCAACAGGAAATCCTAGGGTTATTGTCATTAATTTAGATAATATAGAAAACCATGAATTTTTTAATAGTTTTGAAGAGTGGCTTGAATTAGCAATTAAGGATACTTGGTAAGCAGCTATCTATAAAAGATATGGGGCTGTCCTAGATAAATAAGTAATCGTAAGCGATGAAAATAATAGGCTGCGGTATTTTTATTAACACCTGCTGACTCTGCTGCTGTTTTTGCAGTTACACCTGCGACAAATAGCTCAATGAGTTTATTTTGTTTATACCGGCTTAGACGACTTTTTCTCATAGGGATAATTCTAACTTAATTTGAATTTCCCTAGTTATCTAGGACAGCCCCAAATAGATTTTAAGTTTAAGGATTCGATATGTTTAAGGACGAACTGAATGAATTTATCCGACTCATATCTGACCCGGAAAGTGAATTGGATGAATGGTATTTGAGTGATTTTAAAGATGAACATATATGGAAAATGCAAAGTTACGAAGCATTTTCATGTTTGCGTGAAGCAGTCCCCTATTTGTTTGCTTATCCCCGATACGGGTATGAGCTGTTGGAGATAATTTCCGCGTTAAAAGAAACATCTGATACGACAGAATTATTTTATGAGCCGGGTATCGTGCCTTTGCTGATTGATTTATATAAAGAAGATAGTTATCTGATAAATATGGTCAAACGGATATTCAACTGTCGTTATGGCAAACTTTCTTTATTTGGATGAAAAAACGGATTGGCGGAATTTGGATGATTTATTCAATGAGTTGGTTTTAGAGGAATTGCGGGCTTCATTTATGGATTGGTATCCGACTGTTGAAGAGGCAATCAGCCGTCATTTGGAAGACTTTTCGTGACAGGTGTCAATCGAAAGGGGCGGAACGACGGGGCAGGAAAACCGACGTGTGAACACGAAGCAGGCAACCGGGGGAAAAAATGAACCTTGATTTAACTGCTCAAAAAGTCCGCCTTTCTTGGAAGGATATTCTGTGGGGGTATGAGAATAAATACTTGGGTTGGACCGATGTGGCAGCTTATGCCCGAAAAATGACGCTTTCAGATTGTGACGAACGCGTGTTCAAACTATCTTTAACCAACAAATCCAATATTCTTGAATTAAAGCCTGTTCTGGAAGATTTGGCTTCAGAAATGAGTGGTTATTCCCCTAAAAATTGGCTGTACATCCTCTTAAGCGATGTATTCCATAGAAAGGAGGAATTTGACGACCCTTTGGGGGAAGTTGAAAAAATTTATGCGGATTTTGATTACCCGGAAGAAATAGAGTCATTTGTCAGGTATATGCCGCCCAAAGACGGTTATATTCCTTCTGCCCACAGCTATGAAGAAAATATTGCCCGGTTATATGTTCATTGGGAACGATATTTGCACAACGGCGGCGGGCAGGATTAAACCGGCAAATGCCGTCTGAAGCGGCATCCGGCTTTCAGACGGCAAACGGATTAGAGCGGAAGATTTGAAAGCGGGGGCGGGCTGCATTCCGGAAACGGCAAAACCCGAACCGCCCGCATCGTTGCCGATAAACCGATAAGGAAATCGTTTTGCCGGACCGGGTGCAAATTTTTATAACAATCCTGCCGCCCGGCAAAAATGCTTTAAAGAAAGCAGGATTGGTTCATTCAAAAGGAAAAATTAAAAAATGACGGTTGATAAGGAACAAGTAGAAAAGATGATTTATTCTGAAAATAAACAGAGTGTTATTGACGGTATGCTCGGTATGACCTTTAGTTCGGAAGAGGATGAAATCCCCTGGATTTCCGAGAAGTTGACGGAGTTGTCGAAACATAAAGACTTGGATATCGCCAGATTGTCATTAACCTGTTTCGGACATCTCGCCAGGATGCATGAAAATATCGGCGATTGCGATAAAGTGATTGCTTTATTGCGCTCAAAACAAGGTAATCCGGATTTTCAAGGTTTTGCCGAAGATGCGTTAGACGATATTTCCTTCTTTATATTTAAAAAGCGTCCGTAAGCGCGGATTAAACCTGTCAATCCGATGCCGTCTGAAGCGTTATCCCGCTTTCAGACGGCATCGGAGGTTGCTATGATATAGTGGCTTGACTTTGAACTGGTGCGGCTTTGCCCCGCCCTGATTTGAAGTGAATCCACTATCCCATTCCCGCCATCCTTGCAAACGGAATCCGAAATGTCCGACAACCGCCTCGACACCGCCCGCCGTTATTCCCTTTTTTTCGCCCGCAACCTTGATTCCGGCAAACTCAAGCCCGAAATTTTCCTGCCGATGTTGGACAAAGTGTTAACCGAAGCGGATTTCCAAGCCTTTGCCGACTGGGACAAAATCCGCGCGGAAGAAAACGAGGAGGAATTGGCGCGGCAGTTGCGCGGGTTGCGCCGTTATGTCGTATCGCAGATTATTGTGCGCGATATCAACCGCATCAGCGATTTGAACGAAGTAACCCGCACGATTACGCTGTTTGCCGATTTTGCCGTCAATACCGCGCTGGATTTCGCCTACGCCTATTATCAGGATATGTACGGCACGCCGATCGGGCGTGATACGAAATCGCCGCAGCATTTGAGCGTGGTGGCGATGGGCAAAGCGGGCGGCTATGAGTTGAACG
>ENA-OWLR01000769-OWLR01000769.1-metagenome-genome-assembly--contig:-NODE-769-length-9616-cov-9.242862_pt1 | contig 9616 bp, 10 predicted proteins | sample MGYA00245352_ERZ651110 | MGnify/ENA primary metagenome ERZ651110 (study PRJEB26857, sample SAMEA4031765) | metagenome | biome: human; feature: oral; material: saliva | place: Philippines | collected 2014 | study... | reverse complement strand
GATTTGTACTAGCTTGGCTAATGATATAGGTGAAAGCCTTATCATAATCCTTGTTATTTACGGCATCAAAATAATTTTGCACAGAAGCTCGCGCTGCTTCCGCACTGCCTTCACCAACGATAGAGTTTGTAAGCCATCCGTCAGGGAATACTTCATTAGCTGGGCCCATCGCACGTAAAGATGTGCCAAACACACAGATTACTATAACAAGTAATCCCACTAGAACACGTGTAGTTAAAGCACTACTCGTAGGAGATACCTTCATAATAGATGCCAAGCGCTTATCTATGACGATATGTTGCAATGCGCTGCCATATTGATTATCCTGTGGCTGTCCTTTTACACATAACAAACCTAATAAGATTAAAGGCCCTACAAAAGGAATAAGAAACAACAACAAGATAGCGCTGCTTTTACCTGTATCATGAAGACGTCGTACAGATAACGCAGCTAAAGGCATCAAGGATACTAAGCTAAGTATGGCAACGATAAGACCTGCTAATCCGATTAGATATGGACCCGTATGGAATATTGCTGTTAAGCCATAAAATACTGCTAGCAAGCCGACAATAGCAATATGCCACAACAATAGAAACTGGAAAAACTCTCTACGAGAGGCACGTCCATCCGTATCCATGAACTTTTTCCCCATTACATAGAGGAATGTATCCTTATAGCTTAGCTGATAATGAGACAACGGATAGATGACATCACCTTCTGGTGCAATGCGCTCCACCTCTGTGGCCACCGTATACTGTCCACAAGTAGGACAAAACATAGCCGCCTCATCACAATAATGACGGCAAGCATCACAATAACGTTTCATAAACTTCTCTCCAAAACTCTCTAAACATGCTCTTAAAAGCTCTCTCCAAAATGTTCTCTTAAAAGCTCAAACTCTTGAATACTTAAGAACTTATCAAACTATATTATCTTAAATAAGTATCTACAGCCTCAGCGAACCCTTGCCGGTATAAATTAGCTCCACCGTTTGCAGGGTGGCGCAAACCAATAGCAGACAGGCCAAATTTGCCCATTGTATCAGCAGACTTTTGCCCTACGGCCAGCATAAGAGGTTCTACACCGCCTAATTCTAGGTGTAAATCTAACAAGCATTTTGTGTACTCCCACCCTAATTGTTGTTCCCTATCTGTAGGTGTACGGTTCGTCAATGGATTTCCATCCTTATGTGGGTGAAACGGGAATATATTCCACAGCAACGTGTCATACGGATCGATACCTTTTTCTACGATAGCACTCCACACCACCGTATCAGTAGGTTCATTAAAGCCATCCTTCTGCTGTGTTCCTTTTAATAAAGAACTAGTAGGAGAACTAGTGCGTTTCAATCGAATAGTCGTCACATCCTTCGCGCGAATGGTTTTGTGCTTATCTAATAGCATTCTCTCACAAGTAATAGCAATGCCGGTGAAGCGTCCCCCTTGATACCCTACAGCCTCAGCCACCACAAAGACCTTAGCTCGACCTAAGCGTGGTAATAAATATGCTACCAAATTATCTCGACGCACTTGGGCCGCATCAAAACCGTCTGTAACAATCTCTAAATTGGGATTCACCTCACCCCAAGGATTATGAACAAGACTACCTTGATACTGGGCAAGCCAATCTACAAAACCGCGTACCTTCGCTACTCTCTCTGCATCAAAGGACGCTATATATTCATCAAAAGACATGCTCTTCTCTAACTCAAATAAAGACATACAGCCTCCTGTTTAAATTTCATATATTATTACCGATATATATCTACTATACATGATAATTACACGAATTGCATAAGAAATATAAAAACCACCCAAGGACGTCGAAATACTTGGGTGGTTCTTTTAAGGTGTACACTAATGGAACTCCTTACTCTTTTAGCTACTTATAGTATACATTATTTTAGGATTTTGTCCATTATAATTAAAGAAACCACCTAGGTATGTCGCAGTCCCTAGGTGGTTTCTTTTGTGCACTCAGTGGAGCACTTACAATCTTTAGCTTCTTATAGTATACCGTAAAACAACTAAATATAGAACTCGATTTTGTCTTCTTTTGCCAATTGAAATTGTTCGAAGATGTGGTTCCGTATATTAACAAAGTTCGGCGATGTACGGTCGGTTCTGTCGATGATGTTTACAGGGATAATGGTTTGTACTCGACCTGGATTAGCTGCTAATACTACAACGCGGTCCGCTAGGACTACGGCTTCTTCAATGTCGTGAGTAACAAATACAACGGTCTTGCCTTCTTCGCGGCAGATGCGAGAGATTTCGTCTTGCAAGTTGATACGTGTCAACGCATCGAGGGCGCCTAGTGGTTCGTCCATGAAGATAATGTCTGGATCAACCGCCAATGCTCGAGCGATAGATACACGTTGTTGCATGCCCCCAGATAGTTCTGCAGGGTAACGATTACGGGCATGATCAAGACCTACCATCTTAACGTATTTATCGATGATAGCAGGACGATCCTCTTTAGGTACCTTTTTACTTTCAAGGCCAAGCTCAATATTGCTTTCCACTGTACGCCATGGTAACAAGCCATAGTTTTGGAATACTGTTACATATCTGAGCTGAGGTGCTTTCACCTCTTCGCCGTCGATAGTAATAGAACCAGATGTAACGAGCTCAAAGCCGGCCATAGCATTTAATAGCGTACTTTTACCAGAACCAGAAGGACCTAAGAGACAAATAAATTCGCCCTTTTCAATGTCTAAGTTGATATCCTCAAGAATGGTGAGTGGTTCCCCATCTTTCATAAATTCCTTGTGTGCATTGCGCACTGAAATGTAACCCATGAGGCCACCTCCTATTTCTCAATACCCCAACGTTTGTAAATCCATTTTTCGATGAGGGATACGCCCCAATCGAGTAAAAGCCCAACGAAACCGATGGTCAAAATGGCTACCATCAATAGGTCATTACGCAAGTTATTTCTCATATCGATAATGAGGAAGCCAAGGCCCGTTTGAGAGCCCACCATTTCACCAGTTACAAGGAAGATCCACGCCGTACCAAGGGCGATGTGAAGACCCGATGCAATGCCTGGGAATACGGCAGGTAATACGATTTTAAATAACAGTTCTGGCTGTTTAATACCAAAGTTGCGCGCTACCTTGATGTACACAGGGTCAATATTTTGAATAGCAGACACGGTGGACAATAGCACCGGGAAGAATGCTGCGATAAAGATGATAACGATAGCTGGTGCTTGGCCGATACCGAAGAAGAGAACGATAAAGGGCAACCACGCCACAGGAGAAATTGGTCGAATGACTTGAACGATTGGATTGATGTAGTTCCAAATCCCCTTATACCACCCCAAGATAAGGCCGAAGAATACACCAGCCACAACAGAAATGATGTAACCAATGAAGAACCGTACTAAACTATCTGCAATATCCTTAAAGAGGACACCGTCTCCAATGAGTTCACCAAAGCCGACCAACACCTTATACGGCGTTGGCAATAGCGCTTCGTTAAAACCGCCGAGGCGAACGATTAACTCCCAAATTAGCCAAGCTGCGATAAATGAGCCCGGCACATATGTATATTTCTTCATGGTCCCCCTCCTATGGTAACAATGTTTGATCTACAAACTCTGAATAGCTCGGCACGTTTTTGATTAAATCAATATGTGTCATGTGATGCACGAGCGCATTATAACGATCCTCTGTAAGGGCTAAATCTTTAAAACCGATAACTTGCAAGGAACGTTCAATAACAGGGTCCTTAAACTTCATGTACTTTAAGGAAATCTCCTTTTGTGCCTCTGGATGCTCATCTAAATATATACCTGCATCGAGATAGGCTTTGGTGAAAGCTTTCGCCAAGTCGTGGTGTTCATCAACGAATTTACCATTAAACACGAGGGCACAGCAAATATTGTCATGCCAGAGGTGGTCAGGATCTTCAAAGACCTTACCATTGCCCATTTCCAACGCTAGAGAACCAAATGGTTCAGCCACGCTATAGCCTGCGATTTGACCGACCGCTAAAGCAGATGGCATTTCAGGAGGGCTCATTTCTACGACTTGTACATCTTTTTCCGTAAGGCCAGCCCGTTCAAGCATGAGGTCTACGAGGATTTTTTGAGTAGATTGTTTATGAGGGATAGCAAAGGATTTACCTTTTAAGTCTTGGACAGAGTTAATATCCTTATTTACGACGATAATATTACCCTCTGTATGACCCAGTGCAGCAGCACGAACATCAATGCCTTGTTCGCGAGCCTTTACGCCTAGCTCAACGAGTACTGATGCAGCATCTACCTTACCTGTGTTTAACGCATCCATCAGCTCTGGCCAAGATCCATATTTAACTAGCTCTACATGAACAGGACCATCTGCTGTTTCTAATTCTTTTGTAGCGAATACTGGCAACGCATGGGTAATCGGCAAATAGGCTATACGTACAGTTTTTAATTCTTGGGCCGTCTTTGGTTTATGGTGCTCATGATAGCCATAAGCGATACCACCGATAACTAAGAGAACCACTCCGATGATTAGATACCAAGTCTTTTTCATAACTTCCCCTCTTTCTACCTCATAACAAGGGGCGTTTTTGACACATGTCTTTTCTCGCACTTTTCTAAAACCTAGATGAAATATGGTTTTAGAATACCTCGTTTCCAAACTTATTTATACCCTACTATAACAATATGTATTAATTATGTCAATAAAACACAGTAATATTATAGGTATTATTATTTAGGTGCGAAAAGTATCAATATAAGCGATCTACTACACATATAACAATACGTATAGTAGCTACTAGCTAGTGGCAAAACAAACAAAAGATACTCACGAAATACAAAACAGGCAGTATCTAGTAGATACTGCCTGTTTCTATATGCGTCTATTCACACATTGTATTAAGTTATTTCATATATATTTAATTATACTCTATATATTTACTGATATCGCATATGTATATATTTACTTGAAGAAAGACTTTTTATTTAATACATATACCTCGGATGTACCTGCTTCGCTAGATTCAGATACATTTGGATAAATAGAAGATTGACGGAAGTGCTTAATCTCTCCTTTTGGAACGATTAACATCACAGGTTTACCAGATGCGATAATCTTGTTAAACTCCTCTTCGTTAACTTGTTCCATAAGATATTTCTTGGACCATTCAGCACTACGTTTTTTCAATTTATCCCGATCATCCCAACGGCTTTCATCACCATTGATCTTAATAATCTTATGACCTGTATAGTATACAGCAGCTGTACTGTAACCGTTATAGTAATAGATATCACCATCATAAGAGTCTACTACCGGCACTACATCGACATTACTACGCTGTTTTACAAATGGTTCTAGCCCTTCCACCACAACGATAGAGGAAATAACCATCGTGCCAAGGACAATGATACTAACAAGGCGATACCCTTTTTTCGTATACCATGCGTGGAATAAAAGGAGTACGGCTACAGCCACCACAACATAGAGCAAGAAATAGAATCCCCACGGTGCAAAGAATGAGCCCGCAACGTATGCAATCCATAAGAGTAAGGTAGGCCCCATAATAACCCATTTTATAGCTCTCGATTTACCTTTGCGTATAATCTTCATAACGCCCATAGCGCCAATAGCACTAAATGGAACTAAGCTCACGAATGTATATAAAGGATATTTTGTAGCCATTAAGGTATAGAATAAAAGAATGCCTACGCCCCAAGTCATATTATAGATAAAACCTGTATGTCGTTGTTTAAAGCCATCAATAATACCGTAAATAACGGCACCGGTCCATGGCATAGAAGCACCTAAGAAGATGGCGATGTAATACCACCACACATTATCTTCAGGATGTTCGGATTGAGTGGCCCGTGTTACATTGTGAAGACCTAAGAAGCCATTGATAAAGTCTTGACCGTGAACGCTGTACATATACACATACCACGGCAAGCAGACAACGCAAAAGGCAAGAATGCCACGCCAGTCAAAGATGGCTTTCACCATTGACCAAGAACGATTGATACCGGCAAAGACGAGCAAAATCATCCCCGGCAATACTAGAGCAACAGGCCCCTTTGTGAGCACTCCGAGGGCCGCAAAGATATAGGCCACAATCATAGCATGCGGTTTCTGTTCCACCATTCCCTTATAGGAATAGATCATGACCATGATCGTCGTATACAGCAACACCATGTCCGTAATAACGCCATGAGCCACAGTCCAGAACATGAGCGATGTACCAAGCACAGCAGCCCCAATTAAGCCAAGGGCCCACTTACCACTCATAGTGCGCGTCGATTGATACATGGTCGCTACAGACAATGCGCCAAAGATAGCACTTGGTAAACGAACTACCCAATCGGCGATACCAAAGATCTTAAATCCAAGGGCGATGAGCCAATAAATCATAATGGGTTTATCGTACCAATAGGTGCCGTAAATTTGAGGTGACAACCAATCTCCGGAGAGAACCATTTCTTTAGCTGTTAACGCATAGTTTGATTCCACAGGATCGGTAACAGGCAACATATTATTGCCAAACAAATAAAAAACGAGCCATACAATAAATACGACTGGTGTTAATCGTGAAAGTTTCATAAAGGGCCTCCTTATCGGCGATTGCGATAGTATTTAAAGCCCAACACAGCAGCTACAATAACAAATACAACAATCATAACAACTAGGAACTCATGATTGTATTGGATAAGATCCTTCCAGTTTTCCCCAAGCACTTTACCTAAATAAACGAGAAGGATGGTCCAAGGAATCGTACCTAGAACAGTCCAAATGACAAAATGCCACATAGGATAACGAGCCATGCCAGCTGGGAAGGAAATGAATGTACGAACACCTGGCAACAAACGGCCAAAGAATACCGCCGCACCACCGTATTTATTAAACATCTTTTCAGCGAGTTCAAATTTATGTTCATTAAAGAATATGTATTTACCGTATTTCAAAAGGAGTGGACGTCCACCGTACTCACCCATCCAGTAGGATAAAATAGAGCCCACAATCCCTGCTAAAATACCTACAACCATAGTCGTATGTAGATCAAATATACCTTGAGCAATCAGATACCCCGCAAAACCTAGGACAATTTCACTAGGAATAGGAATATTAGCATTTTCCAAAACCATTGCAATAAACATGGCTGCATAGCCATACGTTTCCATGAACGAAATAATATATTCCACTGTTTTACCCCTTTTAAATCCCCATATGGGTTCCATATGCACAAAATTTTGCACATAGCATTTTCATCGTTATCATACCTATTCGGTATACCTTATATTTTACCATAATAAAAAGGCCCTCACCACAGGTGAAAGCCTTTTTACTATTTAACTGTATGCGATTATTGCAATTCAGTAGTTTGAGTTGTTACTTCACGAGCCGTAGTAAATGCAGCTAGTTCTGCATCACCAGAACCAAGGATTACTTTGTTAGCTACTAGCGCATTAGCCGCTGTTTTAGCATCTTGTAAAGTAATTCCAGCACGAGGAGCACTAATTGTGACTGATGTGCTTTTACCACCGACCGTAGAAAATGTAAGATATACAACGCGTTTTTCCGCCATGTGGGCGCCTCCTTTCACGTTTCATAAACAAGTTCTCGAATTTAGATAGAATAGGATGATTTCTGTAACTCTGCAATTCTGTAATTACACAAATTACAATTAGATTAAATATATCTATCTACAATTCATATCAATAAGGATGGGAATGTGAGGGTTTGCAATCTTTATATCCTGTTACGACTATGGGAGGATATAAAGACTGACAATAAGGATGTGTTTGGAGCACCTAAAAAACAAATAGATAAGATTCAATTAATGTCCTAAGGATACTTCATTGACGCGGACCACGTCGGACAAGCTGTGGTCATACAAGGCTGCCAGCGCATTACCAACGGTTTTTACATTATCGTCGGACGCTTCTTCTGCAACACGAGTATAGGTTACGTCTTTGTACTTCGGCGCATCTTCGGTGCCGATGTTAAAACGCAACACCAATTTAGTGCGTTTAATGTTAGCCATCGTATCACCTCCTTTCACCCTCTTATATTCCTGAGGTCCTCCTTCGACAACCCCCTCTAGAGTAATTATGGTAATCATTGTGAAAGTCTGGGAACTACGGCTCTAACTCTGTACTTATGGCAGTAACTATATACTTCTTATACCAACTATATAACTTCAAAAGTAACTATATAGATTTCATTAAACTTCTAGCAGTATTAAAACAATAAAGTTCTTATAAATGCAAAAAGACCTTTACCAATTCCTAGTTATATATAGGAACCGTAAAGGTCTATAAGATCTATGAGTACTATAAAGCGCCATTAAAAATAGTACTGGTATGTTAAACCGCTTAAGTTCAACACTATTCAGTTTTCAATGCCAACATAAAGTCATAGGCTTTAACGGCTGCTTCTGTATCCACAAAGTGTAATGGATTTAACATACGACAGAATTTAAAGAGACATTCGTGTTTACGTAAAACATCTTTCACATGTAATACAGTATCTCGAGCCGTACGAGCAGAGCTATAACCATTCATCATGGCATATAGGTAAGAAATCGGCAAATTATCTTCGCGCAAGTAGCTGTGAACGAAGATAAGTAAATCCCAACCTTGCGGTGTTAGTTCAGGCCAACGACGGCCATTTTCCCAGTCTAGCAAGGTAATCTTATCTGTATCAGGATCATAGGTAATATCTCTCATGGCAGGACGACCATGAGATAAACCGTAGTCATGGAGTTGTCCCAATGTTTTACCAAAGATATAGAAGATATGAGTCACCATATCTTGTAAGCTATCATCATCAGGATGTTGAGCCGGCAATTCGCTATAATAGGTTAATGTTTTACCAGACCCTTCTGTAACGAAATAATGCTCTCTAAAACCAGCAATTACAGGCGCTACAGGTAGCTGTGTATTTATAAAGGATATTTTATAGAACTCATAATCAAAGGCAGCTCTAGGAGATGGTTTAATCCAACTAGAGCGGCGATTACTGATATCTTGCTTTACATAATAGGTTTTATCGTTAAACTCTACAGGAAAAACACGATGGTCTTTCTCTTGATCAATCATGCGATCGATATATTCTAATAACATATCATTCATTATGGCCTCCCCTTGTATAACACTCTACAACACTAATACTCCCATTTATACAGAATCTAAATTATTGAATACAAAACTCTCCATCTAGGCTAAGTAAGTGCACTCATTACACATAGCCTCATATTTGTTCATATCCATTCTTATTCAAATAGATTATATATCTCTATAATTAATTAAAAGTAACAACACATTAGTTGTTACTCATATAAGTGTATACAATTAATGTTTTTATTATACTACAATTATGACCTGATATCAAAAGAAAAACCCCCTAGCCTAAGCTAGGGGGTTCTTCTGGTAATTATGATAATAGGTTTAGATTTAAGACAGTACGAGGACCAACTGAGGTCATGTCTAAATCAAACGAATTAACCAACGAATTTAGTCACTGCTGCAGTATCAGTTAAGTGACGTTTAGGCATGCCCATTTCTTCAGGGGAGATGCCAAGAGCAAGACCCACTAATTGGGACATGTGCAAGATTGGCATATCTTTGCCACCGCCAACAACTTCTT
>ENA-OWLR01000767-OWLR01000767.1-metagenome-genome-assembly--contig:-NODE-767-length-9626-cov-7.803678_pt1 | contig 9626 bp, 11 predicted proteins | sample MGYA00245352_ERZ651110 | MGnify/ENA primary metagenome ERZ651110 (study PRJEB26857, sample SAMEA4031765) | metagenome | biome: human; feature: oral; material: saliva | place: Philippines | collected 2014 | study... | reverse complement strand
CAGCATTCAATTTTTCAAAAATAAGAGACGAAATCTGATTATTTAGCACACCTTTTCCCTTAATAGTCTCCTTACGAGCCCCATTTAGCATGGTTGCCTGGTCCTTATAGACCGACTTAATCACATTTTCGTCCTCAGTAGTATAGATATCCTTAGCTTTTCCAGTATAAATCAGTTGATTGGTCATGACTTTGTTCGCCTTTCGTATTTTATCACCTTCATTCTATCACATACAAAGTGGATTTTCAATAAATTTCCGTACAATATAGGCAGAAACCGAATGAAAAGGACAGAAAAAAAGATCATCCAGAACAATCTCTGAACGATCCCTTTTCAACTACTTACTAGCAGTTCGTTTTTCGATATAGTCAACGACATCTCCTACCGTGTTAAAGTCATCAATAGCCTTGTCTGGAATCTCCAATTGGTATTCATCCTCAAGATTGATAATAAATTCCATCAATTCAACAGAGTCGGCTTGTAAATCCTTGCGCAAATCTGATTTCAAAGAAACTTGGAAATCTGGTCCCTTGCGGTCTTTGAGAAATTCCTCAATTGTAGCTAAAATTTCGTTTTGTTTACTCATACATTATCCTTCCTTCGATAATTCCTTCACTGATTTTCCAACAACATCTGTCTCTAACATAGTCCGAATCTGACGAATGGTACTATAGACTGCTTTTGCATCACTCGAACCATGCGTTTTAACAACAGGTGCTTGAAGGCCAAATAAAACCGCTCCTCCAACATCTGAGAAATCCAAGGTTTGTTTCAATGATTTCAACCGGTCCTTGAGGAGAAAAGCTCCTAGTTTCGCCTTCCAGTTTCCAGTAGCAATTGCTTGTTTCAATTGCTTCAAGATTCCAAAAGCTGTTCCTTCCATCGTTTTCAAGACAGCGTTTCCCGTGAAACCATCCGCCACAACGACATCAGCAACGCCATCCATCAAGTCACGCGCTTCCACGTTTCCAACAAAATGAATCGACTCATCCTCAGATAACAATTGGTAGGTTTCCTTGCGCAAAGGATCTCCCTTACTAGCTTCTGTCCCATTGTTCAATAGACCCACACGTGGTTTTTGAATCCCACGAACGTTTTCCGCATAGTAAGACCCCATCACAGCATACTGATGCAAGTGCTCTGGTGTATTTTCCGCATTGGCACCTAAGTCCAACATGTCATACCCGCGACCATCAACCGTCGGAAGTGTGGACATCAAGCCAGGGCGTTCCACCCCTTTGATACGACCAACGATAAAGAAACCTGCCGCCAACAAGGCACCCGTGTTACCCGCAGACAACATAGCATCTACATCTCCAGCCTTCACATCCTTGGCAGCCAAGACCATAGAGGCCTGTTTCTTCCGACGAATAGCACGTGCCGGCTCATCATCTGAATCGATTTTTTCCTCTGTATGAACAATCGATACACGCTCTGTTGCTGTTAAATAGTTTTTGATTTTTGCCTCATCACCATACAAGACAATCTCAATATCATCAAAATCACGAATGGCTTGATTCACGCCTTCTACCAAGGCTTGAGGTGCATTATCGCCCCCCATTGCATCTACTGCAATTTTTTTCATGTTTCACCTCCAGATGAATCTTTCATAATCGCTCCCCAATCACTCAAGGAATCGATAAACTTTTTAGCTTTTAAATGGATCCCTACATACTCCTCATACAACTGATCAATTGCCTGACGCAGAGCTGTTTTCATCTCCGCTTGTAGAGAAATCGTCTCTAACTCACTGAATCGTACTGCTTGAAACTGATCCAATAAATAGAGAACATTCGGATGCCAGTGAGCGCGTCTCTCATCCTGATCATAGTGATCCGGACAAAGCACCCCACTATACCGAAAAGAGTAATCAAAAGGAAGTCCAACCCGATGACAGAAACAGCATTCATGCAGATTCAAGACAACTCCAAATCGTGATAGAATCTGAATCTCAAAAATATTGGTTAAAACCTCATAATCCAGTCCCTCTTCCATCAAAGACAAGGTCTTTTCCAAAAAAGCAAACAGGGCCGGATCCACCTGATTATCCTGAATACTTGCATCTGCAAGCGCCAGAACATAGGTCGCATAAGAAAGGGCAAAAAGATCTGCATTGATTTTCTTATAAACCTGTACATCTTGAAAATCATCAATATAACTCAACCCATCATCATTGATTTTCAACAACATATCTGCCGTTACCAATGGTTGCAACATGGGATTCAACCGTGATTTTCCCGCATGTTTCACAAAAAACATCCGCTTCCCTGACTTCTCTGTGAAGATTTTGACCAGCTTGTCATCCTCACGAAACTCCCGATTATACAGGACAATTCCCCGGGTCTCAATTGACTCCAGCATGTTCTTCCATATACTCCTTCAAGCGTTTCATAGCTTCTTTGATAACCTCCATGCTGGCTGCATACGACAAACGCACATAGCCTTCACCATATTGACCAAAAGCAGCACCAGGAATGAAAGCAACCGCTTTTTCACGCGCAAAATCCTGCAAGAAAGCAAAGGAATCCTGATTGTAACCATCTGGGATTTTAGCAAAAATATAAAAGGCTCCATCTGGCTTAATCATCTCAAACCCAAGCGCGGACATCTTTTCAATAATATAATCCCGACGTTTCACATATTCCTTCTTCATCGGTTCCGCATCATCCCGACCAGCAGTCAAGGCCTCAATCGCAGCATACTGGTTCATCGTTCCAGCAGCCGTCACCAAATACTGATGACTCTTGATGAGTTGAGCCGTCAATGCGGCAGGCGCAAAGATAAAGCCAAGTCGCCAGCCTGTCATAGCATGAGACTTAGACAAACCATTAATGACAATAGTCTGCTCAGGAATGAAGGATGCCATAGAGACATGCGCTTCTCCAGTATAAGTTAGCTCTGAATAAACTTCATCACAAATCACAAAGACTTCATATTTTTTTAGGACAGCAGCCAATTCTGCCATCTGTTCGCGCGAATAAGTGACACCCGTTGGATTAGCTGGATAATTGAGAATAACAGCCTTCAATTTTTTACCCTGCTCTAAAATAGCCTTTTCCAACTTTTCAGGAGTCAAGACAAAACGATCTGCTGTCGTATCAATTTCGATAATCTCAGCCCCGACCAAATTCACAATGGGTTCATAACCCGGATAAGCTGGCGCTGGGAGCAGCACTACATCTCCAGGTTCCAAGATTGCTGTCAAGGTTGCAGATATGGCTTCAGTCGCACCGATCGTCACCAATATCTCATCTTCAGGACGGTAGTGAATACCATATTTATCAGCCACAAACTGACTCGCAGCCTCACGCAAAGCCAGCAAACCACTCATCCCAGTGTAATGGCTAAAATTCGCATCAATGGCAGCCTTTCCTGCTTCTTTTACATGTTCAGGAGTTGTAAAATCCGGTTCCCCCAAAGTCAAACGCAAGACACCAGGAATGGAAGAAATTGATTGATCGAACTGACGAATCAAAGAAACTTCAATCCGATTCAGATTTTTATTAAAACGTTTCGTTAAATCCATAGAACACCTCCAAAAACACTTATATTCATTATACTATAAATAGGACCCCATCGCAAAAGAACAAGCCAGATCCCCATCTTTTGCTTACTACCGAAGGACATTTCAAAAATCCTTCCATACAAAAAAGACTTAGCAATGCTAAGTCTTTCAAGTCATTATTGTTGGCCACGTGTTGCCACATATTTCAATTGATCTGCATGTTTTGCCACAAAATCCTTCATTTCTGAATCAGGAATTTGACGAAGGTAGAGGTTAGAACGAATGGTTTCATCCTCTTCACGGCAAGTTGACAATACTAAATACTTATCAGATGCTTTGATCTTGATATTAGGGTTCTTCGTACGAGCTGACTCATAGATATTCTTCAACTGAGTGGTGAAATCTTTATCATCTTTAAAGCTTGTACGGTAGAAAGCAGTGTCTTCTGGGACAATAACCAAGCCCATCACTTCATAGTAATATTTCCGCTCTGGTGTCTCAATCACAACATACGGATGTTGGTCCAAATACTCTTGTTTGTCATAGTAGTTGACGTCGTTAAACATGCGGTGATCGCCGACCTTACTACCACGAGCATGACCAAACAGCCAAGTCAAACGATCACTAAAGTCTTTCTTGTTATCCATATCCATGAAGACTGTCCCCATGTATGGCTCATTCCCACCATCAAACGTCTTATTCAAATAAGTTTCATTATCAGTGGTTTGGACAACAGGTTCATCTAACTCAGTACCCGGTGCGTAGACATAAGCAATTGTCTCAGGGTTAACAGCTGTTAACTGAGCAAAACGATTTTTCAGATAATCTTTTTCTTCTTGACTTGGTTCATATTTAGTTTCTTGCTTGGTTGAACTTGTTCCAGTTGTCTTTTTAGCTGTGCTAGATGACTTGCTTCCTCCAAAAGGATTAAAGAAAATAAATCCAGCAACAAGCACAACAACTGCAACAAGAGCAGCAATCACAAGGCCAAATTTAGTTGAACTTTTTTCCCCAGCTCTTTTCATTGATCGATCTCCTCTTGATGATTTTTTCTAAAAAATAACACTGAACCCGAGGGTCCAGTGATATTTTACGAGCTAATTAATAATCAAATTATTTAACTGCGCTTGTTTTTGGAAGAGCTTTACCAGCTTGAGCTGAAGCTGCTTTACCATTTTTAGAAGCTTTAGCTGCATCTTCTGATTTTTGAGCTTCTGCTTTAGCTTCTGTTTTAGATTGGTTGTTGTCAGAAGCTTTTACTTCTTTAGAGTTTGTGTTGATTGTTGCAGCACGGTCATCCAATTTGTATGGAAGTGTTACTGAACCGTTAGTGTACATATCAGCAGTAACTGTTACTGAACCAGTAGCTGTTACAAGTTCTTTAAAGTCGTTAGCAGTAGTACCTACACGGTATTCTACAACATCACCTTGGTTGAACAAACGTGGAGCTTCAGCATCACCACTTTGGTCAGTTACAGCAGAACCGATTGCAAAACCATTCAACATGAAGTCGATAGTTGCACCTGGAACTGGGCGTCCACCACCATCAAGAACAGTTACACGAACGTGTTTGTTTGTATCAGCTGTTTTAATTGTGATTGGTGCTTCAGTTTTACCAGCGATAACAGCATCAGGAGTGTTACCAAAACGGTTGTTGTCGCCTTTATCTGTTTCTGCTGCAGGTTTAACTGTATTATCAGTTGGGTAACCTGTCCAAGTACGTGGATCTGATGCAAAAGCTGGTGCTGCTGTTGCAAATACTGCAAGAGCTGCTACTGATGATAATAAAACTTTTTTCATTGTTTTATCTCCTTTTTTCTTTTCAAAAATTATTCGTTACTTCGTAACTATGACTAGTATACTAGGATATTCTTCCTATGTCAAGACTTTTCTTTAATTTTTTAAAAAAAAATTAAGGTTTTGACCTATTTGAAAGATAAAATTACGAATTCGTAACACTTCTAAACGAATCCTATTTCACAACTCCATTTTTAGGCAGTCGTTTCTTGGGCAAACTAGGATCAGCCTTTGCTTCTAATTCTTGAGCTGCTCGAACCAGTTTTTTCCGTTTCTTTTCTTTTTTTAGATTTTCCAACCATTTTCTGATTTCCATTTGTATATCCTCCTAAATAAAAGAGACCAGTTACCCAGCCTCCTTATTGTTAACATTTTTTGGCATTTCCGATTTCAAATAGAGGGGAAAGAGGACGATTTTCGTGAATGCGAACAATAGCCTCTGCAAGAAGTTTCGCAATCGAAATTTGCTCAATCTTATCAATCAATCGATCTTCCGGTAGATAAATCGTATCCAACACCACCAACTTCTTAATGGCTGATTTTTGGATGTTGTCCATCGCTGGTCCTGATAAAACAGGGTGAGTACAGCTCGCATAAACTTCAACAGCACCTGCTTCTGCAAGGGCATCCGCGGCATGACAGATTGTACCAGCTGTATCAATCATATCATCAATCAAAATACAAGTCTTGCCTTCAACACTCCCAATGATATTCATCACTTCACTCGTATTCATCTTATCGACACTTCGACGTTTATCAATAATCGCAATCGGTGTCTTCAAAAATTCAGCTAATTTTCGAGCACGAGTCACACCACCATGGTCTGGACTGACAACAACATAGTCTTTCCCAATCATCCCACGACGTTCGAAATAGTCTGCGATCAAAGGCGCACCCATCAAGTGGTCAACAGGAATATCAAAGAAACCTTGAATTTGAGCAGCGTGCAAATCAATTGTCAACAGACGATCAACTCCAGCAACCTCAAGCATATTAGCTACCAACTTAGAAGTGATTGGTTCACGAGCCCGAGCTTTCCGGTCTTGACGAGCATAGCCGTAATACGGCATCACCACATTAATAGATTGCGCACTAGCCCGTTTCAACGCATCTACCATAATCAAAATTTCCATAAGATTATCATTAACCGGTGAGCTAGTGGATTGCAAAATATAAACATCTTTCCCACGGATTGATTCTTCAATATTAACCTGAATTTCTCCATCAGAAAATTGACGAACCGTTGACTTTCCAAGCGGTAGTCCCATTTCGCGAGACACACGTTGAGCCAATTCTTGATTTGACGACAAAGCAAAGAGCATTAAATCAGAAAATGACATGATTTCCTCCAGTAAAATCTAAAACCATATTGTACAGTCAGCACAAATCTCTCCTGTAATCATTTTATCGCTTTTTAAGCAAATATTCAAATATTAATTTATGGAAATTACAAAATCTATCACTACCTAAATTCTATCAAAAAAGAAGCAGAACAAATGTTCTGCTTCAGTGTAATTCTTAGTTTGGATAGATATAAGTAACAGTACCTTGTGCTGTTGTTGGGTTAAACCAACCACGGTAGTTACCAATACTACGGATACCATTATAGTTAGACTCAGAAACTTGGATGCTTGTTGTAGATTGAACGGCTGTAACAACTGCTACGTGTCCATATCCACCATCATTCCAACATGCAATGGCACCAACTTGTGGTTGAGATCCTGTACGGAATCCTGCTGCTGCTGCACTTGCTGCCCATTGTCCACCATTACCCCAGTAATCACCAGCCCATGGAGCCAATGTCTTCGCACCCCATGTACATTCACCAACTGGATAAGATGATGCAGATGTACTATAAGTTGGACGAGAAGTAGTTGCTACTGGAGCTGCTGCTGCTTGAGTTTGAACAGCAGGTTGAGCTGCTGCTTGAGTTTGTGCCGCCGCTGGTGTTGCAGCAGGTGTTTGAGCTGCCGCTTGAACTTGTGCTTGAAGAGTTGTATTCGCAGAAGCTTTTACAGCTGCTTGTTGTTCTTTTTGTTTTGCACGGTAAGCTGCTTCGGCTGCTGCCGCTGCCGCTGCCGCTTTTTCAGCTTCAGCTTTTTGTTGCAACAAAGCGTTCTTTTCGTTTTCAGCAGATGATTTTTCAGCTGCCAAATTCAATTGTGCCACTTTCAACTCAGCTTCTTTAGTTGACAAAGCTTGCGCATCATCTTCTAATTGCTGTTTATTTGCAATAACAGTATTGATAGCGTCGTTGTTTTCTTTTTGTTTTTGTGCAATGTCTTCTTTATCACGTTTTTGCTCTTGCAACATTTTGTTGTTAGCATCTGCAATTTCATTCATAGCAGAAATACGTGAGATAGCTTCTGTCAAAGATCCAGAGCTAACAATCGCATTAATATAGCTTGTTGCAGTTCCAGTTGTTTGAGCACTACGTGCTTGATTTGCAAGTGATTCTTGACGAGCAACAATATTTTTTGACAACTCATCGATCTCAGCTGACAATCGTTCAGATTCTTCATTCAAACGGTCATTTTCAGCTTGAAGATTTTCTTGTTGTTTTTTAATTTCAGATACTTGACCTTGAATTTGATCTACCTGAGCTTGTGCACTTTGTTGTTGTTGATTAATACTATTGATTTTGTTATCTTGAGCAGCAATCTTATCATCTGTTGAATCAGCTGATACACCAGCTACGACAGCACCTTGTGATAAAGCAACTGTACTCAATAAGATTGTGGCAAATAATTTTTTCTTCATTAGATAAATTTTCCCTTTCTAATAAGACACTAACTAGTATAACAAATTTTTTAAAAATTTATATTACGCTATTGTTACATTTTTATTTCGAGTTTATAAATAAATCTTTTCAAGTAATGGCTGTAATACTATTAATAGAAGTACATTCAAAATTAAACTTGGGGAAATTTGGTAAATAATTAATGTAATCCAGTTAAATTTTATACCGATAAAAAGAATCAAAAGAAGATTTGTTAAAATCTGAAATAATAGAATCGTTAATAAAAATGTAAAAAAACGAGTCAATCGATTGACCAAAATAATCTGATTACACCGATAAAAAATCACCTGTAGTATAGGAAATACTATGAATGAAATTCCTAGAGTGTGTAAAAAATACACATCAAAACAAAAACCAAAGAAGACTCCCCACCAAATACTAGCTATCTCAGAGAAATAGAGACTCAATAACATAAAACCATATAGAAATAAAAATGAAGTAGGTTCAAAGGAGTTTGGACAGAAACGAGAAATAAGAAAAGAGATCTGCCCGTCAACAAATAAAGATAAGAATAAGATTAAAGGGAAAAAATGGTACTTACGTATGACTTTCACACTACTCTCCGATCAATAGTACATAACGATTAACATCTAAATTAGCCTTTGGTTTCACACGAATTTCTTGCCCTAACTGATCAGATGCCTTTTGAGTAGAAGTCACTGTACCAAGAGGTAAGTCACTACTCTTATATTTTCCTAAACCACTTGTTGAAACCAGAGATCCTTTTTTAATTTCAACTGGATCACCAATTTGCAACAACCGAAACTCACCTGTCTTCTCGTCATAACCATTTAATAAAGCAAAAATAGATTGACCTTGACTCTCAATTTTAAACGTCAGGTGTTGTGAAGAAATAGTATCTTCGACTAATAATTTCACTTTGCTAGAATTTTTCTCTATACTTTCTACCACACCAATGACGCCACCAGACGAAAGAACAAACATAGAATCAGAAATCCCATCTGAACTACCTTTATCAATAACAAATTCCTGATCCCACGAACCATAATTACGGTCAATAATCTCACTAACGACTTGTTTAGAACCCGATACAGAATTCTTGATTGACATCAAATCCTTTAATTCTCTATTATCTGATTCCAAACGGTTAAGTTTTGACTGGTCAATATCCTTTTGATAAAGACGTGATTTTAACGAACGGTTTTCATCATTTAATTCAGATAAATTCTTTAAATCCTTTGCCTTAGATTCCACAACAACAAATGGTACCGATACTGCCTTATCAACAATAGCTAATAGATCAGAAGATTTTAAAACAATCGAAGTTCTAACAGATGGAAAAAGAAATAAAATTCCTGAAACAGTTAAAACAAAGACAAAACTAAAAATTTTAAAGAATCGATTCAAGAACATAGACAAAACCTTCAAAAATATAAAAAATAGTTTGAGATGAAATCTCAAACTTGGAAATTATACGGAGAATGGGGGATTCGAACCCCCGCGCCGGTTACCCGACCTAACGATTTAGCAAACCGTCCTCTTCAGCCTCTTGAGTAATTCTCC
>ENA-OWLR01000766-OWLR01000766.1-metagenome-genome-assembly--contig:-NODE-766-length-9638-cov-5.961912_pt1 | contig 9638 bp, 10 predicted proteins | sample MGYA00245352_ERZ651110 | MGnify/ENA primary metagenome ERZ651110 (study PRJEB26857, sample SAMEA4031765) | metagenome | biome: human; feature: oral; material: saliva | place: Philippines | collected 2014 | study... | reverse complement strand
GAGCGTTACTGGATTGATTTAGATTGAGGAAAGTTTATGAAGTTACGACGACCAACTTTAGAAGATAAAGACGCGATTTTAGAGATGATTGCTGAGTTCGATGCTGCAAAATCCTATATGCACGGTGGCATGGGCTCCACTTGGAAGCGAGCAAAGGATTTTGCGGATTGGTTGCGAATTGTAGAGCAGCAGGAGGATACTGAGAATCTGCCAGAAGGCTGGGTTCCTGCCATTCAATTTTTATCCTTTGATGAGACTGGCTTGCCTTTGGGATTTTTAGCCCTGCGCTTGTCCTTGAATGCCAAATTATTTGTGGAAGGCGGTCATATTGGCTATTCTATCCGTCCCAGTCAACGAGGCAAAGGTTATGCGAAAGAATCACTCCGTCAAGGCTTACAAGTAGCTAAAGACAAGAATATTCATCGTGCTCTGGTCACTTGTAGTATCAAGAATCCTGCTAGTCGAGCTGTTATATTAGCCAACGGTGGCCAGTTGGAGGACATTCGCCATGAAACTGAGCGCTATTGGATAGATTTGGAGTAGAATCATGACATGGAATACACCAAAACCACAGGAATGGAAGTCTGAAGAACTTAGCCAAGGACGTATTATTGACTACAAAGCTTTTAATTTCGTTGATGGTGAAGGCGTGCGTAACTCCCTTTACGTCTCTGGTTGCATGTTTCATTGCGAGGGATGCTATAACGCTGCCACCTGGTCCTTTAAGGCAGGAATTCCCTATACTAAAGAACTTGAAGAACAAATCATGAGGGATCTAGCTCAACCTTACGTACAAGGTCTCACGCTACTTGGTGGTGAACCCTTCCTAAACACAGGAATTCTCATTCCCCTAGTCAAACGCATTCGTGAGGAACTCCCGGAAAAAGATATCTGGTCTTGGACTGGTTATACTTGGGAGGAGTTGATGCTTGAAACTCCTGATAAACTAGAACTTCTTCAACTCGTTGACATTCTCGTTGACGGCCGCTTTGACATCACTAAAAAGAACCTTATGCTCCAGTTTCGAGGATCATCTAATCAACGTATTATTGATGTCAAAAAATCTCTTAATCAAGGAGAAGTCGTTATTTGGGACAAGCTAAATGACGGTCAAACGAACTATGAACAAGTCGATCGTAAAGATATGCTATAAAAAAGTCTGAGCTTATAACTCAGACTTTTTATGCAATTTTAACAAAAACTAGCTCATTATTAGAGGATAAATCCTCACGATAATTAAACTCATCAAAAGACAATTTTCGTAAATCATTAATCGTTTGACAATTCTCCTCCATAACAGCTGTCAAAAAAGCCCCTCTTGCCTTTTTGGAAATCGTAGAGTGAGTCTTAAGAACCCCATTGCGGTCTTCCATAAAACTAACCGTGAATAACTGCTTACGAAGAGTTGGACTAAAAACATCCTCGAATTCACTCGAAAGCAAAGAAACAACTGGAACTTGACTCTCCTCTAAAAATTGGTCATATTCGGCACGCCAATAGTTTTTTAAGGACTGACCATCAACCTTAATCTTCGTATGAAAGTCATGACGATGTTCTTGAATCGGGTAAAAAGCGGGAATGATTCCATAAAAAGAAGATGTGATAAATACTTGTTGGTCTAAGAATTCTTTTTCACATGTGGATAAGTCACTACGTTTGATGTGACGATACATCAGTCCATTAAAAAGCTCGATAGCCGGATAGGTTTTCGCTTCTCCCGATAAAATCGCAGCCCAGCGCTGCTTTTCTTTCTCAGCCTGCTCAGGCTTTATTTTATAAGCTGTGGATAATTCATCTGTGGACAATTTTGCCATTTCAGTTAGGATAGCCGCACTCTTTTCGGATAATTTTTGAGACGAAACTTCCTTACTGGCCTTCATTTCTTTTGCGGTTGGAATTAAAAATCTAATCATACTGATATTGTAAAGTCAAGCAGGCATTTCGTCAAGAATTCTCTCCAACAAAAAAGAAGCTAACGTTCGTCAACTTCCTTTTTTTGTTAGTCATCTAAATCAACAAAACGACCTAGAATATGTACATTTTCTGCGATGGAGACAAAGGCTTTGGGATCTGCCTTTCTCATATAATGCTTGAAGTCAGTATACTCTTCACGCGTAATAATCGCCAGTAATACTGCTTTCTTTTCGTGATTATAAGTCCCTTCCGCATCATTAATCAGCGTTACTCCACGGTGGAGTTTCTTCTGAATCATCCTTACAACTGGGTCAGGATTACTTGTGACAATCATAGCCTGCATTTTCTTTTGTTTTGTGAAAATCGCATCTGTAACTCGACTAGAAACAAAAATAGTCACCATTGAATAAAGAGCATATTTCCAACCAAAAAGAATGCCCGCAAAAACCATGATAATTCCATTGACAATCAAGGAGATATTACCAACATCACGACCTGTTTTCTTACGAATAGTGAGGCTAACGATATCCGTCCCCCCACTAGAGATACGTGATTTTAAACCGAAACCAATCCCCGTACCCATGACCAAACCACCAAAGATAGCATTGATCAAAGGATCCTCTGTCAAGGTTACATGTGGCATCACCTGAATAAAAAGGGAGCTCATCGTTACTGTAATGAAGGTAAAGATTGTAAATTTATGGCCAATCTTGTACCAAGCCATAATCAAGAGAGGGATATTAATCGCATAGAAAGTCAATGATACTGGTATCTCAAAGCCCAAAGTTCTAACACTCAATGCCGATAAAACCTGTGCCAAACCTGTTGCTCCACTGGAGTAAACATGTCCAGGTTGAAAAAAGAAATTAACGGCGATTGACGATAAGAGACCATAAAGTAAAGAAGCTGAGACTTTTTCAGTATATTTTTCACGGGAAATACTACGTACAGCCTGCAAAACGCCCATTTTCTTCGCAGACTTTTTCGCTACAAATTTAACATGTTTATGAAGAGGTGCTTTATTCATTTTCTAAATCTACATGAAGGGCAAGTTCTTCCAACTGTTTATCAGCCACAAGACTTGGGGCCTGAGTCATAGGATCTGATGCCTTATTATTTTTAGGGAAGGCAATCACTTCACGGATATTATCTTTACCTGCAAGAAGCATAACAAAACGGTCAAGACCGATAGCCAAACCACCATGTGGTGGGAAACCATAGTCCATAGCTTCAAGAAGGAATCCAAATTGCTCATAGGCTGATTCTTCAGAGAAACCAAGGGCTTTCAACATACGTTCCTGTAGGTCTTTATGATTGATACGTAGACTTCCTCCACCAAGCTCATAACCATTCAAGACAATATCATAAGCTACAGCACGTACCTTGGAAAGATCTCCTTCAAGCTCTGCTGCAGAATCTTCTGTTGGCAAAGTAAATGGGTGGTGAGCAGACATATAGCGTCCTTCTTCTTCAGACCACTCAAACATTGGCCAATCGACAACCCAAAGGAAGTTGAACTTAGTGTTGTCAATCATGTCAAGTTCTTTAGCAATTTGATTACGCAAAGCACCAAGTGTGTTATTAGCGATTTCAAGTGTATCTGCTACAAAAAGAACTAGATCATTCTCTTCAAGGTGTAAAGCATCTGTCAACTTATCTTCAATACTTGTCAAGAATTTAGCAACTGGACCTGCTAGAGCTCCGTCAGTCATCTTAACCCAAGCAAGACCTTTAGCGCCAAATTGTTTGGCAAACTCTGTCAACTTGTCAATACTTTTACGTGAGTATTTGTCTGCATTTCCTTTGACAACAATTGCCTTAACAGCTGGCGCTTCAGCAAACACTTTGAAGTCTACACCCTTGACAACCTCTGTCAAGTCTTGTAAAAGCATGTCAAAGCGTGTATCTGGCTTGTCAGAACCATAGTTATTCATGGCATCATCGTAAGACATGCGTGGGAATGGTAGTGTAACTTCAATTCCTTTAGTTTCTTTCATAACCTTAGCAATCAATCCTTCTGTAATATCTTGGATTTCTTGCTCATTAAGGAATGACGTTTCCAAGTCAACTTGTGTAAACTCAGGTTGACGGTCTCCACGCAAATCTTCATCACGGAAACACTTAACAATTTGATAATAACGGTCAAAACCAGCATTCATCAATAATTGTTTAGTGATTTGAGGACTTTGCGGAAGAGCATAAAAGTGACCTTGGCTAACACGGCTTGGAACCAAGTAATCACGAGCACCTTCTGGTGTAGATTTTGTCAACATTGGTGTTTCAACATCGATAAATTCCAAGTCATCAAGATAATTACGGATGGCGTGAGTTACTTTTGCACGGAGCTTAAAGTTTTCCAACATCTCTGGACGACGAAGATCCAAATAGCGGTAACGCATACGTGTATCATCACTAGCCTCAACACCATCTTTGATTTCAAATGGTGTTGTTTTGGCAGTATTAAGGACTTTAAGGTCTTCAACTTTAAGTTCGACAGCACCTGTAGGCAAGTTATCATTAGCTTGTTCACGCGCTTCAACAGTTCCTGTTACTTCAATAACAAATTCGCTACGCAAGCTTTCAGCTGTTTCAACAACATTAGCATCCGCATTTTCAGGGTTAACAACCAACTGCATCAAACCTTCACGGTCACGAAGATCGATGAAAATCAAACCTCCGAGGTTACGACGGCGAGATACCCAACCTTTCAAAGTAATAGTAGTTCCGATGTGTTCACTACGAACACGTCCGGCATACATAGAACGTTCCATAAATACACTTCTTTCGTTAATTTTTTAGTCTTAACTATTATAGCAAAAAGCCCATCAAAACCCCACCCATTTCAGGTTAGAATTTTAATAGACTTTCTTTTTTATAAAACTATTTGCCAAATTGTTTCAACAAATCACTAGTATCCACGTAATCCTCAGCAAACTCTTCAAAATCTTCAAAACGATAATCGGCTGTTTCTAAGTCAAGTAAACTATTCCAACGGAATCCGTAAACATCTTCAATGATAACACTAAGTTCATCAGTTTCCTCGTCTACCTGCCATCCCAAATAACGTTCCTGGGTTTCAAAACTCAAGACCACATCTTGACAATCCTGACGCCAAACTTGACCAAGTAATTGCTGACACATCGCATGATCACTTGCAGGCTCATCATTAAACCAAGTAATATCATGTTTATCAAGAAAGGCAATCAACTGCCAAAACTGTTGTTGGAAACGAATGGGCATACTGCGATCAAAAGCCAAACTGAACTTTTCACTCCGTTTGAGCATATCAACTATACTAACCATACGCCCCCTACTTTTCTAACTGTTCGAGGACTGCAGCAAAGTTTTTAGTTAGCTCTTCGAAACTTACAGTAACTTCCTCACGAGTAGCATTATTTTTGACATTAACCTGACCTGACTCCACTTCACTCTCACCTAATGTGATAACCGTCTTGGCCTTGAAGGTATCTGCTGACTTAAATTGTGCCTTAATCTTACGTCCAAGATAATCACGTTCAGCCTTAAATCCTTGATAGCGGATAGCTTGAACTAACTCAAGAGCTTTGCCATTGGCACCTGAACCAAGTACTGCAATGTAAACATCCAGATTTTCTTCCACCGGAAGCTCAATACCTTGTTTATCAAGAACCAAAAGCAAGCGTTCTAAACCAAGTCCAAAACCAAAACCAGCTGTTTCTGGACCACCGAAGTATTCAACCAAACTATCGTAACGACCGCCTGCACAAATTGTCAATTCAGACTTATCAATAGTGGTAATAAATTCAAAAATCGTGTGGTTGTAGTAATCAAGACCACGTACCATATTAGTATCAATCACGTAAGGAATGTTAAGACTATCGAGCATGGTACGTACTTCGTCAAAGTGCGCTTGACTTTCTTCATCTAAATAATCAAGGATAGATGGAGCATTTTCAACGGCAACCTTATCTTCTTTTTCTTTTGAATCGAGTACTCGCAAAGGATTTTCATCCAAACGACGTTGACTATCTTTTGACAAACTTTCACGCATTGGTGTCAAATAGTCAATCAAGGCCTGACGATAAGCCAGACGACTCTCAGTATTTCCAAGGCTATTCAAATGAAGGGTAACATCCTTAATGCCAAGCGTATTAAAGAGTTGGTAGGCCATAGCAATGGTTTCAACATCTGTTGCAGGATTTTTTGATCCAAAGCACTCTACACCTAGTTGGTGGAACTCGCGCAAGCGTCCTGCTTGAGGACGTTCATAACGGAACATTGATCCAATATAATAAACTTTAACAGGTTTTTGGACCTCTGGCGCAAAGAGTTTGTTTTCTACATAAGAGCGTACAACCGGTGCTGTTCCTTCTGGACGAAGTGTAATATGACGGTCTCCCTTATCATGAAAATCATACATTTCCTTAGTAACGATGTCAGTTGTATCACCTACTGAACGTGAAATGACCTCGTAATGTTCAAACATAGGTGTACGAATTTCACCATAATTGTATTTCTTAAATGTTTCACGTGCAACATTTTCTACGTACTGCCATTTGGCACTATCCGCAGGTAAAATATCCTGCGTTCCCTTAGGTTTTTGAAGTTTCATAATGATGATACAGGCCTCAGATAGACCTGCCCTCCTTTTCCGTTATTACAGATATAATCACTCTATTCTATCATAATTTATATAGCTTTTGGGAAATGGTGGAGGATTTTTCAACGTCAGAAAGAAACAGACCTCTCGGCCTGCCACAATCATTAATCTTCCTTATAAAGAATGAAGGTCACAATGAAAGATACCACAACAGAAATTACAAGACCTGCAATAGCTGTGTAAAAATATTTAAGTGTATCTTCACCAATATACGCAGCAATCGTCAAGAGACCTGGGGAACCACCCGCAAAATTTCTCGCACCTAAAATACCAAGGAAGAAGCCACCTACTCCCCCGGCAACAATAGATCCTATAAGGGCTGCTTTATTTTGTAAAGTTACCCCATAAAGAGCCGGTTCCGTAATTCCACAAATCGCAGTAATCCCAGCAGATGAAGCCAGAGCTTTTTTATTGGTATCCTTAGTTTTTAAAGCAATAGCAAGAGCTGCTCCACCCTGAGCCACATTTGAAGCCAAAGCACCTGGCTGTGCAATCGTATCATAACCAATAGTCATACGGTTATTGATTCCAATGGATACTAAGCCATAGTGAGTTCCTGTTGTAACCATTAACGGGAAGGTTGCTCCTACAATTGTCGGAACAACCCATGGGCCAAAGTTTTCCAACCACTTAAAGAAGTCACCCAACCAGTTACCAATGACAGCACCAATTGGACCTAAAATCAAAAGTGTTACGATTGCAGTAATTAAGGTCGTAATCATAGGAACCAAGAAAAACTTCACAGCCTTTGGTGAAATTTTAATCGCAAAGCGCTCCACGTAACTCATAAACCAAACTGCCAAAATAACAGGGATAACCGTTGATGAGTAAGAAGTTAATGTAAGAGGAATACTAAAGAAAGAGACGCCATGACCTGATTCCTTGGCAGTTGTCACAATCTGAGTAAAAGTTGGGTGTAATAAAATAGCACCAATCAACATCCCCAATTGAGCATTCGTCTTAAACTGTCGAGCTGCTGAGGCACCTAAAAATACAGGTAAGAAATAAAATCCAGCATCGCCAATAAAATTAAGAACTTGATAGTTAACATCATCTACAGCTACTACCTTAAAGACAACCAAAAGGGACAAAACGGCCTTGATCATCCCTGCTGCTGTAATTACTGGTAAGATTGGGGTGAAAATCCCAGAAATAAGAGCTAAAAAGCTTTGAAGAGGAGTTCTATCTTGTTTTTCCGATGATTCCTTAGATACTTCATCCAGATCCAATAAACCTTCTAAAGCGCGGTATACATTTGGTACATCACTCCCAACAACAACTTGATACTGGCCACCACTCTTAGCCAAACTCACCACACCATCGATAGCTTTAACAGCCTCATCATCAGCTTTAGAATCATCTGCTAAGGTAAAACGTAAACGTGTCGCACAATGGGTTAGATTCTGAACGTTCTCCTTTCCTCCTACAGCTTCTAAAATTTTCTGCCCTATTTCTTTATAATTCATGACACTTCCTTTCTATATTCATAAAAAGAGAGAACAGGCTGAGCCCGTCCTCTGCATTTTTTCTATTATGACCAAACTTTATCAGTAATTGTTTTAATCAATTTCAATTTATTCCACTCATCTTGCTCAGTCAAGATATTACCTTCTTCAGTTGAGGCAAAACCACATTGAGTTGAGATACCAAGGTTCTTAAGTGGTACAAGTTCAGCCGCTTCATGGATACGAGCAATAACAGCATCTACATCTTCCAAAGCTGGATCCTTAGAAGTAATCACACCAAGCACCAATTCAACATGATCACGGTTATTCCAAATCGTTGGAAGTGGTGCGAAGCTACCTGAACGCGCATCATCGTATTCCAAGAAGAAGATATCATAGTTCAATTGACCAAGATATTTAGCGACTGAATCATAGCCACCTTCAAAAAGATAAGTTGACTTAAAGTTCCCACGACAAATATGAGTAGCCAAAGTCAAATCTTCTGGAAGACCTTCCAAAGCTTTATTGATAGTGTACACATCATCCTCAGCAATTTTTGCCAACTCAGCTGTTTTCTCAGGATTATTTTTTTCATTCTCAAACTGTTGAATCAAATAACCCCAAGTCGTATCATCCAATTGTACATAACGTGCACCCAAATCGTAGAAATGTTGGATGGTATCATGGTAAGCTTTAGCCAAATCATCAAGGAAATCTGTCCATGAATCATAGTAATCAGCATAAAGATCACTACGGTGGTCACGGTTAATGATGAGTGATGGACTTGGAATAGTTACTTTTGGAGTAATTCCTTCAGGAGTCACTGATTTAAGATATTCAAAGTCACGATAGAAAGGATGATTAGGATTTTCAGCAATTTTACCATTGATACGAACGTTAGTTGTACGTGTCTTAGCTCCATGGAATTTATATGAATCCTCTTGTTGGTAAGCTTCAAAACCAGTTAGGTTCCATAGGAAGTCAAGGTGCCACCAAGAACGACCAAATTCACCATCAGAAACGACTTGAAGGCCATTTTCTACCTCATGATGAACCAATTCCTTAACCAATTCATCTTGTACTTTCAACAATTCCTCTTGCGAAATCTCACCATTGGCAAATTTTTCACGTGCTTCTTTTAAAGCTTGTGGACGAAGGTAAGAACCAACATGATCAAAATGATAATGAACTTTACTCATAGTTATTTACTCCTTTTTATTCTCTCATTTAATGTAATAATAAGCCTATTCTAGCACTTGCTGTTATAGCTGTGAAATATGTATTTACTATCAAATTGTATAGTTTTTAACTATATGTTTTCTTGAGAAGTTTTTTGTCAAGTAACTTTACTTTACAAAAAAGATATGTTATTCTGTTATAGTTGATTTAAAATCAAGAACATAAATATTAATTCGGAGGAAATAAAGAAATGGCAGTACCTGCACGTCACACTTCAAAAGCGAAGAAAAACAAACGTCGTACACACTACAAATTGACTGCTCCATCAGTACAATTTGACGAAACAACTGGAGATTACTCACGTTCACACCGTGTATCACTTAAAGGATACTACAAAGGACGTAAGATCGCTAAAGCTGCATCAGCTGAATAATAGAAGGGAGATACCATGCGCGTAAATA
>ENA-OWLR01000743-OWLR01000743.1-metagenome-genome-assembly--contig:-NODE-743-length-9807-cov-23.787018_pt1 | contig 9807 bp, 13 predicted proteins | sample MGYA00245352_ERZ651110 | MGnify/ENA primary metagenome ERZ651110 (study PRJEB26857, sample SAMEA4031765) | metagenome | biome: human; feature: oral; material: saliva | place: Philippines | collected 2014 | study... | reverse complement strand
GGTGTATTTATTCCGCCGTTAAATTACAAATTAGTTAGTGTATTTTGATAATAAAAAATTAAATGAATTAGTATGAAAGGAGGGCAATTCAATGGTTCTATTTATTGCAGGTTTTGTTGGAGGAGCAGCTGCGGTGTATTTATTCCGCCGTTAAATTACAAATTAGTTAGTGTATTTTGATAATAAAAAATTAAATGAATTAGTACGAAAGGAGGGCAATTCAATGGTTGGAGTATTCATTGTAGGTGTAGCCTTTGGAATTTATTTGTATTGTAAATAAACTTATGAGTCATCATGCAACTAAAAAGAAAGGAGGAAGGCAGTATGTTAAGTTGGTTTATTATTCCTGTTCCTATTATTCTACCTCGTTTTTTCAATCGATAGATTTTGCAAAGATTATTGAACGAATTATTTAAACAATTACTATGAAAGGAGGACAATTCAATGGTTGGAGTATTCATTGTAGGTGTAGCCTTTGGAATTTATTTGTATTGTAAATAGACTTATAAAGTTCTTATTTAATTGAAATTTAATTGAAAAGAAAGGAGAGTTAATATGGTAGTATTTGCAGCCGGCGTTATTGTAGGTTTTGTAGGTGCTTGGGCATTGAAGCACTAACATTATATGATTTATGTGATTTAAAATAGCTATATTTGGTAGCTATTTTTTTTATAATATCGTTAGGATATTTCAAAAAATAATTCTTCATGCAGTTTTTAGCAGTTTATTTCTATAGAATCGATTCCAATATCTAAAACTTATATAAAAAGCAATAAAGCCGTCTTCGCTCATCCTTTTCTAAAAAAACTCTTAGAAAAAAACAAATCAGGTAACTTTTTTTGTTTTTTATAAAATTTACATCTTATATCAATGAAGTTTTTTTGATTTTCCTAATAGGTCTCCAATTATTTTGCTTTTCTAATATTTCTTTCTCCTCAGACCATATACTAGTAAAGGCTTGTTGAGGTTTGAAAGCAAAAAGAAGAAAATTACTGTAGAACGCAATGAATACGGTTATCAAGTTTATTAAATGGCTGAGAGAGGGAGTTGTAAGCTCTCTCTTTTTTGTCTGCGCGGTTCGCGGATAAATTGCACGTTGGTTCGTGCGAAGGCAAAGACCATTTTTTTGCTGATAATTTTAGCGCAGCTGAAATTATTTTGTTAGCAAAAAATGGGCAAGCAAAAATTGCTTCACGCAATTTTTTCGGTGCGTTGTTCGCGCCGATTTTTTCGAGACCACAAAAGTGGGCCGAAAAACGCAGTGAATTTTTTGGACCACGATGGGGCAAAAAAGGGGTGCAACCCAAGCTCTCCGCAGGAGCGTTTTACCTTTGTACGCCACGCAGTGGTGTCAAAGGTGCAAAAACGTTACTCTTTGCCAAAGAGTAACAGAAACTCCTGCTAAATCTCGACTGTAGATTATTATTTTTAAGTCTGTTTTCAATCGACAATAGCGACGCAGAATAGCGATAGCGCTGCGTCTTAGCCCGCTTTTCCGGGCTACCTTGCGCATTTTTAAAGTTGGTCAATGGTTTTATGTACTGGTCCACGTTTGATACAAAATATGGGCCTATATATAGACCATATTTTATATAAATAATGGACTTATATATGTCCCATGATTTTATTATTTCATGGTCTACTATGTGTTCCATTATTCTATATTTTTATGGTCTTATATGTAGTCCATTTTTTTCTAAAATCATGGACAACTACATAGACCATATTTTGTATTTTTTATGGGCTTATATATAACCCCACAAGATGGTCAAATCATGGATCTCTACATCTATCCATATTTTTAACAACTAAACTATTAGCCTAGTTAACTTTTTTTGAGTGTTGCGTTTTTTTCTGTTTTATCTTTTTTTTTAACAAAAAATGGCATACTATGAGTAACTCTTAAAAGGTAGGTTTAAATCATGAATAAAACAATGACATTGTCCTTCAAAACAAACCCAAGAAAAACGAATATAAGACACAATAACCGCGAACTAACAGAAAAAGAGTTTAACAGCGACGCTCATAAACACATTCAACGAGAAAAATCGAAATACAATATCCAGATTTTCAAACGCGATATTAAAGATGTTTATCATGATCTGTTTGATGATGCGCTGAATGCTTACAACACAAAGCAAAAAAGAAAAGATCGCAAGATTGATGACTACTATAAACACGTCCAAAAATCCAAAAATTTGGACCTGCAGAGGGAATTCATCGTTACAGTCGGTAATAAGGCAGATTGGGAAAGACTAAGTTTTGAAGAAAAGCAAGAGGTAGGAGAAGCCCTGGCGCGCTATGTACGCGATTTTAACGAACGACACGATAATATGACCATTTACAATGCTATCGTCCATCTGGACGAAGCTGGAGCCCCTCATGCACACTTCAATGTTGTTCCAACAGCCACGGGTTACAAAAATGGGCTTGCATTACAACCTTCTTTCCGAAAAGCTCTTGAGCAAGAAGGTTTTGGCCTAAGCGGACGTGAGCAATTCAAAGCCTTTCGAGATGCAGAAATCCATCGTCTGCATGAGTTTGTCCATGAAATTGGAATTGACCGAAAAGCTGGTCAGACGAACGATATTAAGGATATGCGTGAATACAAGGAGGCGATGGAATACATCGAAAACCGAAAAACAAGTCAGATTGTTAAAATGCAGCGTGAGGAACAAGCACATGAAGAGAAGCTGGAAGAGCTAAATGAGCGATTGAGGCAGCAAGAAGAAAAAATCCAAAAGCGAGATGAGGCTTTTGAGGCTAGTAAAAGACGGCAAGCTAGAGAGATTAAACTGATTAACGATGAGATCATGAGCAAATCTGAAGAACTTGACCTCGAAATGATCAAAGATGAAACGGTCGATGCGATGCTGAAGATGCAGCTGATTGCAAAAAAGCCGATCGACGATAAACGGAACTATCGAATCGAAGAGAAAGGCTTTGGCAAGGAAAAACAACGTTATGTCATGGTCCCAGAAAAGGATTTTGATGATTTATCCCGCAGGGCTGACAGAGGGCCGTTAATGCAGTTGTTAAAGGATTTTAAAGAGCATATCCTTGGTTTAGGAATTGTGAAGCGTCTAAGAGCTACTATTGCAAAATTAAAAGAAGAATTGGCTGGTTTACTTAGAGAAAATGATAATTTGTCTAAAGAATTAACGGCTGTAATTGAAGATAGAAACAAATACAGATCTCAATTATTGGATCAAGAATATTATCTGACAGATAAAGAGCGAGATGAGATTGCTGAGAAGATCATTCAGAGAAAAGATCTTGAATTAGAGGATGGCGAAAGAAGATTTGAGAGAGATGATCTAGATTTTAGCAGATAACTTGATTATTAATTAGTAATAAAATCCCTTTTAGAGAAATTTAATCCTTATGGATTTTATTACTGCTTATTTAAAACAATCTACATCATTGCTCTGAACTACTTACTTAAAACTCTGATATGCAGTAGGTTAAAAAAGTTATGTTCCTTATATTTCACTTTTATAACCCCTTGAAAGAGGGAGTGTTTAGCGACCTTACTCTTTTTGATCGTCAACAAAAGTTTATACGTAGAACTTTTTAAAATTTTGCGTTAGCGTAAGCGTAGCAACTTAATTTTATTGTGATAAGGTAATTGAGATAAGCGCGAAGCGCTATTGTAACTATATATTGTAACTATATATTGTAAATAATATTGTAGGGTTGGGCTATCCCTTGAGGCTCTAAGGATAGCTGACGAATAAAGTCCCCACTAGAGAGAATAAAGTCCCTACTAGAGAGAATAAAGTCCCTACTAGAGAGAATAAAGTCCCTACTAGAGAAATAAAATCCTTTTGGATTTTATTTTTGACTGGAATATGAGTTTTTGATATAATAAAACATATAAAATGAAAAAGGATTTTATTTCTTATGACAGAAGAAAAAAACGAAATTAGAGAAGTAGCGAAATACTCGAATGATTTTAATGCGGTTCCTTTAAAGGATTTTTCTATTGTACAAAAAAAGATATTAATGACACTTATCTGGTTAATCAAAGAAACAGATGGTAGTGACATTACGATTGATTATGATCGTTTTATATCACTTACGCAATCAAAACCAAGATCTTTAGAAGAAGGTATTAGACTGATTCGACAGACATTTCGAAAAATTTTATCTCTGTCAATAACAGAAATTGAAACTGAAACATTTTATGAAGAGTTCATGCTATTCACAGCTAGAAAAGTCGACAAACAGACTGGAGAAATAACGGTACGGGTTAATCCTGATTACTTTCCTTTGATAAAGGATTTTGCACATGAATATACGAAATTTCCGCTTCAGATTGGGAATAGCTTCAGCAAACAATATACAATTGACATTTATAAATTTTTGCGCCAATTTTCTGACACAGGATTTTGGGTTGTGACGGTTGAAAATTTTAAGCGTTACCTTGCGATTCCAGAAAGTTACGGGGCTACAAAAATTAGAGAAAAAGTTATAAACCCAGCACTGGGGGAATTGAAAAAATACTATCCAAACTTGAGGTTAGAGGAAATCAAAGCGAAACGTAAAAGAGGAGAACGTGGCAGACCGAAAGTCACATTATACAAATTCCATTTTGACAAAGAAGCTCGCGATGCGTGGGAAGATGATAAGTACAACTCGAAAGTGAAAGAAACGAATGTTCCGAAATGGTCAAACCCAGATTATGTTAACGATACTTCAGAAGAAAAAAAAGCAGAAATGAAGCAGCAACAAGCTGAAATGCTTGCAAAATTAGACGAGCCGAGAGAAAAATAAAAAGGACGGATAAACCGTCTTTTTTATTGCTTGTTTTTAACTAGGTTAATAGCCTAGTTAAATTATTAAATCGTAAAAAATAGGGGTTTGATTTTTAGCTGCATTTTATAATTGTTTTATTATGTTTTAAAAGCTTAAAAGTTGGTGTGGTATATTACCCCTCCCAGACCATTTGATTTTGATTCCAATGGTTGTTTATAGGGAAATGCGGGCTTAAAATTGATTTTAATGAAATAGTTGTACAGAAAATGTATAGAACATGCTATAATTGATATACATAACGTTATGTATATCGTATATAATCGACGAAAAAAGAGGTGCGTTAAATGAGTGTACAAATCAGCATGCGTGTATCGAAAGAACAAAAAGAAAAACTTGTAGAGCTTTCTAAAAAGCAGAACAAAAGTCTGACACAGTATGTTTTAGATACATGTCTTGCAGATAATGTCGATACAGATGTAGATGATGTAGCGCATTCTAGCAATCGTGTAGAAAAAATGCTACAAAGTCAAATTGAGCAATTGCGCGAGGATTTTGAACGTGAGCGCGCTCAACTCGTGGATCAAATTGATCAAAAAGACAAGCAGATTGCTGATATAATTGAAACAAGCAACAGCCAGCTGCAATTGATTGGAGCTCTCACAATGAAGAATGAAACATTACTTTTAGAAACAAAGAAGAGTTGGTGGCAACGATTGTTTTCAAAAAAGGATCGTTAGTTTAATGGTTTCAAGGATATGAATCAATAACTTTTCAAGAGAAATTAGTCTATGAGTGCTTTTATCATGGAGGAATAGTTCGATAAATCCCAGTTTGTCGAGCTAAATAAAACTGAATATTAAAGATACAAGGCTTTTTGAAATTTACGAAAAACTTGTATAGAAATAAAAAAAGGTAGTCTCCCCCCACCTTTTTCTGTTTTCATAAATTAGTTATGATAAAAACGATCTAGCTTATCTTTTAATATCTCTATCGATAGTTCAAGACGTCTGATGTTATCGTCTAAAGTATCTATATCATCATCTGCTCGTAGCTGCATTGCCTCGCATACAATTTTAAACATTAAATTTTTCATAGTTTAATCATAACAAACATTTCAATACGATTTTCAAAAAAATTATTCTGCGGATTTTTTTAACTATTCGGTAAAGTTTTCGAAATTTTGCTACCTAATAGTTATTTTTTTGTATAAAATGTTAAAAAATGATGCTGAGAGAGCCATTCTGAGCTAATTTCAGAGTAGAGAACGGGCACTAATATCGATAGAAATCCTTACAGCGCCAACGGTTTACGCTGTTTTTAATCCCATTCAACAACTTTCGGGAAAAGAACGATTTTTCGGAAAAATGTTGTCTTGTTAAATTATAGACGTCAATAAACTCTCATCTTATATAAATTTAAATGTATTCTATTTGTAAACTAAAACAGATCTTTATAATTAAAATAATTAATTTCATGATATAATACTGTTAAACGTAAATTTTAGGAGTACGATATGACTATTGAGGATAAAGATGCCGAATTAAAATTGAAAATAGGTAATAACATCCGAACAGCTCGTCTTAATAAAAACATGACTCAAGCAGATGTTTGTGGAGATGAATCTGAATTAACTATCCGTCAACTTGCACGTATTGAAAACGGGCAAGTGTTAGTATCTCTTTCTAAATTATTGTTTCTATCTCAGAAATTAAATTTTCCCATTAAAGATATAGTAGATATTGAAAAAATAGAAATACCCAAACGCTATCTAGAATTAAAAAATAAATTAATACGAGCTCATACTTATGGTGATGAAAAACGTATTGGCATTTTAGAAGAAATGTTTGACGAAATATATGAGAATTTTTATGACCATCTACCAGAAGAAGAACAACTACTAGTTGAAGTTTTACAAGTTCAATTAGATGTTTTTAGCAGTCGAGACATTACTTATGGTTTGACATTGCTAGAGGAATATTTGCATCAAATTTTAAAGAAAAAAAAGTATAGTTATAATGATCTTCTAATAATCAATCTGTATTTCATATGTTGTGCTATTGGGTTAGAAGATAAAACTTATTTTGAAGAATTATCTAAAAAAGTTTTATTATATATTGATTATAGTGATAATGAACGTATCTATATACTTGAAAGAATATTGATAGGAATTTTAACACAAGTAAAAATAGAAGATTACTTAATTTATACAAAAGTTTTTCGAGAGATAACTGAGAGTACAAATAATTTTCAACATAAACCTGTTATATATGCTTTTGAAGCCAAGTATTATTTAAAAGTAGAAAAAGATTGTAAAAAAGCAGAGCAATCTTATAATAAAGCTATTGAGTTTGCCAACCTGCTTAATGATCAAGTTTTAGCTAGTAATTTGCTTAAAGAGAAAGAACTTGATTTAATTGAGATTCCATCAACTTAAAAAAAAAGAGAGAAGTGTATAACTTCTCTCTTTTTTTTCTCACATTAGTTTTTCTATAAAGAGTATCTTATAAGCAAAAACAAAAGAACTTATTAGTAACCTGACTTAGATGTCATGTTCTTTTTATTTGTTTTGAAATACAATGGAACCATAAAGAAAGGGGTTACATCCCAAGGAAGGAAGGAGAATTTTATGTTATTTGCTACTACTTTACTATCAGCTTTTATTTGGATGTTATATTAATGACTAAGTATTTAAAATGTGAAGTATCTTCTCAATTTGTTGAACAAAAAATGATTACCATTAAAAATTACTCAGAAATGAGTAGTTTGTGCAAAATAGTGGTAAATCATAAATTATTTAAAATTCTAGTGTTAGCCCCTAATGAAGAAGAAACATTGACATATGAAAATGATGAAGATATTGAAATGATTGAAATTACTGATTTAACAGAAAGCGAGGAAGAGTGATGAGCTCAATTGTTGTTTCAAAGAGTATCGTAAAAACATTTGGTACGAAAATTGCCTTAAATAAAATTAATTTTGAAATTAAAGAAGGAGAGATTTTTGGATTTTTAGGTCCTTCTGGATCTGGGAAAACAACTATGATAAATATTCTCACTGGTCAACTATTACAAGATGGTGGGAATTCCCAATTATTGGGAAAGGATTCTCATAGTCTAAATTCTACAGATTTAGAAAAAATCGGAATTGTTAGTGATAAGAGTGGTTTCTATGAAAAATTATCACTAGAAAAAAATCTACTATTATATGCGAAGCTTTATGGTGTTAATTTAAATAGAGTAGATGAGTTGCTTAATAAAGTGGGGTTGCTAGAGAGCAAAAGTATATTGGCAGAGCAATTATCTACTGGAATGAAGCAACGGATGTTACTTGCTCGTGCTTTAATTAATCAACCTAAAATTCTATTTTTGGATGAACCAACAAGTGGTTTGGATCCAACAACTTCAAAATCAATTCATGAGTTGTTAGTCGATTTAAAAGAAAATGGTACAACAATCTTTTTAACTACTCATGATATGAATGAAGCTACTTTATTATGTGATAATTTGGCGTTGTTAAATAAAGGAAAACTCATTGAACAAGGTAATCCAGCAGATATCATTCAAAAATATAACACAAATAAAAGGATAAAAGTTATTTACAAAAATCGTGAAGAAAGAATCTTTGATTTTTCAGAATTAACAAAATTGAACGTCAATGATATTATTTCTATCCACTCATGTGAACCGACTTTGGAAGAAATCTTTATAGAATTAACGGGGGAAAAATTAAATGTTTAATCGACTTAAAGCATTGGTATGGTTAAGAAACCAAACTATTATTGCAAATAAAAATTTATTGGTCCAAGTGTTGATGCCTTATGGTTTGCTATTTATCTATAAGAATTTTATGAACCTGGGAGATGACAAGGGGCTCGATTTAATGTTCCTATGTTTATCAACGGCTATTGCTATGTCTGTCGGCAGTACAGTTTCTACTATCATTGCTGAAGAAAAGGAAAAAAATAATCTTAAAACGCTTTTACTAAGTGGTGTACGGCCATACGAATATCTTATCTCGGTTTTAGTACATCCAGTCGTAATTACTATTTTAAATATGATTTTGTTCCCTATTATTGCAGGCGCAGATATTTCTAAAATTTATTTAGAGTATGGTTTAGTAGTCATGTTGACAGCTATGGCTGTTATTCTCATCAATCTATGTATTGCTGCTATTTCTTCGACACAATCAAAAGCTCAAATTAACGGTTTACCTATTATGTTGATTATTGCAATGGGACCAAATTTATCTCAAATGAATACTGATATCGCTAATTTCATTAATTATACTTTTCTTGGAGCTTATACTGAATTATTCACAAAAACAGATTTTAGTTTAACTAGTCGTTCTTTTCAAGTATTAGTAGCTTGGATTATCGGTTTGTTAATCATTACATCATTATCACTTAAGTTTAATAAGAAGCCAAAAGCTCAAAAAAAGTTATTTAAAAAACAGGTAATAGATATCAGAGAAAATGAGTATGCTTAATGAACATTAAAATACCTGTTTTATGTACTTGTTAATATATGTTGATTTGTCGCAAGTCATGTAATTATTTAAAAGAATATAGCAAAGGAGAAATTTTATGGTTAAAAAATTCATTATTGGTGTTGCAGTCGGTATATTCCTTTATTGTGAATTGAATTCATTGTTATAGTTTATTGAAAGAAAGGAAAAATCTCATGATTTTATTAGGAGTTATTGTGGGATCTACTGTAGCAATTGTTATTTATTGTAGACCAGTTTACTTTATTCCGGGTAAATTAAAAAAAATAAAAAATTAGGAAGTTAAACTACAAATTAGTATGAAAGGAGAGCAATTCAATGATTCTATTTATTGCAGGTTTTGTTGGAGGAGCAGCTGTGGTGTATTTATTCCGCCGTTAAATTACAAATTAGTTAGTGTATTTTGATAATAAAAAATTAAATGAATTAGTATGAAAGGAGGGCAATTCAATGGTTCTATTTATTGCAGGTTTTGTTGGAGGAGCAGCTGCGGTGTATTTATTCCGCCGTTAAATTACAAATTAGTTAGTGTATTTTGATAATAAA
>ENA-OWLR01000742-OWLR01000742.1-metagenome-genome-assembly--contig:-NODE-742-length-9832-cov-6.588524_pt1 | contig 9832 bp, 11 predicted proteins | sample MGYA00245352_ERZ651110 | MGnify/ENA primary metagenome ERZ651110 (study PRJEB26857, sample SAMEA4031765) | metagenome | biome: human; feature: oral; material: saliva | place: Philippines | collected 2014 | study... | reverse complement strand
AGCACCGTTTCGCCCAAGCCATACGCGGGGGCGAAGCCGCAGACGGCCTGCCGCAGGACCGACTGAACGTCTATATCCGCCTGATACGCAACAATATCCACAGTTTTATCGACCGCTGCTATACCGAAACGCGGCAATACTTTGACAGCGAAGAATGGGGCCGTCTGAAAGAAGGTTTCGTCCGCGACGCGCGCGCCCAAACGCCCTATTTTCAAGAAATCCCCGGCGAGTTCCTACAATATTGCCAAAGCTTGCCGCTTTCAGACGGCATTTTGGCACTGATGGATTTTGAATATACCCAATTGCTGGCAGAAGTTGCACAAATTCCGGATATTCCCGACATTCATTATTCAAATCACAGCAAATACACACCCTCCCCTGCGGCCTTTATCCGGCAATATCGATATGATGTTACCGATGATTTGCAGGAAGCGGAAACAGCCTTGTTAATATGGCGAAACGCCGAAGATGATGTGATGTACCAAACATTGGACGGCTTCGATATGATGCTGCTGGAGATAATGGGTTCCTCCGCGCTTTCGTTTGACACCCTCGCCCAAACCCTTGTCGAATTTATGCCTGAGGACGATAATTGGAAAAATATTTTGCTTGGGAAATGGTCAGGCTGGATTGAACAAAGGATTATCATCCCCTCCTTATCCGCCATATCCGAAAATATGGAAGGCAATTCCCCGGGCCAAAACCATCTATCCGCATAAAATTACCTTGTTCCCGATACTATGCCGCTACCCGACCTGACCGATGCCGAATTAATGGAGTCGCGCAAACTGCTTCTGCATTTTGCGCGGCTCCAGTTACCCGACCATCCTGATTTGGCTGAAGATTTAGTACAGGAAACATTGCTGTCCGCATACAGCGCAGGCGACAGTTTTCAAGGCAGGGCGCTTGTCAACAGCTGGCTTTTTGCCATATTGAAAAACAAAATTATTGACGCATTACGTCAAATCGGGAGGCAGAGGAAAGTCTTTACCGCACTGGATGACGAGCTGCTGGATGAAGCATTTGAAAGCCATTTTTCCCAAAACGGGCATTGGACGCCGGAAGGGCAGCCGCAACATTGGAACACTCCGGAAAAATCATTAAATAACAACGAATTTCAAAAAATTCTGCAAAGCTGCCTATACAACCTGCCTGAAAACACCGCACGGGTATTTACCCTGAAGGAAATACTCGGTTTTTCATCCAACGAAATACAACAAATGTGCGGTATCAGCACGGCCAACTACCACACCATTATGCACCGCGCCCGAGAATCATTGCGCCAATGCCTGCAAGTCAAATGGTTCAACCAAGAAAACCCGAAGTAACCGTTATGAAAAAATGCCGCGATATTGCCCTGCTTCTTTCCAAACATCAAGATCGGGAAACCACCCCGGGCGAGAAGATTTCCATATATATGCACCTGCTGTTCTGCCCGCATTGCCGGGAATATAAAAGACAGCTTCAAACCATCAAAATATCACTGGCAAAAACAACCAGAACTTCAAAATAAATGCCGTCTGAAAGGGCTTCAGACGGCATAAGCTGACGGAAACAAATTAAACCGATTTACTGTTATCGGCAGTTCATCCATAATACACACTTCAAAAGCAGCATATTCCTCCATACGGAATATATAAATACGCAAAACACGAAGGCTGCATCAATTTGCTATATTTGCCTCATTTCACAGACGGCATTATCCCTCCCTCCCAACCCGTTCCTTTCTGAATGAGCGGATTTCAATGATTAAGGAAACCTTAATGCGCCCAATCTTCCTATCTTTCGTTTTACTCCCTATATTGCTAACCGCCTGCAGCACACCGGACAAGTCTGCCCGATGGGAAAATATCGGCACGATCTCAAACGGCAATATCCATACATATATCAATAAAGACAGCGTGAGAAAAAACGGAAATCTGATGATTTTCCAAGATAAAAAAGTTGTGACCAATCTAAAACAAGAACGTTTTGCCAACACCCCCGCATACAAGACTGCCATTGCCGAGTGGGAAATCCACTGCAACAACAAAACATACCGCTTAAGTTCGCTACAGTTGTTTGATACAAAAAACACGGAAATTTCCACACAAAGCTACACAGCCTCTTCCCTCCGCCCGATGAGCATCCTGTCCGGGACATTAACTGAAAAACAATATGAAACCGTATGCGGGAAAAAACTCTGATTACAACTTATGCACAAACTTATCCATAAGCCTTATCATAAAAATACCGTCTGAAATACTGAAATATCCGCATTTCAGACGACATTTTGCCATTTCCCCGAAAAGTTATCCCAAAAATTATCCACATTATTTTTTAAACCGGCTTCCATCCGAAATATAAACCTGCTATACAATTTCATTATCCAAACGTAAATTGTTCCATTGATACACAAAACTGCTTGCCCCTATAATTTTGATAAAGCATTTTTTGCATTCCCGGCTTCGTCCCGTAACCAACACAGCTTCTAAAAAATAATCGCTTGTTTTGACACCGATACACTCATACAAATACAGAAACTCAAGAAAATAACCTTGTGCATTGACCATCTCAAGCAATTCAGAAAAATCAAGAAATTTTCTGACCGTAAACAAACGTTTCCCTAAAAAAACGATGTCTTCAAAAATATCGACCAAATAATCATCTTCGGCGTTTTCATTTTCATGGGTTAAAACAACACGGGAAAAATCTATTTTCAGATGTTTGCCCGCTTGATTGTTCGGATTATTGTTCAGAACGACAAAACCGTCCTCAAAATCAAAGCAGACGTTGCGTCCTTCTACCTTTATCTCTGTGCAATAACAATCATGTAGAGAAATACCATCCGAAAAATTTTTTCTTTGCGTATGCAAAAAAGTTTTCATTCAAGCCCCCATATCTAACGCAAACGTTTACCTGTTTCCCCGTCGATAATCTGACTCGGCGATTTCTGCCTGCCGATTCTCCCGCCGACAATCCACACATCGCGTCCGAACTGCCTTCTGACTTCCCTCTCCGTCCGACACGCACGTTTGCCCGCCCGATTGCATGAGGTGGAAACCAAAGGCATACCCAATGCCTGACACAAACGCCTTGCACCTGCATGATCGGGAATCCTGACCGCCAACTTACTGCGCTGTTTCCCCCGCAACTCGGGTAATACGCAGGATTTGGCGGATAATAGGAACGTTTTAGGGGCGGGCCATTCTTTTCTAAGCATAGCCTGCAGACTTTCAGACGGCATTTGAAGTAAAGGCTGCAACTGTTCAAATTGATTCCCGATGACAATCATACCCTTGTGTTGCGGCCTTTTTTTCAAATGCGCCAACTTACCGAGTGCTTTGGCTAATGTCGGAAGACACCCCAAACCATAACAAGATTCGGTCGGATAGGCGACCAAACCGCCTTTTTTCAAATAAACGCTTAACTTACGTTGCGCTGATGCTGCGATAATTCTCGGAAATAACATAATATAAAATGCCGTCTGAAGCGCATCAGTCATACTTGGCTTCAGACGGCATCATCCTCTTTCTAATTAACGGTTAATCGCTTTATCAGCAATGTCTTTACGGTATTGCATCCCGTCAAAGCTGATTTTTTCCAATGCGCCATACGCCTTGGCTTTGGCTTGCGCCACATCGTCGCCCAATCCTACGACACACAATACGCGTCCGCCGTTGGTCAATACGTCGCCTTTCCCGTTTGCCGTTGTACCTGCGTGGAAAACTTTGCCGATTTGGTTGGCGGCATCCAGACCAGAAATAACATCGCCTTTTTTAGGCGTTTCGGGGTAATTTTGTGCCGCCAGCACCACGCCTACGGCGGTTTGCGGGTTCCATTCTGCGGTTACACTATCGAGTTTGCCGTCTATTGCTGCTTCAACCAAATCCGCCAAGTCGCTGTTCAGACGACTCATAATCGGCTGAGTTTCGGGATCGCCGAAACGGCAGTTAAACTCAATCGTATAGGGTGATCCGCTTTGATCGATCATCAAACCTGCGTACAGGAAACCGGTGAACTCATATCCTTCCGCTTTCATCCCCGCTACGGTCGGCAAAATAATCTCGTTCATCGCACGCTCGTACACAGCAGGCGTTACCACAGGCGCGGGACTGTACGCACCCATACCGCCCGTATTCGGACCTTTGTCTCCGTCTAAAAGACGTTTGTGGTCTTGGCTGGTCGCCATAGGCAATACATGATTGCCATCAACCATAACGATAAAGCTCGCTTCTTCGCCTTGCAGGAAATCTTCAATCACAACACGCGCTCCGGCATTGCCCATTTTGTTGCCCAACAACATATCGTCAATCGCGGTATGCGCTTTATCCAAAGTCATCGCCACAATCACGCCTTTGCCTGCCGCCAAACCATCGGCTTTGATGACGATGGGCACACCTTTCTGATTAACGTAACCGTGTGCGGCATCGGCGTTTTCAAAGGTTTGGTATTGCGCGGTCGGAATGTTGTATTTCGCCATAAATGCTTTGGCAAAATCTTTGGAACTTTCCAACTGCGCCGCATATTGTGTCGGACCAAATATTTTCAGCCCTGCGGCACGAAAATCATCCACAATACCTGCCGCCAAAGGCGCCTCAGGGCCAACGACGGTAAAAGTAATATTTTCTTTACGACAGAATTCAATCAAATCCTGATGCGCAGTCAAGGCGACGTTTTGGAGCTTGGGTTCAATCGCCGTACCGGCATTACCGGGCGCAACAAATACTGTTTCCACTTTGGGCGACTGCGCCAATTTCCAAGCCAGCGCGTGTTCGCGACCGCCATTACCGATAACCAGCAGTTTCATGCCATCTCCTTGACAAATATATACTTTTAACAAAAACTCAACATAAAGGGACTTTTGTCCCGTTTGAATAAATTTTAGTGGAATCAAACAAAGACCGCTTCATTCCACTATGCCAATCTATTTAACTTATCCACAAAATTGAAAAAGGACAAGCAACCATGCAAAAACGTATTGATGAAATCCAAAGCAAATACCGCGAATGGTGTCATTTACTACCGCAATTAGAAGAAGACATCCGGCGTTGGAAACATGCCGCCGCTTTGATTCGCGATATGGACAATTTCTATACCCACGAATATCAGGCGTGTCATCAGGCTATTGAAGACAGAGCAGAACTAGATTTGCGTACGGAAGGCGAATACAGCATTATGAGGAAGATGCGTTATGGAACGCGCTAGGCGAATTCCATCAATCGGCTTGGCTATATTTACGCTCCAGCGTCGATGCCTTAGACAGATATATGCAAGAAGATTAATGAGCGAAGAGGTCGTCTGAAAACCCTAAGATATGGGTTTTCAGACGACCTTTTCATTCAAAAGGCTTTTCCGTATCTACTTCAATCTGCCGTGTATTCTTCCAAGCTGCAACACAGACTTCATAATTCGCCAACGACAAACTTACTGTCAATCGGCAATCCAACTGTAAATCCTGCTCCAATATATCCGCCTGATATTGTTTGGCAATGCGTATCGCTTCATTCAAAAACGGATATTCACATTTCAGCCAAACGGTTTTTTCAATATTCCTTTCAACCACTTCCGCAATTACCAACGCCTGAGCCGTCGCCTCTTTATACGCATGAATCAGTCTGGGAACACCCAATAAAGTACCGCCGAAATAGCGGACGACCACAACCAAAACATCGGTGATACCTACCGAATCAATCTGCCCCAAAATCGGCCGCCCCGCGCTTCCTAATGGCTCTCCATCATCGTTGGCGCGAAATTGCATGCCATCCACACCCAAACGATAGGCATAGCACCAGTGTCGCGCTTTATGATGTTCTTCCTTTAACGGATCGAGGTATTTTTTCACGTCAGCCAATGTCCGAATCGGATAGGCAAATGCAATAAAACGGCTGCCTTTATCTTTAAACTCAGCCTGCGTCGGGGAAGTAATGGTGTTATAAGTCGTAATCATGCTGAAATATTTTCAGACGACCTCATTAATAACAAGGTCGTCTGAATGTTTCACGTGAAACATCAATTTTTCAATGCTTCTGTTAATTGCGGGACGATTTCGAATAAATCACCAACCAATCCGTAATCAGCTACATTGAAAATCGACGCATCGGCATCTTTATTGATTGCGACAATCACTTTACTGTCTTGCATACCGGCAACATGTTGAATCGCACCTGAAATACCGATTGCAAAATACAGCTGTGGCGCAACCACTTTACCGGTTTGTCCGACTTGAGCATCGTTTGGCGCATATTCGGCATCCACTGCCGCACGGGATGCACCGATTGCCGCACCTAAAACATCCGCCAACGGTGTCAGCACTTCATTGAATTTTTCCGCACTACCCAACGCACGCCCGCCGGAGACAATGACTTTTGCCTGAGTCAATTCAGGACGATCGGAATGGGAAAGCTGGCGATTCACAAAACGGCTCAGGTTTTGAGCAGGGGTTGCTTCAACATTAATTGCTTCAGCATTACCACCTTGCGCAGGAGCTGCATCAAAAGCCGTCGCACGAAAAGTCAGCACCAATTTTTCCGAGTCAGCCCGCACGGTTTCAAATGCATTCCCTGCGTAAATCGGGCGCACAAAAGTCGTGTTATCCACAATCTCAGTTAAATCAGAAATTTGCGGTACATCTAATAAGGCGGCTACGCGGGGCAGAAGGTTTTTACCGAATGTAGTCGCCGTTGCAGCAATATAGCGATAATCTGCCGCCAATTTGACAACCAGCGGAGCCAGTTCTTCAGCCAAACCTTCGGCATAATAGGCAGCATCTGCAACCAAGACTTTTTCCACACCCGCTACTTGCTTCGCGGATTCCACTACGGCCGATGTATCGCTTCCGGCAACCAATAAATCGACTTTGCCCATTTTGGCGGCAGCAGTAACAGCATGCAAAGTGGCAGGATTCAACTGTTTGTTGTCGTGTTCGGCAATAATCAATACGCTCATTTCAGTCTCCTCAAATCACTTTGGCTTCGTTTTTCAATTTTTCAACCAATTCGGCAACGCTTGCTACTTTTACGCCTGCCTGACGCGCTTTAGGCTCGGCGAATTTCACCGTTTTCAGACGAGGTGAAATGTCGGTAACCAAATCGGCAGGAGTTAGTTTTTCCAGAGGTTTTTTCTTTGCCACCATAATATTGGGGAGTTTGACAAAGCGCGGCTCGTTCAAACGCAAATCCGCACTGATAACCGCAGGCGGTTTCAATGCAATGGTTTCTTCGCCGCCATCGATTTCGCGCACAATCTGTACTTCGTCACTTTCAATTTGTACCTTTGAAGCAAACGTACCTTGCGCCGCATTCAACAAAGCTGCCAGCATTTGCGCCACTTGGTTGGCATCATCATCGATTGCCTGTTTACCCAAAAAGAAAATTTGCGGATTTTCTTTGTCCGCAACAGCTTTCAGCAGCTTGGCAACTGCCAGCGGCTCCAATTTTGCATCGGTTTCAACATGAATGGCACGATCGGCACCCATCGCCAAAGCGGTACGCAAGGTTTCTTCGCATTTTTTTCCACCCAAAGAAACCGCTACGATTTCGCTTACTTTTCCGGCTTCTTTTAGTCGGACGGCTTCTTCCACAGCAATTTCGTCAAACGGATTCATCGACATTTTGACATTACCGATATCTACATCCGAACCATCGGCTTTTACACGAACTTTGACGTTGTAGTCCACTACGCGCTTTACCGCGACCAGTGCTTTCATTGAATTCTCCCAAAAAGAACGTTGCTTTCCATTCAGCGAAACCAAACCTTCTTTCCTATAAAACCAAATCCGCTTTCCTTAAAAACGAATTTATTTAAAAATCTTCCAGATAATACTTGCCGATTATATCATTTTAAAGTATTTACTCAGACCGGTAGGTATACATTCCCACACTCGATAAATTGGAAACATCATCCCTCCATTTCAGTTTCAGACGGCATCCGAACCTTATCGACAGCCACGCAATCCATTAATGTTTGATAAACCAAATCCGCAGTCGGAATCTGCCCGATATTGCCCAAATTTTTTGCAACAGCCGAAACCTGAACACCTGTTTTAATCGGATCGGTATCAGTATAAATACCGACCACAGGTTTTTCCAAAGCATTTGCCAAATGCAGCAAACCGGTATCCACGCCGACAATTCCGACCGCCTGCTTCAACAGATACGCCGCCTGCAACAAATTCATTTTATCGCACACAATGGCAAAAGGCAGCCCATCTGCAATCTGTTCCGCACGCGCCTTTTCAGTCTCGTTTCCCCAAGGCAGGTAAACGTTGCATTGTTGTTCTTCATTTAATTTTTGCAGCAACACTCGCCAATTTTCCATAGACCATAACTTACTGTCCCGGCTGGTCGCATGTAAAGCAACATAATACGGTTGCTCTAAGTTTTTCAGACAACCTACTTCGGGAACAGTCAAACCGAATACCTGCGTTTCAGGCATCACATACTCAAACACTTGGGCAAACAACTCACGGTTGCGCCAAACGGCATTTTTACCTTTGGGTACAGCGTATGTTTTCACATACGCCAAAGCAGCCCATCCCTCGCGCGCACTGTGTTTATCCAAACCATAAATAGGGGATTTTGCCATTTTGGCGAAACACGCGCTTTTAATCAGACCTTGACTGTCCAATACGAAATCAAATGCTTCCTGCCGCAAAGTCTGTTTCAGACGACCTATTTCCTGCCAAGTTTCTGCTTGAAAAAGATGTCTGCGCCATTGCCGCCATTTCATTACATGGATTTTTTTCACAAACGGATGCAGGCGCGCAATATCTGCAAATCCAGCCTCACATAGCCAATGCAGCTCTACATCAGGACATTGTCGCGCCAAATCTTCGATTGCGGGCAAAGTGTGAATTAAATCACCCATACTGGACAAGCGGGCAAGCAAAATTTTCATACTTTAGAAAGGGAGGGTTTCACGTGAAACAATTATAAGTTATTGATTGTTGATATAATTTTTAATTTCTTCAGCGTTTTTTAAGATAATTGCACCGGCAGAACGCATTTCCTGCCATGCCGTTTCAATGGTGTCCGGCGCAATACCCCGACAAGCCGCTTCATTGACGATAACCTGCCAACTGCCACCTTTGAGCAACTGCAAAACAGTTGTTTTCACACAATAATCCGTGGCCAAACCACCGACAATGACCGTATCCGTATTTTGACAGCACAGCCATTCAATCAACCCTGTGCTCAGTTTTTCCTCAATATCGTGAAAACACGCGCCGTAAGGATGTAATTCGGGATCAACGCCTTTCCAAACGCAATAATCGTATTCTTTGGCAGAAGGCAGCCCATCCAACAATTCATAGCCTCGCGTACCAACCATCGCATGAGCCACCCAAGTCAAATCCGCATCGGGCAAACCTGTCGGCTTTAACATATCAATAGAGTTATCCACAAGCCATTTCGCTGCCATATGATGCGCATCTTTCGTCATCACGCGCAAATCCGCCAAGGCGGCTTGGGCATTCAACTCCTCGACAATCAAATGCCCTTCGTTCACAGGCAGCTCGTCAGGACACAAAGGCGTAAACGTTTTTTGTGCATCAACATCAATAGAAACAATCATCTCATCATTTCAACGCGATTAAAATGCCCTGTATTATAACAAATTACTGCCCGAAAGCGGCAAAACCGGCTGTGATAAGATAAGGTTTTTCCAAAAAACTTATCCACAATCTTATGACTTATACCCTTACCCCCATCGGCACCGCCCGCTCGCCCTACAAACAGAAATTCGGCATCGCCCGCCAGCCCGGTTTGGTCTCCGCCGCAGAAGCCTGCATCGAGCTGAATACCGAATTTACCGCAGACAGCGTGCGCGGGCTGGAAGATTTCGATTATGTGTG
>ENA-OWLR01000740-OWLR01000740.1-metagenome-genome-assembly--contig:-NODE-740-length-9854-cov-7.015716_pt1 | contig 9854 bp, 6 predicted proteins | sample MGYA00245352_ERZ651110 | MGnify/ENA primary metagenome ERZ651110 (study PRJEB26857, sample SAMEA4031765) | metagenome | biome: human; feature: oral; material: saliva | place: Philippines | collected 2014 | study... | reverse complement strand
GTATGAAGAAATCATTTGCAACACTATTCTTCCTTACAATGATTACGTATGCTAATGCGTGTACAAACCTCATTGCTACAAAGGGAGCAACAACAGACGGTTCTGTCTTTGTTACTTACACCGCTGATGATTACGGCATGTTTACTAACCTATGTCATTACCCAGCAGGCACACATGCAAAAGGTGACCGCCGTGAGATTATTGACTATGACACTCACGAGAGCCATGGTTTTATTCCAGAGGCTCCTGTAACATACAATGTCATTGGAAACATCAATGAGTATCAGGTAAGTATTGGTGAAACAACCTACGGCGGCCGTGAAGAAATGGTTGACAAGAGCGGTATTATCGATTATGGTTCATTGATGTATCTTGGTTTGCAACGTAGTAAAACTGCACGCGAAGCTATCAAAGTAATGACCTCACTCGTTGAGACTTATGGTTATAACTCTGGTGGTGAGACATTCACTATCGCTGACCCTAACGAGGTATGGTTGCTCGAGATGCAGGGTTGTGGTGGCGACAAGAAGCAGAAGGTTGTGTGGGTTGCTGTCCGCATCCCTGATGGCATGGTTTCTGCTCATGCTAACCAGAGCCGCATCGGTCAGTTCTCAACTTACAACACAGAGGTTATCACCTCTAAGAACTGCATCAGTTTTGCACGTTCAAAGGGCTGGTTCACTGGCAAAGATAAGGACTTCAACTGGAAGATGACCTATGCAGCACCTGACTTCGGTGGCCGTCGTTGGTGCGATGCTCGTGTATGGAGCTATCTAAATCATTTCAAAGACATGTCACGTTGGTTGCCATGGGCGTTGGGTAAAGACCCTAACGCAGAGGATATGCCACTTTGGATTGCACCTGACAAGAAGGTAGATTTACCTAAGATGGAAGCTTGCATGCGCGACCACTATGAGGGTACTCCTTTGTCACTCGATAAGGATATAGCACAGGGTATCTGGGATTCTCCTTATCGCCCTACCCCATTAAAGTTTGAGGTAGATGGCAAGCAGTACTTCAACGAACGCCCTATCTCAACCCAGCAGACAGGTTTCTCTTACATTGCACAGCTCCGTTCATGGTTGCCACGCGAGATTGGTGGTATCCTTTGGTTCGGTAACGATGATGGTAACATGGTTGCTTATGTACCAATCTATTGCAGCAATACAGAGCGTGCAGAGTGCTTCAACACACCAGGAGCTGATGCAGTAACCTTCTCTGATAAGAATGCTTTCTGGGTATGCAACTGGGTTAGCAACATGGTTTACCCTCGCTACTCTCAGCTCTTCCCTGCATTGAAAGAGGTGCGCGACTCACTTGACAACGCTTTCCTCGCAGCACAAAAGGGTGTGGAGGCGAAGGCAGAAGCACTCTATGCTACCGACAAGGCAGCTGCAGTGAAGTATCTCAACGATTACTCTATTCAGAAGAGTAACGAAATGATTGCACGCTGGCGTGAGTTGGCAATCCATCTGATTGTGAAGTTTAACGATATGACTGTTAAGCCAGAGAAGGACGGCAAGTTCCTCCGCACTTCAACAGGTCTTGGCGAGCGTGTAAAGCGTACGGGCTACAGTGACTACTTTAAGCGTGAACTGGTAAAACAGACTGGCGACAAGTTTGCTGTACCTAACAAGTAGAACGTCTAAAAGAATCAAGTTTAGTTAGTAAATCGGTTTAACCATCTAAACTTCATACATTTATAAAGAGGCTATATTCGTCTGGATATAGCCTCTTTGCTTATCTGTAGAAGTAAGGTTTTCAATATATAACTTGCGTTATTCTTAATAAAAATATATATTTGCAATAAAATAAACATCAGATTAATGGAATTAATACAAGGCTTATCTTTTATAATAGCACTCATTCTCATGCCGTTTTTATGCAGGAAACAGCCGTTTCCTATTAAACTGATCTATATCGCCTGCATGACCTTGCTAACTCCGATATTCGGATATCCAGTCTATCGGTACATTATAACTCACTAAGAGAAAGTTCTTTCTTTTATAGCAGTCTGTTTCTATATAAGGGAAAGCATTGCTATTTGGTAAAACTTAGCGACTTTGTTGTATCGTATTTAGTATGCGCACATGTGGTGCTAAGGCTTAGCACGATATGTGCGGAGTATCAACACGAAATGTGCCGAGGCTTAACACAATGGCTAAAAGTGAGAGGAGAAGGTCGTCTTTATAAAAACTAAGAACCAATAAGCACACATTCATTATTCAATACTGACATACTAATAAACAGAAAAGAGGTTGATTCTAATGCTACATTGCATAGCCTTCGAATCAACCTCTTTAATTATATTAGTCTAAAATTGGAGAACTATTCTTCCTCATCCTTTACTTCTGCCTCATGCTCAGCAATCAACTTCTGCTGGATATCATTTGGAACAAGCTCGTAACTTGCGAACTTTGTTGTGAAACTTGCACGACCACCAGTGAGAGAACTCAGTGAGATACTATAGTTAGCAAGTTCTTTCAAAGGAATCTTTGCTTGTAACTTCTGATAACCTGCCTCAGAGTCCATACCCATAATCATGGCACGACGTCCCTGTAAGTCGCTCATTACGTCACCCATATAGTCACCTGGAACATAAACCTCTAAGTCATAGATTGGCTCGAGAATCTTTGGACCTGCAGCCTTGAAAGCGTCTGAGAACGCATGACGAGCAGCCAAAGTGAATGACAGTTCATTAGAGTCAACTGGGTGCATCTTACCATCGAAGACTATCACACGTACATCACGTGCATAGCTACCTGTCAGTGGACCACGCTCCATACAATCCATCACACCCTTTAAGATAGCTGGCATAAAGCGAGCATCAATAGCACCGCCGACAACAGAGTTGATGAACACAAGTTTACCACCCCAAGGGAGGTCGCGCTCTTCACGTCCCTTGATATTCATCTTAAACTCCTGTCCGTTGAACTTATAGGTTGTTGGATCAGGCATACCCTCTGCGTAAGGCTCTACAATCAAGTGCACCTCACCAAACTGACCAGCACCTCCACTCTGTTTCTTATGACGGTACTCAGCCTTTGACTGCTTGGTAATTGTCTCACGATATGGAATCTTTGGCTCCTTGAAAGTCACCTGAAGTTTCTCATTGTTCTCCAAACGCCACTTCAAAGTACGTAGGTGGAACTCGCCCTGTCCATGAACGATTGTCTGCTTCAACTCCTTGCTCTGCTCAACAACCCATGTTGGATCTTCCTGACGCATCTTCAATAAAGCAGCCATGAGCTTCTCAGTCTCCTGTGAACTCTTAGCTTCAACGGCACGAGAGTATTTAGAGTTTGGATATTTGATGAAGTCAAAACGCTGGTCAGTACCCTTACCATTCAAGGTGTTACCAGTCTTTACATCCTTCAACTTCACGGTACAACCTAAGTCACCAGCATTTAACTGGTCAACAGGAATACGGTTAGCACCTGCACAAGCGTATAGCTGTCCCATACGCTCCTTTGAGCCACGGTCAGAGTTAGTCAAGTCATCACCCGACTTCACACAACCACTCATCACCTTGAAATAGCTAACTTCACCAATATGTGGTTCCATACCCGTCTTGAAGAAGTAGAGAGACTCTGGACCATTACTGTCTGGAGTAACTTCCTCACCACGTGTATTATGAATCTTAGGCATCTCATCAACGAAAGGAACAACATTGCCTAAGAACTCCATCAGACGACGAACACCCATGCTCTTACCTGCACATACGCAGAAAACAGGGAAGATAGAACGCGTTACAAGACCCTTACGGATACCTGTACGCAACTCATCTTCTGTCAATGTTTCCTCTTCAAAGAACTTCTCCATCAAGCCCTCATCATTCTCGGCAGCAGCCTCAACGAGTGCTTTATGTAGTTCCATCGCCTTTGGCATCTGGTCAGCAGGAATATCCTCAATGATAGGTTCGCCACCTTCAGGATTCCAGCTGTATTTCTTCATCAACAGAACATCAATCAAACTATTAAAGCCAGGACCTGTTTCGATAGGATATTGTACAGGAACACACTTTGAACCATAAATCTCCTGCATGGTGGAAATAAGGTTATCAAAGTCGCACTTGTCAGAATCCAACTGGTTAATAAGGAAGATAACAGGCTTCTTGAGTTTCTCGGTATAACGGAAATTGTTCTGTGTTCCTACCTCTGGTCCATACTGACCATTGATAAGAATAACAGCCTCATCGGTTACATTGAGGGCAGTAATCGCACCACCTACGAAGTCATCACTACCCGGACAGTCGATGATATTCAGCTTCTTATTATTCCACTCAACATGGAATACCGTTGGGAACACTGAATAGCCATACTCCTGTTCAACAGGGAAATAATCGCTAACAGTATTCTTAGCTTCTACTGAACCGCGTCGCTTAATGACACCAGCTTCGAACAACATACTTTCGGCAAGAGTCGTCTTGCCGCTACCGGCACTGCCAACCAAGGCAATGTTCTTAATCTCGTTTGTCTGATATACTCTCATATCTGATAGATTTAAGCTGTTAGTAATAATTTATTTCGTCTCAAGGGACAAGCCGTAGCTCATCATTTCTGCGGTCTAAGTTATACATTTTCATCGAAAGCACCAAAGTTTCTTGCGAAAAAAACAAATTCTTTTAAAACTTATTAGTACATTTGCATTAGTTCTTGTAAGGCATACATTAATATATACGTATATACACTTATCATGTTAGGATTATATATTCACATACCTTTCTGCGCCAGTCGCTGCATTTATTGTGGCTTCTATTCTACTGTGCCAGCCAAGAAGAAGGACGAAAGGCTTTCTGTAGAAGAACGCTATGTGAATGCTATCTGCCATGAGATGGAACTGCGTGCGGAGAAAAACAGCGACAGATCTGGTGAAAGAGTAGGCGGTTTGTCAACTATCTATTTGGGTGGTGGGACTCCTTCACAGCTTTCTTTAGAGAGCCTACAAAAGATATTCCAGACGATAGACAAGGTATATCACATTGGTTTAGAATGGGATACAGAGAACAACACTTGTACCACAGCGACTCCTATCGAAATCACAATGGAGTGTAACCCCGATGATATAACGGAGGAATTTGCACAGAACTTGCGTTCCCTTCCTATCAATCGTATCTCTATGGGAGCGCAGACTTTCTCTGATGAACGCCTACGTTTCCTACATCGTAGACATACAGCTGACGAGGTAGAAACTGCTGTCAAACGTCTGAGAAATGTAAACATCAAGAACATATCAGTAGACCTTATGTTTGGTTTTCCCAATGAGACACTTGAAGAATGGAAAGAAGACATTGAGCGACTGCTTGCTTTAGACATTGAACATATCTCTGCATACAGTCTTATGTATGAAGAAGGGACTCCTCTCTATCGCCTTCTTCAAGCGGGAAAGGTCAAGGATATGGACGATGAACTTTATCGTCAGATGTACGATACACTTATCGACCGCTTAGCCGAAGCTGGTTATGAGCAATATGAGATTAGTAACTTTGCCAAGCTCAAATCACAAAGTTCAAACCTCAAAGTTCAAAGCCCCTATCGCTCCCAACACAATAGTTCTTATTGGCACAATGTACCTTATATAGGTATCGGTGCTGCAGCCCATTCCTACAGCAATGGTAAGAGAAGTTGGAACGTAGCAGACACTAAGGCTTATATCGCTGCTATCCAAGAAAACAGACTTCCTTGCGAAGAGGAGATAATTGATGCAGACACACATTATAATGATATGATAATGACTGCTCTCCGTACGTGTGAAGGAATAGACCTATCAACTCTCTCTGCTGAATACCGCACTTATCTCATGCATCTTGGCAAGCCTTTACAACAACAAGGTCTATTGAAAGAGGAGAATGGCTGGCTCCACCTTACACGTGAAGGTATCTATGTTAGCGATTCCGTTATGAGCGATTTAATGAAAGTATAAGTATATCATCACCCAACATTCCCATGACCAACGAAGAATTTGAAAAGAAGTGGGCAGAGAACCGCAAAGAGGTTCTTGCTAACAACGAAGAATATCAACGCATTGTCCAAAGCTATAAAAGCTCAGGCTGGATAGATTATATCATCTTCATCGCAGGCTTTGTCATCTGCGAGAACTATACGAAGACTATTGTAAATAGTATCGTACTCCAATATCTCCTTGCACTTGTAGGAATGATTTTAATATGGTTGGGCTATCGCCTTATCAAGAGTTTATTCAACAGCAAGCAAACATTAGAGGAACTCGAAGAAAAGATTAAGCATCAGTATAGAAACTCAATCTCCAACTGATAAAAACCACAAACCTCCGACCTTATAGTGCCTGAGAAGCACTCTAAAAGTCGGAGGTTTCGTATATTCAGCTTATCTGACGAATGCCTAGTTAAGCTTATTCTTTCTTTGCAGGCATCTTTTCCTTTGCTGGTGGCAATAGTAGATTTAAGATAACACCGACAACTGCAGAAAGTCCGATACCACTGATTGAGAAACTACCCCACTGCAGCACTGCACCTCCAATACCCATTGTCAACGTAATAGATATAATAATGATATTACGTGTGCGGTTGAAGTCAACCTTATGCTGAATGAGGTTCTGAATACCTACGGAAGCGATTGTACCGAAGAGCAATAACATGATACCTCCTAACACGGCTGCAGGAATACTCTGCAAGAGAGCGCTCAACTTACCTATAACCGAGAATACAATAGCTGTTGCAGCAGCAATACGAATTACCTGAGGGTGTGTTACCTTAGTAATACTCATCGCTCCCGTCACCTCACTATAGGTTGTTACAGGGGGACCTCCAAAGAAAGATGCAGCCAAACAAGCCAAACCATCACCTAACATTGTACGATGCAATCCAGGAGATGCCGTAAAGTCTTTATCAGCAACAGCGCTTACTACATAAATATCGCCCACATGCTCTATCACTGGTGCTATCGCCACAGGTATCATATAAAGGAATGGTTCCCATGCGAATTGTGGCAAATGGAAATCTGATAAGGCGGGAGGCAAAGCTAACCATGGTGCTGCCTCAACGTGTGAGAAATCAACAACGCCCAAACAAATAGCGACAATATAACCTGAAACGATACCACAAATAACGGGTACAAGCTTCATCAGACCACGCCCCATAGACAACACGCACACTGCTACTGCTAATGAGACAAATGCCAATAACCAATTTGTCTTTGCCATATCAACAGCTGATGTCGATAATGACAAGCCTATTAAAATAATAACAGGTCCTATGACAACAGGTGGGAACAATCTGTCTAGCAATTTCTTTCCCTGCCATTTTATTAAGGCTGACATAACAAAATAAACGAGAGAGACACCGGCTATTCCTGCTAATGTTCCAGGCATTCCCCATTGCTTTGAAGCTGCAATGATTGGTGCAATAAAGGCAAATGATGAACCTAAAAAAATAGGAACCTTACCTTTCGTAACCAAATGAAAGATAAAAGTTCCTAGACCTGCTGTGAATAACGCCGTTGCTGGATCAAGCCCAACAAGCAAAGGGACGAGGACAGTAGCACCGAAAGCCACAAAGAGAAATTGTACTCCCACTATGGTTTTGCGCACTGGTGATAGTTTTAAATTATCCATGTATTGATTGATAAATATTAGTTTTCACAAATAGCCAATAGACTAAGTATGGTTTACGTCTGCAAAATTATAAAAAAATGTGCATTATGTAGGAACAATGGAAGAAAAGTTTAAATCTAAGGCTAAAAGCCATGGTAGGAGATCGATAAAAGAATATTTTTCGTACCTTTGAAGTCTTAATTATCTACATTCAATAATATTGCCGTATGACAACAAAACTATTTAATCTCGCTTTTCTATTGCTATTCACTAGCTGTATCAATACCTCTCAAACAGCTAAGACACTTGAGGAAGCTGCAGAGGAGGAAGATATCCCTGACTATACTCTTTCAAAGGAAGAATACGAAATCATATCTTCTTCCAACGCATTTGGACTAAAGCTCTTTCAGCAACTATCCAATAAAGAGAACGAGAAGAGCATTGTATTCTCACCAACAGCTGTCATCTATTCTCTTAACATGTTAAACAATGGTGCTGCTGGGAAGACAAAGCAGGCATTATGTCATGCCCTTGGTTATCCAGAAAAGAAACTTGATGAAGTCAACAAACTTAATAAGAAGATACTTATAGGTCAAAGACGAGAGACCTTCTCCAATCTAGGCGCAAGCAATCCAAAGGATAAAGGCTCATCGAATGGGTATATGGTCTCAGCTAACTTCATGGCTCTCAATGAAGCAACGGAACTATTGCCCGAATACCAGAAAGCACTTCAAGATTATTACTTCACAAATATCATAGCCTCAGCTAACAAACAACAAGAACAAATACAGGCTGATTCTCTTTGTGCAAAGATAACGAAAGGTGACATAACGACATTGCCAATCGAAGTTTCTACTCCGCACTCCGCACAGATTATCAATGCTGTTGCTCTACGAATCCCATGGAGTAATGAGTTTGTGGGAGAGACCACTAATGGACAAACTTTCTATAAGCAGGATGGTAAACAGACCAAGGTTCACATGATGCACACCGTTGATCAAGACAAGAACTTTCTAGGATACGAAGGAAAGCAATATAAGGTTCTGACCTTAGCCATGCAGAACGGCTTCTTTATGTATGTCATTCTCCCTCACAAAGGCAAGAAATTGGATGATATCATCAGCGACTTTAAGGATAGCACTCTCTATGACTTAACGAAGCTACATAAACAATATGACGAGGTTGAGATTGCTCTACCTAAATTCTCCACAGCTATCAAACTCTCTTTGAAAGAGTTATACACCCAAGCTGGACTAGGCGTTCTCTTCGCTCAACAAGCAGCTGACTTCAGTCAGATGAGCCTCTCACCCTTATATATAGATAAGGTGTATCAACAGATCAGACTGGATGTTAACGAGAAAGGAGTTGCCGCGAAAGCCGTTCAATCGACCTCAATGATGACTCTTGGCATAAATACCCACCCCACAAGGTTCACGTTTACAGCAGATCATCCATTCTTCTATTACATTACAGATCAATATGGTAACATTTGCTTCATGGGAAAATTCATGGGCGAATGATTCCCTTACAAACGTAAGTCAGTCAGTTTACATCCAGATAGGAACCACTATTATTTACATAACTATTTCTATATTCTATAAAAACAAAATGGAGACAATAGCATTTAACTTCGATTCCGTCCCATCAACATGGGAAATTTGTTTCAACAAAGATTGTCCACGCAAGGACACTTGTATGCGTTATTTTGTTGGGCAACATCTACCAGAAGACAAAAACATAGGCTTCGCCGTCTTCCCCAATGCGCTACAAAACGGCAAATGCGAGTTTTATGTAGAGAAGAAAGTGATACGTGCTGCATGGGGATTCCATCATCTATTCCTCAATGTCAAGCATGTAGACGACACGCCGATACGCAGAGAAATACAGCAATATCTCGGAAGTCGCCCTACTTACTATCGCTATATGAACGGACAACTCACGCTCACACCTGAGCAACAAGCAGATATTATCGACATATTCCGTTCGTATGGTTACACCGAAAAGTTGAGATTTGACTATTACGTTGACCGCTATTCTTTCGAATAGAATAGTGTATCACCAATCGTATCATAGGCTGAGACTATGTGTCTCAAACCTGTGATACACACAGTCTCAAGCCTTGATACACACAGTCTCAAACCTTTGAGACACACTGTTTCAAGCCTTGAGACTCTATGGATATCTGTATTACGATGCTTTACTATGAAATATTAAGTACTCATAAAGCTTATTCAAACGGACGGACAATCATACCGTTGGTAGGAGCGGAATCTTGTAGAGTAGCT
>ENA-OWLR01000736-OWLR01000736.1-metagenome-genome-assembly--contig:-NODE-736-length-9884-cov-17.782989_pt1 | contig 9884 bp, 8 predicted proteins | sample MGYA00245352_ERZ651110 | MGnify/ENA primary metagenome ERZ651110 (study PRJEB26857, sample SAMEA4031765) | metagenome | biome: human; feature: oral; material: saliva | place: Philippines | collected 2014 | study... | reverse complement strand
TTCTTGCAGGACTGCATCAAAAAGCTGTATGCGTGGCATCAGAATTAACTTCACCAGCATTGGTATCCAAATTTTATGACCCTGAGTATGAAGCTACACATGACAATCCTGACAAAGACCCTTATATGGCTTTTGAGAAGGATTTTATGCGATTTATGCTTTCTGATGGTGCAGGAGCGGTATTGGTGCAAGATCATCCCGAAGGAATATGTCCTCTCAAAATCGAATGGGTTGATATGACTTCCTATGCCAACGAACTACCGACCTGTATGTTTATGGCATCAGAGTTACAAGAAAACGGACGACTCAAAAGTTGGAAAGAGTTCTCTCCTGATGAGATTAAGGAGCGTGCCGTACTTGTGGGCAAACAGGACATACGGCAATTAAAGAAGCACATTATTAAGTATTGGGTAGACCATATCGAAACCGTACTTGCCAAACATCATGTAAAAGCAGAAGAGATAGACTATATTATACCTCATGTATCATCAATGTTTTTCTATGAGAAATTAAATGATGAAATAGCTGCTCGTAATATTGCTCTGACAAAAGAGAAATGGTTTACAAATCTGACTTCTGTCGGCAACATCGGTTCAGCAGCCATTTATGTAGGATTGGAAGAACTCATAAGGACAAAGGGTATAAAGCAAGGAGATAAAATTCTTCTCCTTGTACCGGAGAGTGGAAGATTCTCGTATGGAACAGTGCTTCTATCTGCATGATAGTTAGCTTCTGTATTTATGAAGTCCCTTGCAAGGAGTTTATAAAAAAAGAGAACGGAATAAGAATTAAAGAATAGCTTGCATTTAGAAAAAATAAAAACACAAGCCATTGCTTGGAAGTTGCAGTTATCTGCAATGCAGTAATTCCTACCGAATAATTCGGGAAGCTGTATGAAACAAAGGACGTAGATTCGAAAAACGAAACGAGTAGAGTTTTATAGTTTAATTCTTATTAGTATGAAAAATTTAACATTTTCGGCTAAAGATCTTAATTTACAAGAAATAGATCTATCATTTGTTCGCGGTGGAAAAGAAATTGATGAAGTTATTAGCTCTGGAAGAGGACTTGATGGGCGTACCGGGAAAATGACAACAGAATATTTAATTTGTTACGAGGATGGCTCTTTTGACCATGCATATACTGCAGATTAGACTTTTCTTGTTGTTTTCTTTGAAAACATAATCCTATGGAGGGGATTAATATTTTTCTTCCCCTCCAAATGAAAATATCTATAAATATAATTAGTTATGTTATTATTACTAAGAAAGAATGATGATTTCTTTGTCGATAAAGTTTTACAACTAGTAAGAAAAGAACTAACTTGTGATATTATAGAAGTGAATGAAAGTTCTAATATATATGTTCAAGTTATTGATCTTGACAAAAGAAATGTACAATTGCGAGTAGATGATAAACTGATTTGTTTTGATGAAATAAATCTAGTTTGGTATCAAGGAGGAATTTTCCCAATTCCTGACTATAAGGTTGATGGACTCAATAAGGAGTTGTCATTACAAGCAATACGATTTATTAGGTATGAATGGGAAATTATTAATTCCTATTTAATAGCATTATTACAAGAAAAAGAGCATGTTGGCAATTTCTTTCTTGTAGAAACAAACAAACTCAAAAATTTAGAAATTGCAAAAGAATGTGGATTCATCATACCCCACACAATAGTTACTCAAAATCCTGAAATCGTTAAAGATGTGAAAGGACAGCAAATCATTAAACCTATCGGTGAATCTTTTCCTTTCTATATAGACAATGTGGGATATCGTATTTTTACAGAAAAACTTAACAAATCAATAATTCCAGATAAGTTTTTCCCTTCTCTTGTACAAGAAGAGGTAGAAAGAAATTTAGAAATTCGTGTTTTTGTGATTTTTGAAACTCAAGAGTTCTTTGCGATGGCAATTATTAATAGCAGTAAAGATACAGTAGATTACAGAAGCACAAATTCACAAAATAGATTTTTTCCATATAAACTTGAATCCGATATTTGTATAAAATTATCTTGTTTTATGCAGAAAACAGGTCTTGATACAGCCTCCTTTGATTTAATTAGAGATAAAAGAGGTCAATATGTCTTTTTAGAAGTAAATCCACAAGGAAATATAGATATGCTAAATTGGTGCGGTTATGAGCTTGAAAAAAAAATATCCCGAATTATCATCAATAAATATAAAAGAACTATTTCTTCATAGTAGTATCCTCCCACTATATTTTATAGTTGGGAAACTCGAGAAAGAAAATAATATTTTTTACACAGATGTAAATAAATCTGGGCAAAGATATGTGGTTGTACCTTATTATAAATATATAACAGTGTTACCACCTATAAAATAATTTTACATGACAAATATAAAAAAATATTTATTAGCTTTTGGAGCATATGTACCTCAATTACTGTTTGCACAAGTAATAGGAAACAATGGCATTGTCGATTCTACAATGCTGGTTTGTAACTATACTATCAGACAATGTCAAGATACTATAAGTAGGGAAAATCCATGTTATCAAACCTATGATTTTGTATTGGAAATTGGGCATACTACATCTAAATATTATAATACCAATACAGATAAATATCAACGAATGAAGGCTGATCCTAAGCTCTTCTCCATCTATGCAGCAGAACTTCAACAAGCATTGGAGAAATCCGATAATCATACGCTGAATTTTAAGCCATTAGCATTGGATTATCCGTTGGTCGTTTATACAAATTATCCACAAGGGAAACGTACTATACAAAATGTATTGATTACTGATCATTACATCTATACAGAAGACGCTGTACCGCAGGAATGGTCCATCACATCAGATACACTAACTATACTTGGATATAATTGCCACAAAGCAACGTGCAATTATAGAGGTAGAAAGTATGAGGCATGGTTCACTATTGACATTCCAATAGACAAAGGACCTTGGAAATTTTTAGGCTTACCGGGATTAATATTGAAAGTTCAAGACTCTAAACAGCATTATATCTTTGAATTGCAGTCTATAAAGTCAGAGACAAAACCTATTGAATATATAGAATACAAAGGAAGAAAGTATACTATAATCGATAGAAAGAAACTCCTGAAGATGGAAGCTAAAATGAATAATATGGGGGTAGAAAGATATACTCAAATGAGTGTGTCGGGTGACGTTTCTAAAACACCTTTGAACAAAAATGAACATAATTATGACTTACTTGAAAAGGACTATAGATAATTATAAAGATTTGGTGTTACAGTTATATCCCTCTTGCCATATTGTAAAAGGTTATACAAGATCTGCTATTTATGATACAGAAAAGCATCAAATAACATTAATAACAAATAATGTAGCCAATGCATTATACAACATCTGTGGGCTTACCAACAAAGAAATATTTAGTTCTGGTTTGAGTAATGAAAAAGAAATTCTACATTCAATTATTAGCAAATTATTAAAAAAAGAGATTATTTTTTTTTCTACTCAAAAGGAATTTCATTTTCTTCCCACAACGCAATTAGATAATAATAAATCAATAGAATCTCTTATATTGGATTTCACATCACTATTTGAATATGATATAGAGCAAACTTTAAGAAAATTTTCAAGTAATTCTCCTAGTGTAATTCAGATTAGATTTTTCTATAGAATTCAACTAAATGAATTAAATTATATTCTCGAAACGATACACCGACATTTAGATGTTAAGGCAATCGAGATTATTCTTCCTAATGAAGTGTTAAACGATACGAAGTTGGCAAACATTATAGATGAAAATCATAATATAACACATGTTATTTTGTGGGGAGGTTCAACTTATGAAAATTCAAGATATAAGCAATGTGTTATAGAACGATTTACTCAAAGCTTAGATATTTTAAATTCATGTGGCTTTGTTGCAAAAGAATTATTTATTTGTAACCATAAGTTTTATCATGATGCATTAAGATTCAATACCTGTCTGTATAAAAAATGTGCAATTGATAGTAAAGGATTTTTACGAAATTGTCCATATATGCCTCATAGTTATGGTCATGTTGATAACTTAAGCGAAAAAGAATTGCTAAATATTCTAGAAAGTAATAAATATCAAGGTATTGGTTTTGTTAAAAAAGATAATATAAAGGACTGTTGCATATGTGAATTCAGATATGCGTGTTTTGATTGTAGGGCTTTTACACAAGATAATAACCTTTACTCTAAACCCCTCAAATGTAATTATAATCCCTATACAGGAGTTTGGATAGAAATAAAGTAGTATGGAAATGAAAAGATTAACCTTCTTGATGATTTTATTCATAACCTGCATTTATAACATGGAGGCTCAAGAGATAGGCGTAATCAGCGGCACTGTGATGGATTTAAATCTTCCTATTGATGGGGCAACTGTACTTATCACTTCGGCAAACGAAAAGGATATCATCAGTTATGCGATTACAGATAAAAACGGAGCTTTCCTATTAAAGAACATAGACTTTTCTCGCGCTAAAGTACTGACAGTTAAGAAAGTTGGCTATGAAGCACAATCGGTACAATTAAACAATGAACAAGACAAATATGATTTTTATTTGAATCCCAAAACAGTGGACCTCAAAGAAGTCGTAGTGAAGGGAACGAAAATCAGAGCCTCTCAAGACACATTGACTTATCTTACTTCTGCCTTTGCACAAAAGAACGATATTACAATAGGCGATGTTCTTAAGAGAATGCCTGGTATTGAAGTTTCAAACAATGGACATGTTAAATACCAAGGGCGGGAAGTGAAAGATTTCTATGTTGATGGATCTGATATTATGGGGAGTCGTTATAATATGGCTATCAACAGCATCAAGCATACCGATGTGGGGAGCGTAGAAGTCATGGAAAATCATCAATCTATCAAGATGTTTGAAGATTTACTACATTCGGGTGATGTTGCTCTCAACGTTAAATTGAAAGAAAAAGCAAGAAACAAATGGGTGGGAATATTGGAAGCTGGTGCGGGAGGAACTCCTTTTAGATGGAATCTTGATGCAAATACGATGCGCTTCAGTGAAAAATTTCAATCATTGAATACTTTCAAGAGCAATAATATCGGTAATAGTCTTTCTTCTTCGATTTCTAGCTCTTCATTTTTGTCGCAAGACGATGAATGGAGTACAGGTTTTGCCGTTATTCCCACTAAATATTCTTCTTTGGATATTATGGGAGAAAACAGGACTTTGTTTAATAAATCTCACTTGCTCAATCTCAATTCTCAATTTAGGATTGGTAAAGACATAACTATTACACCACAAATTGAAGTTTCTCGCGCACAATTCAAAAGAAATTCTTACGAGCAACAAACTTTCTTTCTTGACTCAAACACATGGGAAGTGGTGAAAGATGAAAATGGGAAGTGGAATGAATGGACAGCAACTCCATCGGTACGCATTGAAGCCAATACTAAAAAATATTACTTAAACAACACGCTGACTGGCAGCTTCACGAAATATTCTAATGAACTTGTTGAGATAGGTACGCATTCAAATAAAAATATGTCTTCCGAGCATCGAATATTAGGGAAAAGCAAACTCGACTTAATGTTAAGGATTGGGAAACAAACTATAGGTTTTCATTCGTACTTGACATTAGGACGAATCCCACAGTCACTTAACATAGACAAGGAGGGACACATTCTGAATGAACATATCAGAAGTTGCTTTGTCTTTGCCCAAAATTCAGCACAGCAGACATTTACTATCCATAATTTAACTTTGGGATGGGAAGGAGGCTTTACCGTTGCACACCATACGCTAAAAAGCAATCTTACAGGATTAACATTACAAAATTACAACGATAATCAAGAGAACAACAACGAATATGATGCAGAGATGTTCTTTTTAATCCCCTCATTATCGCTAAAGTTTAAAACATTGAAATTCTCTTTGTCATCGCCTATTTATCATGATTATAACGTCGCTAATGATAGACTTGACACCATGGAAATGAAATACAGCAAATGGAAGGCGGGGGCATCTCTATCAGCACAATGGGTACTGAGCAAGCAATGGGAGATTTCTGGTAATATCTCATACAAACCTGTACAAGAAATTCCCTATAATCTATTCAATAGACCTATTATGGCTACTTATCCTTTCCTTCAAATTGGAACTCCTTTATATAATGAAGCCAAGAATACCAATGCAAGAATATCCTTACGATATAAAAATATTTTCTCTGGCATATTCGGGAATGTTAGTTATATGTTTCAAAAAGTATGCAGCAATTTAACGCTTACGCAGAATTTTGAACAGAACTATATGGTTTATGGATCTACATTCTTACCTCAAAACTCTTACATCAGAACATTGACAGGTAGCGTGAGCTATATGATAGACCCCATCAAAGGGGGAATTACCCTAAAAGGCATTCACACCTCATCGTTTTATCATTTTCTCCAAAATAATATACTCAATTCGCCCAATATAACGAATACGCAGTTTTCATTGCTATTCTTTGCAACTCTTTTCAGAAATATCAACTTAAATTATATTGCTTCTCTATCGCTACTTCATCACGAGCAGCAGAACATCAGTGAAGAATCAAACAAACAATTTAACCAACAGTTGTCTGTCGGAGTTTCGTTGAACAAAAATGTTAACATAGAATTGGTAGCTGATCATCACTATAAGAAAATTGGCGAAAACAGTAAACAGATTTGTTTAATGGACGCCATATTACATTGGAACTTGTCGTCTGTGTGGAAATTAAAATTATCAGCAACTAACCTACTGAATAATAAGGAATTTATCAATACGATCTATTCCCCTACGTCAGTACTCAATCAACGATACGAATTAAGACCTCTAACAGTATTTTTTTCAGTAGTAACAGCATTTTAATTTTTATGATACAAAATATTTATAAGTTTCACCTCATTAGACAAACAGATTCTATGGATTGTGGTGCAGCATGCTTAGCTATGATTATTAATTATTATGGTAGAAAAATAAGACAGGATGCAATATATTATAATTTAAGTAAAGATGGAATTTCTCTATTAGGAATAAGTAAAGTTGCCGAATTTTATAACATTAAAACAATTGGAGGGTTAATAAATTTTCATTCGTTATCAGAAAAAGCGAAGCTGCCTTGTATTGTCCACTGGAATCAGAATCACTTTGTTGTTGTATATAAAATAAAAAAGCACAAGAAAGGAAAATATACTGTCTATGTCGCAGACCCGGGCAAGGGATTTGTAACCTATACGAAAGAGGAGTTCTGCGAGCATTGGGTAAGCACCAAGACCAATGGCGAGGAGAAAGGTATTGCCCTGCTCCTCGAACCGACGGAACAATTCTACGTACAAAAGACTGAGGAGACTATCCCCACGCATAACCGGGTGAAGTTTCTTTGGAGCTATCTCAAAAAATACAAGCGTTTTTTCACGCAGTTGATACTTGGCTTGTTGCTCGGCTCGCTGCTGCAACTCATTTTCCCGTTTCTCACGCAGGCCATCGTAGACACGGGTATCGGGGGAAAGGACATCGGGTTTGTGTGGCTGGTGCTGCTGGCTGAGATGATGCTCCTCTTTAGCCGTACCGCCATTGACTTTATCCGCTCGAAGATACTCCTGCACATCTCCACCCGTATCAATATCTCGCTCATCTCAGACTTCTTCATCAAGCTGATGAAACTACCGATGAAGTTCTTCGATACCAAATTGATGGGCGACCTCTTACAACGCATCGAGGACCACCGCCGTGTGGAGCAATTCCTCACATCAAGCAGTCTAAATCTGCTCTTCTCCTTCTTCACATTTCTGGTCTTCGGTGTCGTCCTTGCTGTCTATAATCTCAGCATCTTCCTTGTCTTCCTCTTGGGGACATCGCTTTACGCAGGCTGGATAATTCTCTTCCTCAAAAAGCGTAGACAGCTCGACTATAAATACTTCGAGCAAGCAGGTCGCAACCGCAACGTCACCTACCAGCTCATAGGCGGTATGCAGGAAATCAAGCTGCAAGGATGCGAGCAACGCAAACGTTGGGAATGGGAGGACGTACAAGCCGACCTGTTCAAGGTCAATCTGCAATCGCTCAATCTGCAACAAGTGCAACAGGCAGGAAGCATCACCATCAATGAGGTGAAGAACATCCTCATTACCGTACTTGCAGCCACAGCCGTAATACACGGAAATATGACACTCGGTATGATGCTGGCGGTGCAGTACATCATCGGACAGCTCAACAGCCCTGTGGAACAACTCATCCAGTTTATCTACTCATGGCAAGACGTAAGCATCAGCCTTGACCGCATGAACGAAATCCACACCGAGACCAACGAGGAAAATGTCGAACGGACACGTACCGCCTATACGAACAAGACCACCGAAGGACATTCCCTCACGATAAAAGACCTATCCTTTAAATACGACATCTACAGTCCGAAAGATATTCTCTCCGACATCAATCTCTCCATACCCAACGGCAAGGTAACGGCAATCGTGGGAGCGAGCGGAAGTGGAAAGACCACGCTCGTAAAACTCCTTTTGGGATTCTATGAGCCACTGAATGGAAACATCGAGATAGGCAATGCCAATTTGAGTGAATATAACCTCGGCTGGTGGCGAAGCCAATGCGGTGCGGTGATGCAGGAGGGATATCTGTTCTCCGATACCATTGCGAGAAACATCGCCATATCTGACGATGAACCCGACATCGAACGTATCCGTCATGCTGCCCGTGTAGCAAACATAGCCGACTATATAGAAGCCCTGCCATTGGCTTACAACACGATGATAGGACAGGACGGACAAGGCATTAGTCAAGGGCAACGACAACGCATCCTTATTGCAAGGGTAGTTTATAAGAATCCAATGTTCGTCTTCTTGGATGAAGCGACCAATGCCCTCGATGCCAACAATGAACGAGCCATTACAGAAAACCTCTCGGAGTTCTACAAGGGAAAAACAGTTGTCGTGGTGGCACACCGCCTTTCCACTGTTCGCGATGCCGACCAAATTGTAGTTTTGGATGAAGGTAAAATTGTAGAGGTAGGTACACACGAGGAACTGACTGCTAAACGTGGTAAATATTTTGCCTTAGTAAAGAATCAATTAGAACTTGGCAACTAATATGAAAGAAGAAAAGAAACCAGAACGGAGCTTTGAACTGCGTAGCGAAAAAGTTCGTAGTATCGTGGGACAGATACCCTCCTCGCTTATCCGTTATGGCATTACCGCCATCGGAATGGTGTTGCTCTGCCTTTTTGCTGTAGCCTATTTCCTACCCTATAAACAAGTATATTCGGGTACGGCTACCATACACAAAACGGCAACCACACCAGTGGACAGCACGAATATAACCATCTTGCTCAAGTTTGAGAACAAACGCCCTGACAAAGTGAAGGGACAAATAATTTATCTGCAATCTCCATATAGAACGTTTGCAGGACAGATACGAGACCTGTCTCCTGTCCGAGACACTTTGGTACGTCAGAAAGCTATTTGCCGTTTCAAGGTAACTGAGATAAAATCTGTGGAAAACCAGACGGTAGACTTTCAGATAGTAAGTTCATCGGGCAATCTGCTGCAAAAAATGCTTGGGGGAATATAATCCCATCACACATTCCTTATCTCTCTCGATAGTCAATGGTTAAACTCACCGTCTGCTCTTGTAAGGCGATGGGTTCTTTTGTCAGATGGATAAGCTCCTGCAACAGGTTTTGTGTCGTTGTTTCCCTCTCGGTGATGTGGAGAAAGCGCACCATCTGATTGTAGTTTGTGCCAATTTTATGTACATGAGCTGTGAGTTCGGAGAACTTTCGGTAATATTCCACAGTATTAGTGTCCGACAAAACTTTTTGTACGTTCATATCTTTTTGGTTCTGCGGGATTTAGTGTGAATTAACATGCCGTATCCCGCATTAAGCGGCAC
>ENA-OWLR01000733-OWLR01000733.1-metagenome-genome-assembly--contig:-NODE-733-length-9894-cov-5.736660_pt1 | contig 9894 bp, 10 predicted proteins | sample MGYA00245352_ERZ651110 | MGnify/ENA primary metagenome ERZ651110 (study PRJEB26857, sample SAMEA4031765) | metagenome | biome: human; feature: oral; material: saliva | place: Philippines | collected 2014 | study... | reverse complement strand
GCCCCAACTGGTGCAACTACGGATGCTAAGGTTGATTCTAAGGCTGACGCTTCCAAGGATGCTAAGAAGTCTGAGGGTATGCTTCCTTACGATACCTATACTGTCGAGGAGATTCGTACCTCTGCAAATGAGGATGTCGTTGATATGGCTAAGTTTGAGATGACTGTTTCTGAGAACGGTGTAACCGTTGACCAGGGAACCGTTGTTAACAAGCACCCAGAGCGCAAGAAAGTCTATAAGACTGGCGACGAGGGCGTTAACCCAGAACTGCTTGTTGCAGGTGGCGTACTGATTGTCGCTGGTATCGCTGGCGCAAGCTACGCACTGCTTCGTAAGAAGAACGACTAATCGACAATTTGTAGAAATTGTGTAGATTAACAATTTACCCAGCTAATCGAAAGGTTAGCTGGGTTTTCTTGTATACTATAATCACAAAGTCGATGAAAGGAACTGTCTATGAAGCTGAATGACCGAGAGAAAGATTTTCTGATTGCACTTGCTGTATTTATGGTATTCGCAATATTTGTTATGGCGATTGCACGAGCTTTCATGACTCCCGTAGTACACGCTCCACAGATAACTTTTGGTAATAGTGTAGAGGAGCTATTTGACGTGACTGACGGAGATTATGTAGCATTTCCAACTAATGATAATTCTGGTCACAAATACACTATTGTTAACATTCGTGACGGTCGTGAGTATGGCTCAGACGACGCATCTGGCGCATGGATGGTTCCTATTCAAAATACAGATGGTTCATGGTCGTACAACATTAAATGGCTCAACCACCTCGACCAAGTAAATCACAAGTAAACTATTTGCCCGCTTTCGAGCGGGCATTTTTGTAACTCTAATTCCTAGTAAATTGTAGGAATTAAAAAAAAGTTCTTGACTTCTCAATCGACCGCCGCTAAACTTATATGCAGCAAAAATACGAGTAAGAAAAGGATTTAAAAACATGAATTTTGCGGACGAACTAAAGAAAATTCAAGCGGCATATCCATATTTGACCGCTGATAACCTCGATGAGATTAACCGTGATGTGGACGGAGAACTGGAGAATATTCGTTCACTGTGCACTGAGTTGCATAATGCAAAGACTGACCCAGTGGTTATTTATCCAGACTTTGATTGCGATGGCATCATGGCTGGAACCGTCTTAAATGCTGGTCTTAATCAGCTTGGCTTTGACGCTAAACTGTATGTTCCCGACGCGTCGGCTGGCTACGGCATACAGCATGAACAGATTGATATTATTAAAGACTGTTTCCCAACCGCTAAAACAATTATTACGTGTGACACAGGTATTACCGCATTTGAGCCAGTTGACTATGCTCAGTCTATTGGTTATACAGTTCTTATTACCGACCACCACCAACAGTCTGGAGAGCTTCCACGAGCAAAGGTAATTGTTGACCCATGCCAGAAGTCCGACCAATTCCCCTTTAAGTCAATTTGCGGAGCATACGTCGCATTTAAGGTTGTTCAGACCTACGCTGAAATGTTTATGCCAGAGCAGCTTGACGCCATCAACCAGCTCGTGATGTTCGCTGCTATTGGCACTGTTGGCGATTCGATGGATTTGAAATACAATTCCCGCGTCTGTGTCATGGATGGACTCAAGCGCATGCACGACCTCGTTAAGGTTCAATTTCGCGATGGTTTCTTCGTGCAGGAGTACAATGACGCTCTCTTTGGTTTGTATACTCTTGTTAAGTCGCTCATTACCGACAAAAAGAAACCATTAACCGCTGAGAGTTTCGGCTTTTACGTCGTGCCTGTGCTTAATTCGTGCAAGCGCATGGGTGCCGACATGCACGTAGCGTTCGATGTGTTCCAAAATGAGATTCATAACATTGACGAACTCATCGCTCTCAATGACGAGCGTAAGTCTGTAACCGATAGCATTTTTAAGTCTGTTACTTCGCCGCTTGCCAAGGCATCTGGTGAGCAGCCTTACGCTCCGATGGCTTATTTCATCGATACGCCTTACGCGATTGCTGGCTTGATTGCTAACAAGATTATGGGCGCTAATCATACGCCAACACTCGTGCTCTCTCGAAATATGGACGGTACACTACACGGTAGTGCACGTTCCCCCGAGTGGTTGGACTATCGAACGCTTTTGCGCGATTGCGGTGCAAGCGCCGACGGTCACGCGCAAGCATGCGGCGTAACATTTGAGAGCGAGGAAGCTCTCAAGCGTGCGTTAGAGTCAATTACGTATTACCTCAAAGAGGTCACTCCGACAAATAAGGAGTACGTTGAGCCTAATTATCCAACGCTTGATAAGGACGTTGACGTTTCGCTCGTCTGTGACTTTATCAACAATGGTGAGCCATATGGCAAGGGTTTTGAAAAGCCAAAGATTCGTATGGTGGTAAATGAGAGCGACATTTACGAAATGCGTTGCCTTGGTAAAAATCATGAGCACCTCAAGATTACTCTCAACAACGGTCTTGTATTTATGGCTTGGAATACGAAGTCACTCGGCAATATTGTCGGTAAGCAGATTGAGGTCGTTGGAGACCCAGGACTCAATGAGTGGATGGGAAATGTCACTCCGCAAATTATCGGAAGCCTAAAAGTCCTTGACTAATTACACGTTTTCAAAATTTGCGTGTCTTAGAATCGATTTCGTGCAGAAAATCCGTGTCGAAAATGGCGCGGATTTTCGCGCATGACTATAAAAGTTAACCTAAGCTAACTTTTAATGTAATTTCCATGAAAGTCTTGTATTTTGATACGATTTGTGAGATAGTTATGTGACTGAATAGAGAGGACTCCATCATGAGTAGATTAGACCGTATTAAGGTTGTTGCAAAGACCAACGCCGAAACAGTATATCAACTTAATTGCAAGCTGCTTCTAAAAGTTGTCAAGCACGATGGTTACTACAAAACATACTTAAAAGTTTTAGGCAACTATCCAAACTGGTCTACCGCGTCACAGTATAAATTCATTGCCATAACTTCAAGTGATGAGATTTCAAAAATATTCGATGAAATCGACCAGCTAGAGATTATGTCGCTCCAAGTGTTCAGCGCGGTTCAAAAGAGCGGCGATATATTAAGGAGCGGCATGTCGTTTGACTCTATATTTTTAGATATGAAGGATATCGACCGTCACATTGGATTGCTCAAACTGTTTGATAAACAAACCGACCTCGACGACTGTATTCTCGGAGGAAGTCCATATCTGCAAGTTTACCCGATAGACGGTGTGACTTGCATTGGACTAACATTGTATCGACCATTGAGTCTTTATGAGTTGGTTGAATAGTTAACTTAGGCTAACTTTTAATGTAGATACTGTGAATCTAAAATTTGTCTTGTAATCGAGCATGAACTATGTAATACTATAGTTACAAGAAAACAAACGAAAGGATTTGCAATGAGCACCGACTATAATCCACTGAGCCACGTAAAGTTCACGAAGATTTACACGGACGGACGTCAAGAGGACTTTAAGTTTGACGACCCAGCTTATAAGATATTGCTTACCGCCGCGTTTCTCAATAGACGACTTGGTGATAAAAAACTTGAGAGATATGATGAGCTAATGCACGGCAAACATGTTGGCTTCGATTGGTGCACAACTAATCGCGCGTATATTCCATTTGTAGAAACCGAAGATTTTTGCCTGTATTTTGTACGCCTGGAGCGTTGTTATAATGGAAAACTTGAAGAAATTATCCACGAGACTACGTTTGTTCTCAAAGTAGAGTGGGTGCGATAATGGCAAAGTCACTACTAGCACTCATTGTTAGCTTGAGTCTAACTGGCGTAGTCGGATTCATCGAGCTGTGGGTGCTTGAACATTTTGAAGCTAAGTATACATCCAGACAAGCTGCAATGTTTTACACAAGCCTAGCAATCGTGACCATGGCTGGATATATCGTGACCTCAAACATTATGGGAGTATAACTGTGGATTTGCTCAAACTATACACACTATGGATGGGAGCGCTCTGCATCGGAGCCGCGTTAACACTTATTGCGGTACTTCTCGTACTCACGTCATTCATTCACTAACGAATACCCGAACACTTGTTCGGGTATTTTTATGTCGATAAATAGATTGTGCACAATCTATTTTGTCGTTGCGCGACACGAAGTTTAGTGATATACTATGTAGTCCAAAACAAGATATTGCGATTGGGGGTGAAAATTATGAACAGATACCAATCACTTGCTCCTTGGCGCGGTTGTAAGAATGTTATGTTCGGTTACTACAACGATTATGCTGACCCAGACCTTTTGTATAAAGGCTATAACTTCAACTATTACGATATAGAAGATGCCATGTATGAGGACTTCTATAGTGAGTTTTCTGACCAACTCGATGATGAAATTGCTTGGTGTGGCGAGGAAACAGCCAAAAAACACGCCGAGGAAGCCTTTGACAAGTATGTCCGCGAGAACGCCGATTCTTATCTCGATGATGCGATTGCTAACGGATATTTCCGTGGAGACTCAAAGAGCTGGCACGACAAAATGTAAACCTCTATCGAAAGGAGCATGATGAACACTGAATCATCACGCCAAGTTGTTAAACGTGATGGCACACACGTTCCGTTCGATAAAACTAAGATTCGTAACGCCATCAAGCGAGCTGCTGACGAGTGCGACGCGCTCTCCGTTGGTTCGCTTGATAATTTGACGAATAAAGTTGTCGAACGTTGTAATTGTGCCGAAAACCTCACTGTTGAGAATATTCAAGACATGGTCGAGGAAACACTGATGGCTGAGGGATTGTCTGAAATCGCTCGTCATTATATTAAGTACCGCCAGAACAAGGATATTGTTCGCGCAAGCAAAAAGACGGATGATGAGATTCTGGCACTTGTTGACTGCCGCAATGATGAAGCTAATGAGGAAAACTCTAATAAGAACCCAACACTCGTAAGTACCCAGCGTGACTACATTGCTGGTATCGTGAGTAAAGATATCGCTCGTAGACGACTTCTTCCAGAAGATGTTGTAAAAGCTCATGACGCTGGTCTTATTCATGTTCATGATATGGACTATGCTCTGCAACGACTTCACAACTGTGATTTAGTCAACCTAGACGATATGCTACAAAATGGCACTATGATTGGCGGCGCTGTTATTGAGAAGCCACATAGTTTCTCAACCGCTTGTAATATCGCCTGTCAGATTGCTTTGGCAGTGGCGAGCCAAAGTTACGGTGGACAGACCTGGTCTTATACACCACTCGCAAAGTTTGTTGATGTGTCAAGACAAGCAATCCGCAAGGAAGTCTATGAGGAGCTTGAAGGAACTGGACTCTCCATTGACAAACTGGAAGAGATTGTCGAGAGCCGACTCAAGAAAGAGATTACTCGCGGTATTCAGACTATCCAGTATCAAATCCTCACCATGTCAAGTTGCAACGGTCAAGCGCCATTTGTATCGACTGTCATGTATCTCAATGAAGCTGGCGACGATGAACAACTAAGACACGACCTAGCCATGGTCATCGAGGAGGTTATTCGTCAACGTTACCAAGGAATCAAGAACGAAAAAGGTGTCTGGATTTCACCCGCATTTCCTAAATTACTCATGGTGCTCGAGGAAGATAACGTTCACGAGAACTCTAAATACTTCTACCTCACTCAAATGGCAGCCAAGTGTTCCGCTAAGCGACTCGTTCCAGACTACATCTCCGAGAAGAAGATGAAAGAATATAAAATCGCCAAAGGTCAACTTCCTGGCGAGGGAGACGTGTTCCCGTGTATGGGCGCCGCCGTCGGCTATGAAACTGTATCAATCTCTATTGACGGAAAAGTTCATAACGACATCAAGATTGAAGATGCATTCAAGCTCATTCATGAGCAACTCCGAGGGGCGTCGGAGCAGAACGCCTATAGCCAGCAGCTCACTGAATATGACAACGTTTGCGGCATGTTTAAGCTGACTCATAAACCAACTGGTTTATACTATATCGATTCGAGTACCAACATTGCTCGAAGACTCGCTGAGTATAGATACTCATTCAAGCACGACGGCGTGTTTGTTGATAGATATCGCGTTGATAATCGTCAGCTTGACGATTTAGACTTTGAGCTACTTGAGAAATGCGACATTGACGACATATTTAAGGTTGAATCAAAATACACTCAATTTAAGACGAATGACCCAATGTGCATCAACAAAAAAGACCCTGTTAACGACGGGATTTTCGCCATCACAGACCAATTAGACTCACTGGGCGGAAAGAATTACTCAACACACACTAGCGGTTGGGCTGGTACATGGGTTAAAGCGGTGCCAGATTACACAAACATTCTAATCAAGTCTTGCGGCGAGTGGGTACCAGTCAGAAACATCATGTACAACCACAAGTCGTGTCCACTCAAGTTGATTTCTGTTAGGTATATCAAGAATGGTAAAGAAAACTCCATTATGGTGACCTTAGACCACCCGCTTGAGACTCAAAGAGGTCGCGTGCAAGCAAAAGATATCGTCGCTGGTGATAAACTCATTGACGCTAAAACTCGTGAATACTACACTGTGAAGCGTCTAATCTGGAGTGAACCTGGAATCGAGACTTACGATTTTACAACCGATAATGATATGTTTGACTTGTCGGGAATCGTAAGCCACAACTGTCGCTCCTTCCTATCCGTCGATGAAACTCGAAACGGTTGGAATAATATCGCTCGTGCTAAGAACTATGACGGAAAGCCTAAATACTACGGGCGCTTCAACGGCGGCGTCTGTACCATCAACCTACCAGATGTTGGCTTGTCTGCGCACAAAGACATGGACGAGTTCTGGCACATCCTGGACGAGCGTCTTGAGCTTTGCCATAAAGCGCTGCTCTGGCGTCATAAACACCTTATGGGTACGAAATCAGACGCGGCACCAATTCTCTGGCAACATGGAGCGTTAGCCCGACTCAACAAAGGCGAAACCATTGACGCGCTGCTCAAAGGTGGTTACTCCACCATGTCACTAGGTTACGCTGGCATTTATGAGTGTGTTATGGCGATGCTTGGCGTCTCACACACAACTCCCGAAGGCAAAAAATTTGCCATCGACATTCTCAAACACCTAAACAAAAAGTGTGATGAATGGAACGCCGAGTACAACATGGGCGCATCAGTGTATGGCTCTCCAATCGAAATGACTACCTATAAGTTTGCGGCGGCACTCAAGAAGCGTTTCGGAACAATCAAGGGCATTACTGACCACGACTATATCACGAACTCGTATCATACCTCAGTACGTGAACCAATTGACGCTTTTAGCAAACTTTCTATTGAAGGAGAGTTTCAAAAATACTCGCTATCTGGCTGTATTAGTTACGTCGAACTGCCATCAATGATTAACAATATTGAAGCAGTCATTAAACTCATTCAACATATTTATGAAACGTGTATGTACGCTGAGTTGAACACCAAGTCAGACTATTGCCAGGCTTGCGGATATGATGGCGAGATTCAAATTATTGAGGACGAAAACGGTCATCTTGACTGGGAGTGTCCTCGCTGCGGAAACCGTGACCACAACACACTCACGGTCACACGCAGAACTTGCGGTAGCTCTAACCAACATTGCCGCAATACAAATCAATAGAAACTCAAAGAAACCTAAACAGTACAACTGTATGGCAACTTTGAACCAAGATGATTGACAAACAAACTGCTTTTATACATGCTAATGAATCGAGGTGAAAATAAATGCAAATTCTAAACCGAGTCAAAACTCAGACTCATGACATCGAACAGCACGATGGCAAAACATACTATCGTTGCTGCGTCTGCGGCAGACAACTGTTCCGTAAAGTTAAGTCTCACGGTAAAGTCTATTGCAATAAACATTACGACCAACTCAAGAAGTATGGTCACGCAATTGATACTAATCCACGAACACTCATGGATAGAAATGAAATTATCGTCAACGGCAAAGTCGCGCGTGTAAAGATTTATGATGCTCGTTGCAATCACATTGCAACAGCAATCATTGATGTAGAAGATGTCAACAAAATCCGTTACACTAAATGGAAACTATCCGCAAGCGGATATGCCATGAATGCACCAAAGTTTTCTGGTGCAAATAAACACATGCACCGAGAGATTCTTGGCACTGACCAATTTGTTGACCACATCAACCATAACACGCTTGACAATCGCAAATGCAACCTGCGCATCGTGACGAAATCACAAAACGCTATGAACCAAAATTTCAAAGGTGTGAGCAAATATGGTTGCAAATGGTACGCGCACATCAAGATTAACCAGAAAATGCTTAATCTTGGCTATTACCTCGATGAAGAAGAAGCACTCTATGCTCGTTGGTACGCCGAGCAAATCCTATTCAGAGACTTCGCGTACCCAAAACCAGAACCAGAGATTTTAGAAAGCAGGAAATCTCAGATTCAAGAATACGTCAATCATAAGGTGCAGAGACTGTAATTATTGGTGTTGCTCAACCAATCTTAAATGGAGAGAACATAAGGCACAGTCCACTCCCCTCATAAATATCGGGAAACCGAGGGTTTTAAGGTATATTGGCACTCAGTTCTGGAACCAAGGTCGAACTGAGGAAATCAGAGACAGGGTACTTCACCTGTAATATCAAAACACGTCTTAGCAATTTTCGCTAGGGCGTGTTTTTTTGTCTATTTATAGATTGAATTGTGTTATACTGGTTGAGTAATGATGGCTTACTGCTAAAGGAGCTAAATATGTTAAACGCAGAAATTCAAGTTGCCGCATATTTCGATGTATTTTTTGACGCGGATTCAAAAAGTGAAGCACAACAATTACATAAGCAACTTGAGAAGGCGCTAGACGGTGGAAAATATCTTTTGCCAATGCTGAGCGAAATTCACCAGTGTGATTACTCTAATTGTACGATTGAGTTCAATTTAAAAGACGTCCAAAAGGGCAATGTTGGGTATTACTCGCCAGTTGACATTGAGATTCACAATAAAGCAAGGTTCAACGTTGATGACGACACTGACATGGATGACTGGTTCTACGACCTCGATAACATGTCAATGATTGAATCACTCACGTACGAAATTATGCCCGATGGTTGCGACGCCGATTTTGATGACGTGGGCGCAGACATTTTTGTAGACTAGAAACGAGGTAACGAAATGATTTCACTTAACGGAAGCCAGATGATTTCTCTCAAGGAGAATTACACTCTCCAGGATTTCACCTATAAACTTGCGGTTCAAGAGCTTGAGGAGCTTGAGATTACCGACATTGCCGACCAAAAGGAACATTTGCGTAGGCGACTTCTTCACGACATTAGCCAGGGTAGGTACGACACCTATTCTCTTGGTTATCTGTCATTACGCGACAACGGTGATGCTATTGCAAGCGCAATTACCGACGTTTGTTCCTCTCTGTCTACCGCATTGCCACACTGCGCAAAGACTCACAACTTTGAGCTATTCGGATTAACTCCCGAGAAGGATGACCCTAAATACTTCCGCGGAGATACCATGTACGATATCGCGGTTCGTCAGATTCAGCCATTTGGCTCTATGGACTTTGAAGACTTTAATCTCACGCGTGAGGGTGACGAGCTTACCGCATCAGTTACTCCAATTATTACGGCTGAGTTTAATGCATTCGTAAATATCAGCGAGAAACTTGAGTCTCAAAAAGAGGAGCAAGAGAACGGCATGATTGATACAACCTCTGATACATATCGTGAGATTCTCAATCTCATTAAGCCAATGTTTGAAGCATCATTCATTTACGCAAATCGCGTACAGGTTGTTCGATAATTAAATACACGCAATCCCCTAGCGACGAGCTGGGGGATTACTTGTGTCTCTTGGAAGTGTGAAATTTTTATGTATTTGAAAATTTATGATGAATATCGGTGTACCTGCGTTTATAATTGGGTATTACAACTATAGAAAGGTG
>ENA-OWLR01000729-OWLR01000729.1-metagenome-genome-assembly--contig:-NODE-729-length-9934-cov-7.346695_pt1 | contig 9934 bp, 10 predicted proteins | sample MGYA00245352_ERZ651110 | MGnify/ENA primary metagenome ERZ651110 (study PRJEB26857, sample SAMEA4031765) | metagenome | biome: human; feature: oral; material: saliva | place: Philippines | collected 2014 | study... | reverse complement strand
CAAGTCAATTAGGCATCTTTTAGAAGCCAAAAGAGCATGTATTGGTTTTGAGTTGCATGAAAATAGTTTACAAATATCAATATACGGGAATCAGTTGTTTGCAGAAGACGGATAGGTTTAGTATCTATTTGCATTTTATCTTGTAGTTTATCCTCCTTTGTAAGACCAAGTCATTTGAGATACTAATACCCTACAAGCGTATAAATCTTTACCCTATCTCTACTCTATGAATTTAACAGACGAACCCCTCTTGTTTATAAAGTGATTGCAGAATAACTACTAAGTAGTTTTTGTGTTAACTATGTTTAAAATCGCAAAAAATAAATAGGTTGTGGAGAAATACCTGCTGTTTTTTTCGTAATTTTACCCCCAAAATTCATTTAAGGCATGAGTAACAACTCAGTTACATGCCGCATAATTGGAAATAGATGAAGCAAAAGACAACGATAAAACTTATCTATGCGTGGACACTTCTTTTTGTGTTCACTTCTATGCTTTTGCTCAAAGATTTCCACTATCATAACACTTCTTATCACGGTTCAGACAAGGCTTCTGTAAGCCATAATGCTTCGTTGAAGCAGGTTTGTAGCACTTGTGACTTCACAATGCACGAGTCTGTCGAAGCTAAAGCAACAGTTTTCCAGCCTGTTGTAGCGATAAGTTGGGTCCCAAAACGTATATTTACAGAACAAACTGTCTATCAGGTTGTTGTCTCTCTCAATAGCCATTCGCCTCCGACAGTGGGCTAATCATCACCTTATTTATATGGGATTGGTGTGCACTAAGGTGTGCATACATGTCCGTATGACAAACTTTTCGTAGGTTCTTTGCCCATTTAAGGGGGCGAAAGAGCCGTCTATTGACATTTTAAAATTAGTCTATGATGCTTAAATTAAAATTAGACAGGCATCAGTGGGCTGGTGTTTTATTCGTGTTGCTGTGTTGGTCTATGCCGTTAGCTGCACAGCATGAGAATACCACTAAGCCTACTCATGATTCCATTTGCCTAAGTGAAGTTGTGGTTTCTACTCGTCAAAAGATGATGAGTGTAAACCAAATAGGCAGTCAAATCAATCAAACCGCCATTACAAATGCTATGGGACGCTCCTTGGGTTCATTGCTTGAGGGGGTCAGTGGTATAAGTTCTATCCAGACAGGAACGATTGTTTCAAAGCCTGTGATACACGGAATGTATGGCAATCGCATACTCTTGGTGAGCAATGGTGCACGTCTGACGGGTCAGCAATGGGGTGCAGATCATGCCCCAGAAGTAGATAAAAACAGTTATAGTAACATCGAAGTGGTGAAAGGAGCAGATGCTGTAAGATATGGTTCAGAGGCACTTGGCGGTATTGTGCTTATGCAACCTTCCCCCTTACCTTATGACGTCAGTGGTCTTCATGGTATGGTAGCGGGACTTTATGGCACCAATGGCAGACGCTTCGGAGCCTCAGGTTATGTTGAAAATAGCTTTAAGTGGCATGGCAACTGGGCGTGGCGTTTACATCTGAATACCGAGAATGGAGGCGACAGAAGTACGGCTCATTACTTGCTAAACAATACCGGAATGCGTGAGAACGACCTCTCCCTCGCCTTAGGTTATAGGCGTGGAGCTTGGCGATTAGAGGCAGGTTATAGTCTGTTTGCACAGAAATTAGGTGTTATGCAGAGTGCACAGATGGGTAACGAACAGCTGTTACAAGAGCGTATCCGCCTCGGTCAGCCTGTCGACTTCACACCTTTCAGTCGGCATATAGACTATCCTTTTCAGCAGATAACTCATCATAATGTCTATTTCAAGGCGTTTTTTGATCACGAAAAGATAGGACATTTCGCTTTTCAATCAACCTTCCAGCAGGACAATCGACGCGAAAACCGCATCCGACGTCTGAACCATTCGGACATTCCTACCGTCAGTTTGCACTTGAATTCGTTGCAGAACTCACTCGTATGGAACAAGGGTTATCAGCATTGGAAGAGTGAAGCGGGAGCGCAACTGCTGATAACTGATAACACGAACGAGCGTGGAACGGGTGTTGTTCCTATCATTCCGAATTACACGGAGGTAGCTTTCGGACTCTATGCGCTGCAGAAATACACTGCTGATCGATGGGGAATGGAGGCTGGAGTGCGCTTTGATGGACAGCAAACGAAGGCTGATGGCTATGATTGGACAGGACGAAGATATGGCGGAAAGCGTGACTTTGCGAACTTTACTTATAGTCTTGGTGGTCATTACCACATCAATAAACAACTGAAACTGACCTCCCATTTCGGTGTAGCTTGGCGTGCCCCACATGTCTATGAGCTGTATAGTAATGGCAATGAACTTAGTTCTGGTATCTTTGTGAAAGGCGATTCAACCCTCCTTTCAGAGCAGAGTTACAAGTGGATTACCTCATTGAAATATGCAAGTAAGTACTTTGATGTTCAGCTCGATGGCTACCTTCAGTGGATTAATAACTACATCTTCGACCAGCCAACAGGGCGAAATATCACGGTCGTATCGGGTGCTTACCCTGTATTCCAGTACAGACAGACACGTGCTTTCTTCCAAGGTGTCGACTTAGATGCCCACGTTCGCCCCGTATCGTCGCTCGATTATCATCTTGTTACGGCAATGATTTGGGCACGTGAGATGCCTTCTCACGCTTATCTACCTTATATTCCGAGCTTCCGTCTGACCCATTCGCTGACGTGGTCGCTGCCTTTCTTCAAGGCATTCTCACCTAAGTTAGGACTCACTCATCGCTTTGTGGCTAAGCAAACACGCTTCAATCCTGCCACAGACCTCATCGCCAACAGTCCTGAAGCCTATCATCTTATGGGCTTTGATGTTAGCTTCTCGGTGCCAATGCGTGAGGGACAGTCGCTTCGAGTGGGACTGATGGGCGACAATATCCTTAATCGTGAGTACAAGGAATACACTAACCGCAGCCGCTACTATGCCCATGATATGGGGCGTGATGTGCGCTGTATGATTACATGGAACTTCTAATTTAAAAGATAAAAACGATGAAAACAAAAAGATTTATAAATGGTCTTGCGCTTGCTTTCAGTGCAGTAGTGACCATGCTGTTCGTGGCTTGTAACCCAGAACAGCCTGAGAATGAGAAAGAAAACAAACTCCATGAAGACCCTGTTCGGGCTGTCTTTACACTGCAGGAAGGGACACTCGACAATGCTTCTGCCTTCGACAATACGCCAAAGATGGCTAACTTCAAAGCCGCTTCAGTACCTGCTCAAGTGATAGAGTGGGAGACAACGGCTGGTCAAGGCTGGCATGTGACGAGTGCAACAAAGTCGTTCAACGTAAAGAATAGCGTGGACAATCCTTCTGTCGTTTACCTTTTGAAGATGGAGTATTATAATGCAAAGGGTGAAATGATGAACAGTCAGTTCTATAACCTCGGTCAGGACAAGATTCATCAGCACTTCTTCTCAATGTTTAAGCAGGTGATGTATGAAGGACAGATGAGCTCTGTGCGTGTCACAAACAAAGCAGAACTGCCTTACGACTACCGCTATATCGACGAGTTGAACGGCACTTTCATTGGCGACACGAACCCTATGGGCTTCCAAGGTCTTATTAAGTTCGTGAAGCCTGGACGTGAGTTTACACTCTCTGTTGACCTGCTTCACGCTGCAGGAAGTAAGTTTGGTGACGACGGAAAGGCCTCTCCTTTCTACAATCCAGCTGGAAAGTTGCTTAGCACTGGACTTTGGGATATCAACGTTAAACTGCCTATCGTGATTGATGGACAGTCTACTGAGCAGAGTGAACTCGACCCTTCGCTTATCAATCCTGCAAAGGCGGTGATCGAAATCTATAATGGTCACCTCCATGGTCCACATGCTTTTCATCAGAACCCAACACCAAAAGAATTGAAGTATATCGGTCGTAACTATAAACTTACCTATACTTTGGAGAATGGAAAATGGGTGGCTGACCCACAGAATGGTAAGAGTGTGAATCTTATGGGTAGCAGTCAGGACCATTATGTGTCAGCTTTTGTCATTCACTACTACGACAAGGCAGGTAACGAAATTACCTCTCAAATTGTCAATAATGGTGAAGACAGCCACTATCAGCACTTCTTTATGGTAGATGATATTCGCCCTTCTTATGGCGGAAAGAAGGAGGCAACCGATGTTAACTCTACTGAATTCTTCGATTATGTCTACTGTGATACGGACCCATGGAATAAGACTAACAAGTTTGATGGTGCTAAATTCACTGGTCAGTCGAACCCTATCGGACACAAAGGCTACTTTAAGTTCTTGCGTACGCATAAGCAGTTTAACCTCGAAATTCGCCTGATGCGCGCTCATAACTCTAAGTTGACAAATGGCAAAGCAAGTTCTTTCTGTGCACCAACTGCTCGTCAGTTGAAGGAAGAAGCATGGTTGCCAACCATCGTCGTACCGATGAATATCTATATGGACAGCGATGAGCGCGAACTCGATTCAAAGGTTTACGACACTGATTACGATAAGTTAAGCGACAATGCAAAGGATTATTCAGAGAGCAACTTGATGTCAATTCGTTCGCTGATGGATGCCTTTGGAATAACCGATATCAAGACTGCTGTCCTCGATTTCTGGTGGAATTTCCACGGAGATAGCAAGCACAGCGATGCTGGTTTCTGGTTCTAATCGGGATGATTAATGTTTTATACTTGCCTCTCTTAATATCGAGAGAGGAGGAAATAATATGGGAGACAGAAAGTATTTACACGCTTTCTGTCTTCTGTATTTCTGTTTTATTGTAAAAATATTTCATATCTTCGGTTTCAATATATGCTCTTTTGGCTCCGAAAAGACGCCCTTTTGGCTTGCAAAAGATGCCCTTTAAACCCCTTACTAACGCCCTTTTGAACCCTTACTAAGCACCTTTTGAAACTCTGTTTTGCAACTGCTTGATAATAAGAAACTTACAAGGATGCTGAAAGGTGCGTTTTTAACCACCTTTTCTGCCTTTTTATGCAATAATATGTAAGGATATTTCGTAAGAAGGACCTCCCCCAACCCCTCCGAAGGAGGGGAGTTGCCTAACGGAGAAAGATTCCATGAGTAATTTATTGTTATGTCTGTTGCTCCACACATCGATAGTGCCTTTATGGTTTTTGTGTCCCTTCAGAAATTTGGATTGATCTTTGTCTCCGTCCCTCCTCTCTCTCTTTGCCTTATTGTTACATATTGTGGACTAATGAACGATTAGGGTTTAATAATCTTCCCTGTTCTCCTTTTCTCTGTGTGACCTTTTAAAGTTCATAGATAAGTAGTGAAAATTCGCTGATATAAGATTTTTTTTTAAGATGTAGGTAACTTTTCTTATTGTACTTTGCGTTTGTGCTATTTATTTGTTATCTTTGCGCTTGGATTTAATTTAAAAAGAGTTCTAAGACTATATATGGGCAAAATAAAGACAATAGGTATTCTGACCTCTGGCGGTGACGCCCCTGGAATGAATGCAGCAATACGTGCTGTGACCAGAGCCGGCATCTATAATGGTTTTGAAATCAAAGGTGTCTATCGTGGTTATGAGGGGTTGATTATGGATGACATTAAGCCTTTTACCACTGAGAATGTTAGTGGTATTATCGGTCAGGGCGGTACAATCCTCAAGACGGCACGCTCAAAAGGTTTTAAAACGATGGAAGGACGTCAGCAGGCATACGATAACCTTGTCAAGGAGGGTATTGATGCGTTAGTTGTCATTGGTGGTAATGGCTCGTTGACGGGTGCGATGATGTTTGCACAGGAGTTTGATTTCCATTGCATCGGTCTGCCAGGTACGATAGATAATGACCTCTATGGTACGGACAGCACCATCGGTTATGACACGACGATGAACACAATTATGGAGTGTGTCGACCGTATTCGTGATACCGCTCAGAGCCATGAACGCATCTTCTTTGTAGAGGTGATGGGACGTGATGCCGGTTTCCTTGCACAGAACTCGGCTATTGCGAGTGGTGCTGAGGCTGCTATTATTCCAGAAGACTCTACTAATGTCGACCAGTTGGCACGCTTCATGGAACGTGGTATTCGTAAGTCTAAGAGAAGTTGTATCGTCATTGTCTCTGAGAGCCCTAAGTGTGGAGCGATGTATTATGCTGACCGTGTACGCAAGGAATTCCCTGACTATGATGTACGTGTGTCAATTCTTGGCCACTTGCAGCGTGGTGGTCGCCCTTCAGCACGTGACCGAATCCTTGCAAGTCGTACGGGTGTTGGTGCCATTGAGGCCATTATGCAGGGACAACGTAATATTATGGTAGGTGTAAGAAACAATGAGGTGGTTTATGTTCCATTGTCTGAGGCAATCCGTTCAGATAAGCCTTTCGACAAGAAACTTATTAAGGTTCTCGACGAGTTGAGCATCTAAGAAAGGTCTTTCCACCTTATTTATATATAGAGGAAATAATAATAAAAAACAACAAAGATATTTATGTCACAGATTAATGGGCGCATCTCCCAGATTATCGGTCCAGTTATCGATGTCTACTTTGATACCAAGGGAGAGAATCCTGAGAAGGTTCTGCCAAAGATTCATGATGCCCTACGCGTAAAACGTGCGAATGGGCAGGATTTGATTATCGAGGTACAGCAGCATATTGGTGAAGACACCGTGCGTTGTGTGGCTATGGATAATACGGATGGTCTGCAGCGTAACCTTGAGGTTGTGCCAACAGGCAGTCCTATCGTTATGCCAGCTGGTGACCAGATTAAGGGTCGTATGATGAACGTTATCGGTCAGCCTATCGACGGTATGGAGGCACTGAGTATGGAAGGTGCTTATCCTATCCACCGCGAGGCGCCAAAGTTTGAAGACCTCTCTACGCATAAGGAGATGCTTCAGACCGGTATTAAGGTCATCGACTTGCTTGAGCCTTATATGAAGGGTGGTAAGATTGGTCTTTTTGGTGGTGCCGGTGTAGGTAAGACGGTGCTTATCATGGAGTTGATTAACAACATCGCTAAGGGTCACAATGGTTACTCTGTATTTGCCGGTGTAGGTGAACGTACACGTGAGGGTAACGACTTGATTCGCGATATGTTGGAGTCAGGTGTTATCCGTTATGGTGAGAAGTTCCGTAAGGCAATGGATGAAGGCAAGTGGGACCTTTCACTTGTTGATCAGGAGGAGTTGCAGAAGTCACAGGCAACACTTGTCTATGGACAGATGAATGAGCCACCAGGGGCACGTGCATCAGTGGCACTCTCTGGTCTGACTGTTGCTGAGGAGTTCCGCGATCACGGAGGTAAGAATGGTGAGGCAGCTGATATTATGTTCTTCATCGATAACATCTTCCGTTTCACACAGGCTGGTTCTGAGGTATCAGCGTTGTTGGGTCGTATGCCATCAGCCGTAGGTTATCAGCCTACTTTGGCAAGTGAGATGGGTACGATGCAGGAGCGTATTACTTCTACAAAGCATGGTTCAATTACTTCAGTACAGGCGGTTTACGTGCCTGCTGACGACTTGACCGACCCTGCTCCAGCTACAACCTTTACCCACTTGGATGCAACGACAGAGTTGAGCCGTAAGATTACCGAGCTTGGTATCTATCCTGCGGTAGACCCATTGGGTAGTACCTCACGTATTCTTGACCCACTGATTGTTGGTAAGGACCACTATGAGTGTGCGCAAAGAGTAAAGCAGTTGCTCCAGCACTATAATGAATTGCAGGATATCATTGCCATCTTGGGTATGGATGAGTTGTCTGACGAGGATAAGTTGGTTGTGAACCGTGCTCGTCGTGTACAGCGTTTCCTCTCTCAGCCATTTACTGTTGCTGAGCAGTTCACTGGTGTTAAGGGTGTTATGGTACCAATCGAGGAAACCATCAAGGGCTTCAACGCTATCTTGAATGGTGAGGTTGACGACCTCCCAGAGCAGGCGTTCTTGAACGTTGGTACGATAGAGGATGTCAAGGAGAAGGCTAAGCGTCTTTTGGAGGCTACTAAGTAATCATCTTCTTGCACAAACTGAATAATAATTGAATTGTCTATGTTGACACTTAGAATAGTTTCTCCCGAAAGGATTGTCTTTACAGGCGAGGTGGATAGTGTGCTGGTTCCTGGTACAGTGGGACCATTTGAGATTCTCAATAATCACGCGCCTATCATCTCTACACTCGTTGAAGGCAAGGTAGCTTACAGTGTAAAAGGTGATACAAAGGAACTTCATATCGTTGGCGGATTCGTTGAGGTGAAGAAGAACTTGGTCAGTCTTTGCGTAGAAATCTAAAAGATATAACCGACAGACAGCTGAATACGGATGATGGATGTTAACAAAGTGTATAAGAAGTACTATAAGAATAACTTGTGGATTATCGCAGGTCTTTATCTTATTGGCTTACTCGTTGTGCAGCTAACGCAGCAAACGGCTTATATCAATTTGCTGACTATCAGTGCTGTTTACTCACTTATTACCTCTTCCATCTATGGAGGAGCATGGAAAGCAATAGCCAGTCAGTCGCCTACAGTTATGAATAACTTCTATCTTGCGGGCTCTGGTTTTCGTATGCTGTTGGCATTCTTGACCGTTGTCGTTTATGCAATGGTGGTGAAAGAACGTGCAATGGTAATCGGCTTTGTCGTTATCTTTATGATATTCTATCTTGTGCTGTTGGCATTCGATACCGTCTATTTTTACAAAGTGGAAAAGAACAATAAAATTAATAATTAACGAATGAAATATCTCAAGCATCTGATTTGTATGGTGATGATGCTCTTCCTGCTTCTGCCTGGTGCTGCCGCATCAGAGAGTAAAGAGGAGGGTGTTAACCTGCAAGAGATATTGTGGGGACATATCAAGGACTCATACGAGTGGCATGTAACCAATATCGGTGATAAGCCAATCATCATCAACCTGCCAGTCATTGTGAAGACATCAAATGGTTGGTACACGGGTTGTGCTGAGGACTTTGCAGAAGAGCCGTTAGAAGAAGGTCCACATGCAGGCTATCGTCCTTGTAAAAACAACCCAGACCTATTCATTGCAACGAAGGGAAACTACGAACGTCGCATCGTTGAGTTGCAGAAGGACGGCACAGAAGTGCGCCCTCTTGACCTCTCTATCACGAAGTCGGTGTGTGTACTCTTCATTGATGCCATCATTCTCTTGCTGTGTATCTTGATTCCAGCACGCTGGTGTCGTCGCCATAAGGTTACCGATAAGGCACCAAAAGGCTTCACCGGTCTGATGCATATGTTTGTGATGTATGTCTATGATGAGGTTATTAAACCGACATTAGGTAAGGACTCAGAGAAGTATGCACCTTATCTTCTGACGTGTTTCTTCTTCATCTTCGTGGCTAATGTCATGGGTATTGTGCCATTCCCACCAGGAGGTGGTAACCTTACGGGTAATATAACCATCACCTTCTTCTTGGCTATTTGTACGTTCTTAGTAACCAATTTCTCAGGAACAAAGCATTATTGGAAAGATATCTTTTGGCCAGACGTACCCGCATGGTTGAAAGTTCCAGTACCTTTGATGCCTGTGATAGAGATATTTGGTATCTTCACAAAACCTTTCGCATTGATGGTTCGTCTTTTTGCCAATATGATGGCAGGACATGCTATTGCGTTGGCTTTAACCTGTATCATCTTCATCATGGCAACGATGGGTGTTGTCCTAAGTTCATCCATGACGATTGTGAGTGTAGGTATGAGTATCTTCATGATGCTTTTGGAGATTCTGGTTAGCTTTATTCAAGCTTTAGTATTCACGATGTTGAGTGCTGTGTTTATCTCTTTGGCACGTGTTCATGAGGCAGAAGGATAAGAAGGAGTGAAGGAGATAAACACTTCTCATCCCCCTATTAATAGATAAGAAATAAAAAATAATTAATAATTAAAAGAAAGAAACTATGTTGACATCATTGTTATTAGCAGCAGAAACTGCAAAGTTAGGCGCCGC
>ENA-OWLR01000728-OWLR01000728.1-metagenome-genome-assembly--contig:-NODE-728-length-9946-cov-11.625923_pt1 | contig 9946 bp, 10 predicted proteins | sample MGYA00245352_ERZ651110 | MGnify/ENA primary metagenome ERZ651110 (study PRJEB26857, sample SAMEA4031765) | metagenome | biome: human; feature: oral; material: saliva | place: Philippines | collected 2014 | study... | reverse complement strand
GACCTCCGGTTTACCAGTTGTGCCGCCAGGTGCACCGCTGGGTATCTGAGTCTGGACTGGATAAGCGCTGAAAGCATCTAAGTGCGAAGCCATCCGCGAGATGAGAACTCCTCATAAGGGTCGTCATAGACGATGACGTTGATAGGGTGCAGGTGTAAAGACGGTGACGTCAAAGCCGAGCACTACTAATTGCCCGAAACTTTCTTCGGTCCTGCCCGCTTTCTGTAAGGAAGGGGCAGGACAGGTGACTCACACTTTGAGCTGTGTTGCTCTTCATTCTTTTTTGCTTGTGGAAATAGGTCACCTTATACGGTTGATGTTAATAGTCAACTTGAAAAGAATTATCAGGTGGTTATTGCGGCGGGGTCCCACCTCTTCCCATTCCGAACAGAGAAGTTAAGCCCGTTTGCGCCGATGGTACTGCAATGCAATGCGGGAGAGTAGGTAGCCGCCTTCTTTTATAGAGAGAGCTTTGAAGAGAAATCTTCGAGGCTCTCTTTTTTGTTTTATCTTTGGATGACTCCGGTCAGCTGGCTTATATCCTACCCGTAATCCCTCCCCCCATAAATCCTTGCCTTATCCTTATCCCTAACCCGATTATAACCAACACATCCAAATATACAACATATCCAAGACATTCAACTATCTGACACATCCAACCAACTTGCTGTCTTTATATTTACTCTATTACCATATTTTTTTGTTTTTCATTTGCTGTCACTTTTAACACTTTACATAATCGATTTGTTATCAATGTATTGTAACATGGGGGAAAGTGACAGGAGTGACAGGAAAGTTAAAGGTACTCCATCTTTATTGTTTGAACCTATGAACGGGTGCAGGTACAATTTAAAATGAAATACATCAGCTTTGTGTTTAGCTTCTATCAAAGGGCATTGTATAGCTATTACTGCTTTTCTTCTTTGTACGGATACATTTACAAAATAAAGTTGTATATTTGCCTTAAAATAACACATGACATAGGAGTCTGCGGACATTAGGTCTTACGGTGGAGGAGGTGTTGTGGTGTAGGAGATCCAGGTCTCTTTGTACTGTGATGAGAGTCACAGTAGGGACTGATGTCTCTCATATCTTCCTTCAATCTATACCCTAATCTCACCACACACACTATATTATGATGAAAAGGGTGGCAAAGTTGCAGGGAGGACAATGGATTGGGGGAATAACTCAATATTTTAGAGTAGGTGATTTAAATAAAAGTCTAATGAAAAAAAATATTGTAAATGCGGAAATGGGAAATCCTTGGAGTTTCCCCTCTTCTTATGAAGTTACTTCCTGTAGGATTCAATTTAATAATTTGCACAATTTTGCAAAAGAAGGTCCCCTTTGTGGTAATCTATATATAAATGGAGAAAATGTCAAATGTCCCTTTTATAATGGTTTTGGTGGTCCTATCTTATTAAATGGAGACTTTATATACCTCCCTCTATATCAAGTTAAAAAAAACTGGAAAGATATTGTAGGAGGGTATTTGGTTGAAGTTGAAATGAGTAAGTTATCTTTTCGGGTAATAGGACATAAACAAGAGATAATATATTTAGACCACTTGGATAATGATAATTTGTATTATTATAATTCATGGGAGAAATCATCTAACGATTTGAAGATTGTAAATATCAAAGAACAGCCTCAATCTTTTACCTTAAAAGATAAGGTCTTCTATATAGCAAATCAAATATTGAAAATGATAATGACTTAAATCTTCTGTAAAACAGCATCACGCGAGATGATATTTATTAATTGATAGATTTCAAATATGGAAGAAAATGACACTACAAAAGAAGAAATATTCTTCTATTACAGTGACCACTTAGGCAGCATGTCTTACATCACAGATGATAAAGCCAACATCACTCAGTATGATGCCTACCTACCGTATGGTGAACTCCTTGTTGATGAGCATAGTAGCTCCGAAGACCTGCCATATAAGTTCAATGGCAAACAGTTCGATGAAGAGACAGGTATGTACTACTATGGTGCAAGGTACTATGAGCCGAAGCTGAGTTTGTGGATGAGTGTGGATCCTTTTGCAGAAAAAGCACGTGATATAAGCCCATATGTATATTGTAATCAAAATCCAATAATAATGTTCGATCCCGATGGAAAAAAGGCATGGATTGTTATTTGGGCAACCCAATCTTCTGATGCGACAGGTAGATTGCGCATAGGACACACGGGTGTTGTTGTTGAAAATTATAAATTAAATGTAAATACAAATGGAGTCAAACGATATGAACCTACGGGAACATATACATATTATGATTTATGGCCATCATCAGCTAATCTAGGAGGAAAGGCTGCTGTAGAAGACGTGAAAGCCATCTATAAATCACAATCTTTCTACATAACAACAAATGGTAAAAAAAACACGACCCATTCTACATTAGAAAGATATATGTCAAGACATGATATGTCCCAAATTCCAGGAATGTTACAGTATAATATTATGGAGACTTCTGATGAAAGCTATGGAGAAGGTTATGCTCCTGATGGGATTATCAGATTAAATATAACAGCCGAACAAACATATAATCTTCAACAAGAATATGTATCCTTAATACAACAAGGGAAACCTTATAATGGAGAATCGAATAATTGTACAACATTTGTAGCAAATGGTATAAATAATTCAGGCGTAGGTTCTATTAAAGAGGAAAGCATTACAGATTGGAGAGGTATCTTAGTAAATCTCAATCCTTTTCATAAGTCTTTTACTCCAAATAGTACATACAACCAACTTCAGATTAGTCCTAATTCTGTTGTAGTTAAAAGTGCAGGCAATAAAACCAGAGAAAGTTATGAAGATGCAATTATTGACCATTAGTATTTTATTATCTCTTGTAGGTTGTTGTAAAAGAAATGACTTGATAAGGATAAATAAATATGAATTTCATTCTCTTTACTCTTTTGGTAAAGAAGTGAAAATCTGTAGTGATGTAGATGTAGTACATAATATTATTGAATCAAAAAAGATAATAGGACCTGTTAAAGGCATAGATGTAATGACTTTAGTTTTGATTAATAAAAAGGAGAAGGGGGACACTTTGAAAGTTATCATATACGGAAAGGATTGTAGATATTTCCGCATAGGAAATGACTATTATGAATCAAAGAATTCCATTCTCGATAAAGTTCAAAATTGGGAGGTGTCAAAATAAAAAGAACAACAAATGTGGTACACATATGGCGAGTCACAGCAGTGATAAATAACAGAATGTATAACATTAAAACTGCAAGTCTATGGTAAACCATATATAGATTGTTTGAACTTATCTATATAAAGGTATGCCCCAACACCCATATAAGGGTAACGGACAATACCCTTATAAGGGTGTTCGTCATTACCCTTATAAGGGTATTAAAAGCCGTAAGCAATAAACAGAAAAAAACAACGTTAAATAATTGATAACCACAATTAATTAGATATTATGATTGAATTTGAAGTAAAACCAAAAAAGCAGCATATATCGGTGAACATAAGAGACAGACCCAAGACGAATACCGTATGCAGGCAATGAAGCCGATGGCTTGACTATCAACTACAAGGATAAGTACAACCAGCAGTTACAATCCATTAAAGACAATTACAAGACGTTCGACTTGCCATACAACGGGCAGGACAATGACGACTACGTGAATGGTCAAAGCTTCTGCTGCAACGACGGCACGCCGGAGGCGGCACAGGCTCGTGCTATGGCACGTACAAGAGCTGCAAATGGTAACTTCAAGCCGAATGACGACTACGAGAAGATGCAGTTCTACTACCATCCCGACCACTTGGGCAGCAGTAGCTACATCACCAACTTGGATGGTGAAGTGTCGCAGCACATCGAGTATGTGCCGTTCGGTGAAGTGTTCATAGAAGAACGTAACAATACTTGGAACACGCCTTATCTCTTCAATGCCAAGGAATTTGATGAGGAGACGGGCATGTACTACTATGGTGCGAGGTACTATGAGCCGAGGTTGAGTCTGTGGATGAGTGTTGATCCGCAATGGGAGCGTTTCCCTCACATGTCGAGTTATTCATATTCTTTTAATAATCCCATAAAATTCATAGATAATGAAGGTCATGAGCCTATAACAGCTGTTGTTGATGCAATGACCGCATTTGTTGTAGAAGCAGGATTGGATTTTGTAGGAAATCTGGTTCTGAAAAATATGAGTCCACAGCAAGCTCTTAATTCCATTAATTGGGGTAGCGCAACAGGTGCAGCAATCCAATCATATGCTATATCTTTAGTAATATCTGGTGCAGGGTCCGTGAAGGCTTTAAAAAAAGCTATGGAATCACCTTTGGGTCGAGTTGCTATCAATTTTATATCTTCGGTTACAAATAGTTTAATACAAGATTACAAAGATGGAGCTTTTAAAGATTCAAAAGGGAATTTTTCATTCGTAAAACTAAGAAATAAAATGCTTCCTATTATGGGTGAAGCTCTTGTTAGCGCCCTTGTTAGTGAGGGATTTACTAATAAGGCGAAGCAAATAGAAGCAAAATTAGAAAAGCTCCATTCTGTAATGGATAATCAAAAAAAGAAATTAGAGAGAAACTTGGCGAGAAATGCAAGTAATAGAGTTATTTCTAATAGGATGAGAAAAGTAAACAATGCTCAAAGGGCCTATCTTAAGGAACTGGGTAAATATACAGTTTGGTCTGGATTTCAACAAGGGACCAGCGGAACTGTAGGAAAAGGTATGGGGACAATATTGAAATAATAACAAATGATTTTTAATATGCATTTAAGCAATATAAATCAAAAATCTAAGAAAGAAGAAAAATCTATCTATAAGTATTTTGTACGTTATTGTATAATTTTAATAATAGGGATTTTTCTTCCCCAATATGTTGGTATACATTATTTAGAATACTATTTTATATACTTAATTGTGATTCCTATATGTCTGATTTTCGGAATATATTGTAAATACATAAAGAAAATAAAAAGTACTCATTTGTATATGTCGCTTTGGGCTGCATTCTGTATTACGTTCACTACCTATACAACAATGAATGTTATTTATGCAGAAAAGCAGGATGTAAATTATTATTTTACCTCCGAGATAGAAACTGTAGCTTCTATGGGGTATAGGTCTCCCCCAACTTTATTTTTTCAATTGGACATTGGTGATGTTGCATTAATAGTTAAAAATGAGGTTCCTGTTAAAGAAAAATTAAAAAATGGAATTGCAGTGAAGATTTCGGGACATTATAAAAAAGGAATGTTGTCATCTATCATGATTGTTGATTATACGCTTTATTGATAGCACCTCCCGTGTGAAGCATGACGGCAAGGAAGACGCCGGTAATGCTCCAAATCGGGAGTTGCCAAAATAGTCATCTGATTATCAATGTGGTTTTTAAAAGATTAGGCGTAGAGGCAGGGATAAATTCTCTGCCTTTTTGCTATTTTACGCACTATAGCAAAAAAAAATGACCTTACGAGAAGGCTTCGGTACTTTATGCTCCAGATTGGGATTTGATCCCCTATGTCTGTATTGCAGTGCAACGGAACGTGCCAATAGTGGGAAGAATAGCACGGGCATGGTAAGAACAAGAGCAATAAATCGAAGGGGATGACGTTAAATAATTGACAATCATTAATATGGAGGTATATGGATAAGCCTAAAATCACATCAACATCTTTGCTGGCATCAGTAGGCATAGGTAAACGATTGCAAAGCAACTGTCAAGAAATGAAGGTGAATGACAATGAAACACAAGTATTTGACATTCGGTATGGTACCACCCTTGTTTGCAGTCCGCTCCATTGACGACCGTCTGCGCACGGTTGTTGGCACAAGGCCGATATTTACGATGATTCGACTACCTTCGCGACAGACTACCAGTGCGTGGTACTGTCAGTACCACACGTTGGTAGTCCCAATACCACGGTTTGGCACGTGTCCCGACCATCCAGAAAACAACGTGAAGTACCATTATGGTGGTATCAACTCTTCTCACAACCGTATCGGCAGACTGATGCTTCGTGAAGACGGCAGTGGTGCTATCGAGTACTACTACGGCAAGATGGGTGAGGTCTTGAAGACCGTGCGCACGCTGATTGTGCCCAACCAGGCGGTGGCAACCTACGTAACACAGTGGAAGTATGACAGCCATAACCGCCTATTGGAAATGATTTACCCCGATGAGGAAAAGGTCACCTACGGCTACAACCTCGGTGGACAGGTAGACCACGTCCGTGGTTACAAGTCCTACGGTTATGACTATGTGAACAAGATAGGTTATGACAAGTTTGAGCAGCGCACCTACCTGAAGTATTGTAACGGAGCGGAGACCTTCTACAGCTATGACCCTGCACGCAGACGTTTGCAGAACCTCGTGGTCAATGCCAAGGCAGGTACTATTATGGACAATGCCTACAGCTACGACGCAGTAAGCAACGTGCTTGGTATTAAGAACAATGCTCCACTCCCACAGAGTGGCAAGGCAGGCGGGCAGATGAGCCATAGTTATACTTATGACCCATTGTATCGTTTGGCAAGCGCAACGGGAACTTATAAGGGAACGGACAATAAATCCGCTTCTTATACGTTGTCTATGGGCTACGACAACATGCATCGTATCACGAGTAAGAAGCAACACCTCTCGCAGACAGGCGTACAGTTCGACGGCACGCTCAACGCAGGCTATGAACTCACCTATACTTATCAAAAGGCAGATGGTAAGAAATTCCAACTCGACAATGTCCGTGACATCAACTACCGCACGGAAGAAACTCCTACGGACAGCACGAACATCAACGACGGACACAAATACACTTACGACCTCAACGGAAATCTTGTCTATATCAACACCTCTCGTGTAAAGCGTGACGGCAAGGAAGATGAAAAGGCAAGTGAGCAGAAGTACCGTTGGGACGAGGAAAACCGCTTGTTGGCAGCTGATGAGAACGGTTTTGTGGCTAACTATTGGTATGATGCCGACGGTGAGCGCACGGTGAAATCGAGCGGTGAGAATGAGGAAATCTACGTGAACTCCGAATTCTCAGGCGGACGCACCAACACGGCTAAGTTCAGCCTCTACGTCAGTCCGTACTTGGTGGCAAGTCAGGGCGGCAGATACACCAAGCACATCTACATCGGTTCACAGAGAATCGTCAGCAAATTAGGTGACCTTGCAAGCTACGGTGCCGATCCGAGACGAATACCATACGCAGGCAATGAGGCGGACGGTATCACGGTAGATTATAAGGCGAAGTACGTCAAGCAACAGCAATCCATCAAGGACAGCTACAAGGACTTCGGTATCGCTTACAACGGCGAGGACAACGACGACTATGTCAATGGCGAAGGCTTCTGTTGCAACGACGGCTCATTGGAGGCTGCTCATGCAAGGCTAATGGCAAAAACTAGGGTCAAGGCAGATGACAACTTCCATGACAAGGACGCCTACGAAAAGATGCAGTTCTACTACCACCCCGACCATTTGGGCAGCAGTAGTTACATCACGAACCTTGACGGTGAGGTGGCTCAGCACATCGAGTATGTACCGTTCGGTGAGGTGTTCATTGAGGAAAGAAACAACACTTGGAACACGCCTTATCTCTTCAATGCGAAAGAATTTGACGAGGAAACGGGTATGTACTACTATGGTGCGAGGTATTATGAGCCGAGATTGAGTCTGTGGATGAGTTGTGATCCTTTGCAAGAGAGAAAAGCGGGATTTACTACATATGCATATTGTGAAAACAACCCAGTTAAATTATTTGATCCAGATGGGAAATTTGGAATACCGACTCATGTAAAATTAGTTTCTCAGGCTTTAAAAACAGCAAATACTTCAAAAGGGAAGTTTTGGATGCTGTGGGGAACAGGTGTTGTATCTGATATTTTTTTAATGTCTCGCTCAACGGTCCATTTAGACAATATGGTTGGATATGAAAGTCTTTCTAACGCCTATAACAATCTTCAGAATTCTTTTCAAGAGCATATGGGAGAAGGAAAATATACAAAAGCTGGGGTTGACTTACATGGAATAGCGGACTTCTATTCTCACTCGAACTACATTGATTTGTATAAAAAATATAAAGACAATCAAGATTTGGATATTAATCAGATTCCTACTTTCGCAGAAGCTCAGAATATTCCAGAATTTGCAGAAATTCTTAAGAGCAGCCTAAAGACAGGGGAATATGGTATGGAAAAAGGAAACTTTATCCAAGATGCAATAAGAGATAAAAAAAGCAAGGATCCTAAGTCTCATAATATGATGAACCTAGATAGTCCAACAAGTAAAAATGGAAAGCAAATTTTTAATGATAAGCATAGTAATTTTGATGCAGCTTACTCTGTAGCACTAAAGGATATTACAAATGCGATAGAAAAATCGAAAGAATCAAAACAAGAAGAATGAAATATTTAGTTATTATTTGTATGTTTGCCTGTTTTTTTATGACATCATGTATGATACAAACAGGCTGGGATTATTTTGTACAAGGGAAAATAAATAATTACCAAGTAATCAAATGTTCTCCTAATAGTTCTTTGTCCCTGAGCAACATAGAGTCAGATAATAAATTATCTGACTCTATGAAAGTTTATTTTGTGCATAAAACCCTGTCGGATGTAGATTCTTTTATGTATAATAATTTTGAATATCATTTTCTATTAACTGGAGATACGATTCCTTCCATTAGAATTAATTCGTTAAAATTACTTGACCGCAAAGGAGCTATTCTTCCTACATATCTATATTATCAATACTCATATAGTGTTAAAAGGGGCAAATTGATAGCAATAGAACAAATTCCTTTCGATATACCTCCAGGTACCAATGGACATTCAAAAGCAATCTCTATTGTTCTACACTCTGTAAGACCAGATTCTTCGACGCCCTTTCTGAAAGTAATTTGGGATATATCCATCGGTGATCAACAAATAGCTGATACGATTGAATATAGGTTTAAGAAATATTATGATATGCGTCCAAAGATATTTTAAGATGAGAATCACTACTGTCCTTGATAGCGAAGTTTCGCAGCACATCGAGTATGTTTCGTTTGGCGAAGTGTTCATCGAAGAGCGCAACAATACGTGGAACACCCCTTATCTCTTCAATGCCAAGGATTTGGACGAGGAGACCGGTATGTACTACTATGATGGTGCGAGATATTATGCTCCAAGACTGAACCTGTGGATGAGTACGGACCCATTGCAGGAGAAATATCATAATATTAGTAGTTATTGTTATACCTTTAATAATACCATAAAATTTATAGATCCAAATGGACAAGATGGTTGGGATAAGGTTAAGGGATTTGGTGCTGCTCTTTTAGATAATGCTACTGGTGGACTCATAAATTTTCGTAGCAATGCAGGCAGACATGTTTCCAATCCCACAGACTTCAACAGAGGACTGGCTGCAGGCGATGCTGCAAGTGTAGGAATTGGTACGCGGGAAGGCGGTACTGGTGCTGGAATGATTGCTTCTGGAACTACGATAACAACTGTAGGCTTAGCTGCCGAAGGACCCTGTTTAGGAACCTCGACAGTGGTGGTTGTTATTGGAGGGGGGCGGCAACAGGGGCTGTGTTAGTCGCTCATGGTTCAGTGATGGCTGCTAATGGTGCGAAGAATCTTGTAAATAAAAAAGGTCATTTGAATGAAAATGCTCCAAGAGGCTCAGGAAATAAGCATTCAAGTGGTAAGAGTGCTCAGTTACCAAGTAAAACACTTTGGAAAGGAGAAGGGAAAAGCGGTGCTCGTATTGATGTGGAAAATTCCAATCCTACTCAACGCAGAGGATAGATACATTACCAAGAGGGTAATAAAAAATACATCTATGATAGTAAAAGTAATACTTTTAGAGATGCACCGAATCGGGTTAACCGCTTATTACGCGAGAACAAAGATTCAAGAAAGCTGTATCTTTCAGATAATCAACAAACAAAGAAAGAATAAA
>ENA-OWLR01000711-OWLR01000711.1-metagenome-genome-assembly--contig:-NODE-711-length-10076-cov-9.092905_pt1 | contig 10076 bp, 10 predicted proteins | sample MGYA00245352_ERZ651110 | MGnify/ENA primary metagenome ERZ651110 (study PRJEB26857, sample SAMEA4031765) | metagenome | biome: human; feature: oral; material: saliva | place: Philippines | collected 2014... | reverse complement strand
ATAAACTTACCATTGAACTGAACATTCCTACGGGTGCTATTCGCTACATTAACAACGCTGATCAACCCGACAATCTGGATGTTATTCCTACTGGTGTAGAGGCTGTTAATGCTGGTTTCGAGGTACAAGACACTTACTATTATGACCTTCAGGGTCGTCGTTGTGGCACAACTGCCAAGGGTTTGAAGCGTGGTGTGTATATCCATAATGGTAAGAAAGTAGTTATTAAGTAAGCATTAACGTTGTAGAAAAATCAACTATAATCGTATATTTAGAATCGGCTGGAGACTCTTCCAGCCGATTTTTTATTATCACCCACATCAACTTTCTGCCCCATTTACCTTCTGTAAAATATCCTTACATTTCCCAAACCCAAAACTTTCATTAATTGAAAGGGAACCAAAAAAATCATGCTTTGCAATTATCAGATAATCAATTGGTTATGAAAGGCAAAGTAAAAGACGCCCTTTTACGTTGCAAAAGGGCACCTTTTGAAGTGTAAAAGGGCATCTTTTGTTCTGCAACTAATCAACGAAAACGAAGAAAGGTCGAAGTTGATGTAAACTAACTGATAATGAGGAAGGAACGGAATGATTTGCGTAAAGCTGCACTATTTGTAAAGGGCAGTAATATGCAGATTTGAGCAGAAGTTCAGTTACCAAAGCGTTACCTGATTTTGGGATAGGTAACGATGGAGTAATATTCGGTAACTGGATTATTTTCGCTCATGTGGCTGTTGCTTCGGTCGGCAGTTTTCTGCATAAGTGAGGAACGCTTTGAAATTGGTAATTTTGCCACAAAACATCAAAGCGTATGAAACACGAGAAAATGAAGGTGTTGCTCTACCTTAAAAAGAGCGGACTTGACAAGTCGGGCAAAGCGCCGATTATGGGACGTATTACCGTCGGGCGTTCCATTGCGCAGTTCAGCTGCAAGCTGTCCTGTGAACCTAATCTATGGAATCCTCGTGAGAGCCGAATGGACGGAAAGACTCATGAGGCAGTGGAAACTAATGGCAGGTTGGAAAACCTGTTGCTGTCCGTTCAGTCGGCTTATCAGTCCTTACTCTCTAAAGGTTGCCCGTTTGACGCGACCGATATAAAGGAGCAGTTTCAGGGCAGCGTGCAGACACGGTGTATGCTCATCGAAAGGCTGGACATGCTCATCAAGGAAAAGGAGAACCATGTAGGTATAGATATCAGGGAAGGAGCCATACACGGCTACCACTCCGCCCGCATACACTTACAGAGGTTTATTCTACGGAAGTACAAGGTCTCGGACTTGGCATTCTCGCAACTCACAGAGAATTTTATCAATGAGTTCCAGCAGTATTTCTTAGGTGAGTGCGGTTTTCAGGAAAGCACGTTCTATAATGTAGCCACGCATTTGAAGACGGTATGCAGATTGGCATACCGTGAGGGATTGGCAGACACGCTCCTGTTTGACAAAGCCAAAATCATCAAGGGTGTCAAGAAACTGCCAAAGGCTCTTGACAGGGAAGCATTGGACAAGTTAAAATCTCTCTGCTTTGATGATTTGGAGGGGGAAATGGAAACGTCAAGGGACATCTTTCTCTTTGCCTGCTATACAGGTGCTGCTTATTGTGATTTGATGGGACTTGGCAAGAAGCATCTTTTCCGTGATGACGAGGGGAGTTTATGGTTAAAGTTCAACCGCCACAAGACAGGCGTATTATGCCGTATCAAACTGCTGCCCGAAGCCATAAGGCTGATGGAGAAGCTCCACAGCGATGGAAGGGAAACATTACTCCCCTATATCAAGTACAAGAACTATCAGATCTGTTTGAAAGCCCTGCGGCTTCGTGCAGGCATATCGTTTCCCTTTACCACGCACACGGCAAGGCACACCTTTGCCACGCTTATCACGCTTGAGCAAGGAGTGCCAATAGAAACCGTGAGCAAGATGCTCGGACATAGCAACGTAAGTATGACCGAGCGTTATGCAAAGGTTACACCCCAAAAACTCTTTGAGGAGTTTAATCGTTTCCTTCCTTTCACGGAGGATATGCGGATGAGTATTTAGCAATAAACATATTAAAACTAAAATCATTATGAGAAGTACATTCAAGATACTGTTCTATATCAACAGACAGAAAACTAAGGCAGACGGCAATACCGCCATTCTCTGCCGTATCACCATAGACGGAAAAAGCGCAGCCATTACCACGGGCGAAGAATGTAATCCCTCCGAGTGGAACTCCAAGCAGGGCTTGACGACAGACAGGAAAAGCAATCAAAGACTTCATGAGTTCAGGGAACTTGTGGAAAAGGCCTATCAGGATATTCTTGTCAGGGACGGAGTGGTAAGTGGCAAACTCATCAAGAACTGCCTGCAAGGTATAGCAGATAATCCGACAACGCTGCTTGGCATGAGCAGGGCGGAGCTGCAAGCCGTCAAAGAAAGTGTTGGAAGGTCAAGGGCGAAGGGAACTTATCTGAACCTATCCCATTCTGACAGAAATCTCCGTGAGTTTATGGGAGATAAAGGGTTGCAGGATATACCCATTTCCACCATTACGGAGGTCTTGTTTGAAGAGTACCGTTTCTTTCTCAAAAAGCGAGGATTAAAGGGAAGTACAATCAACAACAATCTCTGTTGGCTGAGCAGGCTGATGTTCCGTGCAGTTAGCAAGAGGATTATCCGATGCAATCCCTTTGAGCATGCCAAGTATGAGAAGGAAGAAAATAAGATACGCTTTCTGCAAAAGAGCGAGGTACTGAAACTTATGGCAATGAAGATGAACGACAGGGAAGCAGAACTGGCAAGGCAGATGTTCGTCTTTTCCTGCTTTACGGGACTGGCAATCGCCGATATGGAACAACTGCAACATAAGCATATCCAGACGGCAGCGGACGGGAGAAAGTATATCCGCAAGGAACGTCAGAAGACAAAGGTTGAGTTTGTCGTGCCGTTACATCCCATAGCGGAAGCTATCATCAACTATTATAGGAAAGAGCTGGCAAGAAACGAAGAACAGCAGACGGTGAAAGAAAAAGGCGACAGCCTTGTCTTTCAACCTCATTGCAGCCGTAGCGTGATGGGCAAGAACCTGAGCATCGTGGGTAAGGCTTGCGGTATCAGACAGAGATTGTCGTACCATGTTGCAAGGCATACCTTCGGTACGATGAGCCTAAGCGCAGGAATACCTATTGAGAGCATAGCCAAGATGATGGGGCACGCTTCCATATCAAGCACGCAGATTTATGCGCAGGTAACGGACGACAAGATTTCGGAGGATATGGACAGGCTTATTGCCAAACAATCGGCAAAGGATAAAGAAACTATGGAGAGAGAGGCTTGTGAACTTTCGGATATATCAATCTGTAAAATGGAGGAAACAGCATGAAAACAAACGATAACACAAAAGTAGTAATAAACGCTGCCTATCATCGCAGTTACTTTGATTGGGGCAGGAATATGCAGGTTGTCCGCAAAGGTAAAGGCGAGATTGCCATGACAGAGAGTGAACTTGTAAAATTCTTCGGTGTAACTTGGAGAAAACTCAATCACAAGCTTCAAACAATAATGAAATTTCCCAACTTGCATCCCAATGAAAGGGATGCAGGTCAAGAAGAAGTTATCAATGGTAGAGAGTGTGTTCGTTATGCGTCACTTTATCCGCTCTCAACAATCATCGCCCTGTCCTTTCTATTGGACAGCATGGAAGCGCATTTGTTCAGAAAGTATGTTTGTCGTAGATTGCAGAAGCCAATAATAACTGTAACACCAATCATTCTATTGGGCAAGACTGACAACTGATAATAACATTTCCTTTTTCTTTTACCGATTTATTATTATTTGATAGATACTTCTTTGATGAATGTTTTCATTGTTTGTAGGCAAAGAATCAGTGCTTGACATCTCATTCATTATAATTTATACTTATACTCTTTTATAGACATTTGTGATATAAAATCATTCCTATTTGTCGCAAGCTGTAGCATCTTTTGTCCAAGATGGTTCATCAGATCCTATTCAGATTCCCCCATCATCCATAGCTCTCTGAAATCATATTACCTATATGTTGAATTATATCCATATCGCCATTATGATTAATTGTTATTTACGTATTCCCTGATTAAGTCTTTAATTTCCACACCCAAACACTTTGCAATCTGGAAGAGCATTTCAAGTCCAGACTGGGCAGTATTAGTACACCACTTTGACACTGTGGACTGCCCTTTTCCCTGTTGCACTGCAAGCCATTTACTAGTGTGTTTCTTTTTCACCAAAACAACTTTAATACGATTATAATCTTTCGTATTCATATCTAATATTTACTTATTTGGGGTATAAAGATATGTTTTTTCAAGAATCTTGGTAGAAATAGAAATAAAATGCTTATAATTTCATAATTTGTGGCACTTTTCATTGATCTTATCATCTCTCGTGATAAGTTTAGCATGACTCAATGTCTATCTATGAAAAAATCAACCATTGAAAATATCTGTTTGTTAGGGGCAGTATAGAAACTACAGCCTTCTTACTTTATAAAGGCTTATCATACAATCTCCAGTTCTGCTACTACAAATTTTTTCCCATTGAATACACTAATATGAAACGCCTCAGTTCCAACTACAATCATAATCATAAATGGCACCACAAGCGATGCCGTTTGATAATTGTCCTCAATAGAATTATAATCGACAGCCGATGGTGTGGGGTTGTCCTCTGGATGTGTATGCCACTCTCCAATATAAAAACGAGTATGCTCAGACTGTTCGTAGTCTTCTTCAATAAATTGATTTGCCATTGCTGCATCTCGTTCACAGCCACAACGAGTATGTCTTTTAACACATGGTGGCGAAATCTTACTGATTCTATAACGATTATCATCAATCTGTGCCCCCATCAGTACTCCGCAAAGCTCGTTGCCCTCATGCTGAGCATTGCTTTTCAATTCATCAACTACTTCTTGTTTTATCTCGAAGTGATAATCAGCAATATTTACATTGGCAGTTCTTGCAAAGTGTTTTTTGACAATCCCGACGATGACACGAGGCTTATTCCTTTTTCTGTTGCTATATTTGTGTTTCCTACCCATTGGTAACATCTTGATTCTGAAGGTTTTTCTAATAATTGGTCAATTATGGGGAACATTGATGAAAGAAATAGAGTTACATCATTGGCTGAATACAGCGAATAACTACCATTGCACCCAGCATCATGCTTCGTAAGCTTCTCTCCGTATTCATACTCTTCCCGTTTTATCAAGCAAAAATCCATAAAGCAGCCATTTGCCTTTTCTCTCAGCCGCTTAATAGACTCCTTATTTTTGGGGTTGACATATATCATAATGCCTGATATTCCGTAAGGCTCAAGCCAAAGTATAAAAGCAGGTTTGTTTACAGACCCTTCAATCATCTGGCTAAGTAGCCATTTCTCTGACATAACATCGCCCGTACAAACAAATATCGCACTGGCTTTATCGATTTCTTCTTTCTTTTGTTGCTGCAACTGCTTTTGTGATGCATATACTTTCCTGTCTGGTCTATATTGTTGTAGATAGTGCGCAACAGCATATGACTTTTGCTGATTGATATACTCAAAACCGAGCAGATGCCGTCCTATGTTATCAATGGTTAACGAATCCCAATCTATTAGATCAAACACTACATTATTGTAACCATTAAGATAGTAGCATAGGTTACTACCTATGCTACCAAGCCCAACTACCAAGAAACGTCTCTCCATCATCATTGTCCCAGCAGTCCGTTCGGCAATTCGCTGATTAGAATAAACTGAAAGATGAAGTCTGTCAAGTTTTTTGTTCTTATTTTCAAAAGATGTCAGCACTTTGAATGAGGTCAGTGCTCCTTCCCGATAGCCGTTCCTACTCACTTTTAGGCCGCGTATACAGATACCGCCTACGGCATAATTCAATCCTATCGGAAAAAGTACATTAATATTCTTGAAGTGGTTGAGGTGCTTTTTGAACATCTTTTGGTCTTCATTATCACTTATCCTATCTATTACTTCTTGGCCCGTCATACAAAATGGTGGCACATTAGGTGTTTTTAAAGAAGCAATATAGAGAACTGGGATGTCTATTGTTTTATGATGGAGTTTGATGCTTGCTAATGTCTTGTCGTTCTCGTCAGATGCAATAACATTCATCACATATGGACTACCATTATTTAGGTATTTATTAGTATAAGCCACACCTGTCATTTTACAGGTTTCTGTAGGTATATCGCCTAACAAAATCCAATGGTCATCTACATTGTTTTCTCCGTCGTATTGTTCATTCCAATAACTCCTGATCTCTTTGGAATATTCATCAGAGTTATCTCGACCGTAATAGTTCTCAATCCACCTTCTCGTTCTGTCAATATTGTCACGTATTAGTCCTTCGATATTTTCTGTATCATAAACCTCACCATCCTCATATAAACACAATTTGTGCGTTTTTACAGATATATGAGGCAGGTATCTGAACCTGTCATCTGGTATAATCACACATGGCATTGAATAGGGGAAAGCCTCTGGAAATAGGATATAAGTCTCTATATCTTCAGCCTTACCCGATACCAACGCAGGTATCTGTATTTTCCAAATATGTGTTTTGGGCAAATGCTCCAATTGTGGAATGCTATTAACCTTTTCTATGTCGTATTCTTTTGAAATTACGAGAAAACAGGCATTTAATGCTGCTTCAACATCAGGCATACTGGCTATTTTTATTTATTGTACCTGAGAATCTCTGTTGTGAGGCATCCTCGTCAATGTCTTTCGCTGTTGAACAACTGAATCTATCACCAAAATGTTTCTGCCATCTAACACATCCGTCATGTTGATTCTTGCTGGCTATTGCCCTCTCGGCATCCTCCTTAAATGATTTCAGTTCTTTTAAGAAAGAGTCTTTCCTGCCCTTAGTATAATTGTCAAACAAGTCCTCGTAAGGATTGACTAGTCTCCAGCAATGGAAGTGGTCTTCTATACTGAGGTCATCATACATATTCTTCAGTATATCCTTCATAGCAATATCATAACGATTTTCATCATTCCATTGATAATACTTAGATGTAAGCATCGACATGATACAACCACTCGGCATTTTAATGCCTTCATTACGCTTGTATTCGCACCATGCCTTCATAAAACGAACAAGTTCCCGCATTTTTGTCTTATTATTACACTCGTCTTTGAACCAATCTATCATTTCATCAGGATTGGATTCATGCCACGGCTCTGCCCTATGCGCAAGCATCGTCTTGTCTTCTGTAGTATGCAAAAAGTATATCGCGAGATCTATATGATGACCATCAGCATATTGTACTCTTACGCAAGGATCAAGATCATCAGCACCTTTCTCTGTATGGTCTTTTACAGCTTCATATACTTCCTGATGATACCAGTTTATAGACTTACGATCATTTATGTCATCACTTTCAAAATATATTCCATCATCAAGGTCATATGCTCCTAAACCACTTTCATCCTTAATAGGATTAAGTAAGGTGCACATAGCATATGACCCCTGCCAATAGAAAGTTGGCTGGATATAATCGCGGTGGGTTTCTTTGAAATACTTTTTTATTTTTGCTCTCAGTGCATTTCGGTTTGTCTTGAGGGTCTTGCGTCGCATTGAAGTTGCTTTTATTGCATTTTGGAACGCCACAAATTGTTCATGATTGTTTGCCATATTAATAATCTTTTGGATTTAATGTTTTTTTCGTTTGGAAGTAATGGGCTATTTCTGGACGCATTTTTTCGTTCATAGCCGTATTGTCTGCAATCTTCACCAGAAGTCTAATGGATGCTTCACTTGCATTGTCCATGTCAATTATTTTATCCTGTTCTGGAGATAAAGCTATATTCTCAATTCGGTGAAAATCAAAGGGAAATGACAAATATCTCTTCAACTTGGGCAACAAAACCATCGTTGATTTCGACTGGCCAATAGAATATGCATCAAAAAGCGTATCGGCCCAATCAATAAAGGATCTGTTCAATTTATGATGTTTCTCTCCTTGAGTTTTCTGACAACTACTTATTGAAAGGATTTCGAGTCCATCAAATCGCTTATCTTGCGCGAACTTATACAAGTATTCTGTCAGAGCAACAAGAATCGGATTGTTTGCCCATAAACCTCCGTCAACAAATTGATCATCTTCGATTTCCATAACGGGCAAATATGTAGGAGCTGCAGAAGTGGCCAATGCAACATCAACATAACTTTTACGGTCATCCTCCGTGAAATTGTCAAAGTCTTTTTTAAAGACTCTCGGGTTGGCTGTTAATGTGTTATAGGATGGTATGCATAGGAAATTATTACTCTCTGCTATCTTTTTGTTCTTAAATACGCATTCAAGAGCTAAACGTAAGGGCTTTGCGGAGTATTTTCCGCCAAATGCAATCTGTTTCGAACGCAGGTATGCACAACCACCTGGTCTATGTTTGACACTTTCGTTGAAAATTGATGGGCCATTCTTTTGATAAAATTTTACTACATCACTCATGGGAATTTTAAGCGATGCAGCAAGAGCAATGATGCCTCCAGTAGAAGTGCCACACAGCATATCAAAGCATTCGGAAACTGTACAATCGAAAACCTCTTCGAATTTTGCTAAAAGTTCAGCGGAATAGATTCCCTTTATACCACCTCCATCAATACATAAGATCTTGAAAGGTTTTTTAGTCATATAAATTTTATTTGCTATTAATACTATGCAAACGTTATGCCAATTTTAATAATCAGTATTTTTTTATTAAAGATGACATAATGGTAAGCCCTACAACAAAATGGCAAATGTGCATTTGTTTGCACGCCATTTCCACATCTATTTCCGTTTTTTCCTGCAAGTTTCGGAAACTTTAACTATCTTTGCATCCGATTACAACTATCAATCATTGAACGGATTAGGGAGATATGATGACTCACAGCATCTTTCCTTATATAATAAAGGTGTATGCGCGGCGCAGGGGAACGGAGGTTTTTCTGCGGATTTGCGTATGGCATCGTCTGCGATTCCCTGTGTGACAAATACAGTGGTTCCCTGCGTGAAGAATATAGCATACAACGCTGCGGACAACGCACAATACGCCGTAAAAAAGATGACGGATTATTTGGCAGTTCCAAATAATTTGTTACTCTCTCATATATGGGCGCTACTGGCGTAACTATACTCTAAAACTTTTTCGCATACGCGCACGAGGCTCTCCGCGCAACCCCGATAAACAAAGGGCTCCATCGAGTTCCCTTTGTCCGCATTTTCATGCCCTTTTGTCAACTCGTGCAAAGGGGGAAATAAGAACGACAAACAAACCAAGATCCCAATTAAAAATTTCACAGTCATGAACAAAAAACAAGTAACAACACAGGGTAAGAAAAGGAAGCCTTATGTAAGGGCAGAAGTCGAACTCATCAGCGTCAAGGCCGACTACCATCTGCTGGAAACCTCGTTCCCCAACAGTGGCGGACACCAAAAGGCCGAAGACGACGGCAATGACCTCAACGTCAAGCGAGGCTTCTTCCTTGACGACGAGGTAGGAGGGGACTTCAACATGTGGGAGGATTGAGACTCTCAAGGTAAACATCATTTAAGAAAGTAAAACATTTTAAGGAAGAAAACAAAATGAAGACAAGATTATTTTCCATTCTCGCCGCCACGGCCCTAGCGCTTTTCATGGCCGCGTGCGCCAACAGCGACGACATCGCGCAAGTAGAGAACAAGCAGAAAGGCAATACCGAAACCACCGAGGATCTCACCGCCTTTGTTGAGGAAGACAACGCACCAACCACCCGCACCACTACCGAGTACGACGGTTCTGGCCTCAACTTCTACTGGACCGAGGGCGACCGCCTCTGGGTGAAGAACGATGCCGAGAGTCCCGCCTAGAAGCAGGACGCCAAAAACAACATCGCCGAGAAACTCACCGCCAGCACCGTGTCGGGTGGCGTGCAGTGCGCCGACAAGGCCAAGTTTTGGTTCGACGGCACCCACACCTACCCCACCTACCCTGTGCGCTACACGGGCAAGAACAGCACCTCCGACGACAAGGTAACCATCAAGGCGCAACAAAACCAACCCGTACCCAACAATGCCAGCCAC
>ENA-OWLR01000702-OWLR01000702.1-metagenome-genome-assembly--contig:-NODE-702-length-10124-cov-3.592313_pt1 | contig 10124 bp, 7 predicted proteins | sample MGYA00245352_ERZ651110 | MGnify/ENA primary metagenome ERZ651110 (study PRJEB26857, sample SAMEA4031765) | metagenome | biome: human; feature: oral; material: saliva | place: Philippines | collected 2014 | study... | reverse complement strand
GAAAAAAAGATAAAGCAAACGCTTGCATAAAGATGATAAAAAGTCTATGATGGAATAAAGAGAATATTAAAAGAGGTAAAAAGATGCAAGAAAAATGGTGGCATAACGCAGTCGTCTATCAAGTTTATCCAAAAAGTTTTAAGGATAGCAATGGAGATGGGATTGGTGATTTGCCTGGGATTACTAGTAAGCTTGACTATCTAGCTAAACTAGGGATTACAGCAATCTGGCTTTCTCCTGTTTATGACAGTCCTATGGACGATAATGGTTATGATATTGCCAATTATCAAGATATTGCGGACATCTTTGGAACCATGGAGGACATGGATGAGCTGATTGCTGAGGCTAAAAAACGAGACATTCGAATCATCATGGACTTGGTGGTCAATCATACATCGGATGAGCATGCTTGGTTTATCGAAGCTTGTGAAAATCCTGATAGTCCTGAGCGAGACTACTATATCTGGCGGGATGAACCTAATGAATTGGAGTCAATTTTCAGTGGTTCTGCATGGCAATATGACGAAAAGTCTGGTCAATACTATCTCCACTTTTTCAGTAAGAAGCAGCCAGACCTCAACTGGGAAAATGAAGAACTTCGCCAAAAAATCTATGAGATGATGAATTTCTGGATTGATAAAGGTATCGGCGGTTTCCGTATGGACGTCATTGACATGATTGGGAAGATTCCTGATCAAAAGATTGTCAACAATGGCCCTATGCTTCATCCCTATCTCAAGGAAATGAATCAGGCAACTTTTGGCGATAAAGATTTACTGACAGTAGGGGAAACTTGGGGGGCAACACCAGAGATTGCCAAACTCTATTCGGATCCAAATGGGCAAGAACTGTCTATGGTCTTCCAGTTTGAGCATATCTGTCTTCAGTATCAGGAAGGGCAACCTAAGTGGCAGTACCAAAAAGAGTTAAATGTAGCGAAATTAAAAGAAATTTTCAACAAATGGCAGACAGAATTAGGAGTTGAAGATGGCTGGAATTCTCTCTTCTGGAACAACCATGACCTCCCTCGTATCGTCTCTATCTGGGGGAATGATCAAGAATACCGAGAAAAATCTGCCAAAGCTTATGCAATCTTGCTTCATCTCATGAGAGGAACACCTTATATTTACCAAGGGGAAGAGATTGGGATGACCAATTTCCCGTTTGAAACGCTGGACCAAGTAGAGGATATTGAATCCTTAAACTATGCGCGTGAAGCTCTTAGAAAAGGCGTTCCAATGGAAGAAATCATGGATAGCATTCGTGTGATTGGGCGTGACAATGCCCGTACTCCAATGCAGTGGGATGGGACAAAAAATGCTGGTTTCTCAGATGGTCAACCTTGGCTTGCTGTCAATCCAAACTATGCGAAGATAAATGTAGAAGAAGCTTTAGCAAATCCGGATTCTATCTTCTATACCTATCAAAAATTGGTAAAAATTCGTAAGGAAAATAGCTGGTTGATTCGTGCTGACTTTGAACTTCTAGAAACGGCTGAAAAAGTTTTTGCTTATATCCGTAAAGATGGTGACCGTCGATTCCTAGTCGTAGCTAACTTGTCCAATGAAGAACAAGACTTGACAGTAGAAGGAAAAGTCAAATCTGTCTTGATTGAAAACACCCTAGCTCAAGAAGTCTTTGAAAAACAAATCTTAGCTCCATGGGATGCTTTCTGTGTGGAATTACTATAAATATTTTTTGCAGAAAAATTTAAAATTGAAATCGTATAAAAACAAGGGAGGACTGTATAAAAGGCGTAAATCCTTTGTTTTTTATAACCAAGGTTTATAAACTTTCATTCTCGAAATTCAATTAACTTTACAAATTCCCACTATTAAGGAGAAAGAAGATGAACATAAAGAAGCGTGTCCTTAGTGCAGGTCTGACTTTTGCATCTGCTTTGCTTTTAGCTGCTTGCGGCCAATCAGGTTCAGATACAAAAACTTACTCATCAACCTTTAGTGGAAATCCAACTACATTTAACTATTTATTAGACTACTACGCTGATAATACAGCTATCATTACTAACTTAGTTGATGGTTTGCTTGAAAATGACAATCATGGAAATCTAATTCCATCTTTGGCAGAAGACTGGTCTGTTTCAAGCGACGGTCTAACTTATACCTACAAATTGAGAAAAGATGCCAAATGGTTCACAGCTGATGGTGAAGAGTACGCCCCAGTCAAGGCACAGGATTTTGTGACAGGTATCAAGTATGCAGTGGATAATAAATCACAGGCGCTTGACTTGATTCAAAACTCGATCAAGGGCTTGAATGATTATATTACAGGAGCGGATTCTGACTTTTCTAAGGTTGGGGTGAAGGCAATCGACGACCAGACTGTTGAGTATACTTTGGCACGCCCAGAACCTTACTGGAATTCAAAAACAACCAACAGTATTCTTTTCCCAGTAAATGAAGAGTTTCTAAATTCAAAAGGGAAAGATTTTGGGACCCTATCTCCAGATAGCATTCTCTACAGCGGACCTTATTTGTTAAAAGATTTCACATCAAAATCATCGATCGAGTATGTGAAAAATCCGCATTACTATGATCATGACAAAGTATCGATTGAACACGTGAAATTGGCTTATTTTGATGGCTCAGACCAAGAGTTGACTATCCGTAATTTTGAAAGTGGAGCCTATTCTATCGCTGGGGTTTATCCAAATAGTTCTAACTTTGCTAAGACCAAGGAGAAATATAAGGATAATATCGTCTATAGCTTGCAGGACAAGACTTCTTGGTATTTCAATTTCAATGTCAACCGTAAGGCTTACAATCACACTGCTAAAACGACAGATGAGCAGAAGAAGTCAACTGAAACAGCTGTCTTGAACAAAAATTTCCGTCAAGCAGTGAACTTTGCCTTGGACCGTACAGCCTATTCTGCTCAGTCAAATGGGGAAGAAGCAGCTAGCAAGACCCTTCGTAACACCCTAGTGCCTCCTACATTTGTCCAAGTTGGAGACAAGACCTTTGGAGAAGTAGTCGCTTCTAAATTGGTCAACTATGGCACAGAATGGTCAGGTATTAACTTGGCAGATGCTCAGGATGCCTATTTCAACAAAGAAAAAGCCCAAGCAAAATTTGCGGAAGCTAAAAAAGAATTGGCAAGTCAAGGTGTGACCTTCCCAATTCACTTGGATGTGGCGGTTGATCAGACAAGTAAAAATGCTGTGACAGGCATGAACTCAGTTAAGCAGACCCTTGAGTCAGTTTTAGGTGCTGATAACATTGTCATTGATGTTCAACAACTTTCAACAGATGATTTTAATAACGTAGCCTTCTTAGCACCGACACCAGCTGATCGAGACTATGATTTGAACTTTGATGGTTGGGTAGGTGACTACCAAGATCCGTCAACTTATCTCAATCCTTTCAATGCAGAGGATGGATTCTACCTCAAGATCTTTGGTCTAGATGCTCAGGAAGATAAAGCTAAGATTGCTAGCTTGGGTCTTGATACCTACACTAAGATGCTCAAAGATGCAGATAGTGAAAATAAAGATGTAGCCAAACGCTATGAAAAATATGCTGAAGCACAGGCTTGGATGATTGACAATTCTCTGATTATGTCAGCTATGTCAAGTGGTGGAACAGCATCTGTAACCAAAGTAACGCCATTTACAAGAGGGTATTCATTGGTCGGTATCAAGGGTGATGGCAATAACTACAAGTACATGAAACTGCAAAAAGATACTGTGACAACCAAACAGTTTGAAGAAGCTAAGACCAAATGGGAGCAAGAAAGCAAAAAAGCAATCGAAAAAGCTCAAAAAGAAGCAGAAAATCATGTTAAATAATGATGAGCGAGGTTCCGTAAGGGGCCTCGTTTTAATATCTATATAGTAAATTTATTGATGTAATTGTTTGCAAGTGAAAAGTAATGTTTCGGAAAGAAGATGAAAACGCCTTACCTAAGTGGATTTACCCCACAAGTGTATTTTTTTATGATATAATGAAATGAAATAAAATTGATAATAGAGGTATATCGTGAGTAGATCTTCAAAGAGAGCTCGTCAGGGTAAAACAAAGATTATGATTAGTTGGGGGTTGCTAGCTGTCTATGCAGTACTAGCAGTCTTTTTGTTGTTTTTGATTTTCAAGTACAATATGCTAGCCTTCCGATATCTCAATATAGTAGTTACCTTCTTAATTGTGGCCTTAGCCATCTTGTGTTTCTTTTTAATTCGGTCCAGGAAAGTTAAAAATCTGACACTGATTTTATTATTACTGGGTATTTTGATTAATGGTACTTCTCTCTTTGCTGTAGGGCAGTTTATTGGATTTACTAGTCGCCTGAATGCGACATCTAACTACTCAAATTATTCGATGAGTATTGCAGTGTTGGCAGATAGTTCAATTGATAATATCAGTCAGGTAACCAGTGTAACGGGGCCGACTGGGACAGATAAGGATAATATCCAACAGTTGTTGAATGATCTGAAAGCTACTCAAAATAAAGAACTGACAGTCGAAGAAAGTAGCTCCTATCTTGCGGCCTATAAGAGCCTGCTAGCCGGTGATACAAAGGCAATCATTCTAAACAGTGTCTTTGAAAATATTATCGAATCGGAATATCCTGACTATGCTTCAAAAATTAAGAAAATCTATACCAAAGAATTAACCAAGACGGTTGAAACTCCAAAAGATGTCAAAGGTGACAGTTTCAACGTTTATATCAGCGGAATTGATACTTACGGTCCAATCAGTTCAGTTTCTCGGTCTGATGTCAATATCATTATGACAGTTAATCGTGAAACGAAAAAGATTCTCTTGACAACAACACCTCGTGATTCCTATGTTCCAATTGCAGATGGAGGCAACAACCAAAAAGATAAGTTGACCCATGCGGGGATTTATGGAGTAGATGCTTCCATTCATACACTGGAAAATCTTTATGGTATTGACCTGAACTATTACGCTCGTTTGAATTTCACATCTTTCTTGAAATTGATTGATCTTCTTGGTGGAGTTGATGTTTATAATGATCAGGATTTTACATCATTACATGGTAAGTTTCATTTCCCTATAGGGAATGTTCATCTTGATTCGGAGCAAGCTCTTGGCTTTGTGCGTGAGCGCTATTCTCTGGCAGATGGAGATAGAGATCGTGGCCGTAACCAGCAAAAGGTCATTGTTGCCATACTGCAAAAATTAACCTCTACAGAAGCTTTGAAAAATTATGACAGTATTATAAAGGGTCTACAAGATTCAATTCAAACCAATATGCCACTTGAAACTATGATGAATTTAGTTAATGCCCAGCTAGAGAGTGGTGGAACTTATAAGATCAATTCGCAAGATCTTAAAGGAACAGGGCGTATGGATTTACCGTCTTACGCCATGCCTGAGAGTAATCTTTACATGATGGAGATAAGTGATAGCAGTTTAGAGTCAGTCAAGGCTGCAATAAATGATGTGATGGAAGGAAAATAAGACAAAATGATTGATATTCATTCGCATATTGTATTTGGTGTGGATGATGGTCCAAAATCTAAGCAAGAAAGCAAGGCGCTTTTGACAGAAGCTTATAGGCAAGGGGTAAGGACTATTGTATCGACATCACATAGACGAAAAGGAATGTTTGAGACACCTGAGGAGACAATAGCAACAAATTTCCAAGAAGTTAAGGAGATAGCCAAGGAAGTGGCTCCAGACTTGACCATTCTCTATGGAGCAGAGATTTATTATACCCATGATGTGCTTGAGAAGTTAGAAAAACAGGTGATCCCAAGTCTCAATGGAACGCGATACGCACTCATTGAGTTTAGCATGGCTACCCCTTACAGGGAAATCCATACTGCTTTGAGTAATCTTCTCATGCTTGGGATAACGCCTGTAGTTGCCCACATTGAACGTTATCATGAATTAGAGAATAACGAAAAACGGGTAAAAGAGTTGATTGATATGGGTTGCTACACTCAAATCAATAGTTCAAGTATTTTAAAACCAAAGTTATTTGGAGATAAATATAAATTTATGAAGAAACGAGCTCGCTATTTTCTAGAGCGTGATTTGGTTCATTTTGTTGCTAGTGATATGCACAATTTAGACCAAAGACCGCCTTATATGAAAGAAGCTTATGAGATTGTCTCAAAACAATACGGTGAAAGAAAGGCGAGAGAATTATTTGTCGAAAATCCTCGCTTCATCTTAGCTGATCAAATTATTTAGGAGTTGACATGAAAGAAAATAAAGAAATTACGATTGATGTTTTTCAATTGTTTAAAGTCCTTTGGAAGAAGAAAATCGCTATTATCCTAACTGCGATTGTAGCAGCTGTCCTAGCTTTTGGTGTAAGTAGTTTTGTACTGACACCTGAGTATTCTAGTACGACACGTATTTATGTGGTCAATCGAAATCAATCGGACAAAGCAGGGTTGACCAACCAGGATTTGCAGGCGGGTACCTATCTGGTAAAAGACTATAAGGAAATCATCCTTTCGCAAGATGTACTGGAGAAAGTCATTTCAAATCTTAAACTAGAGAAAACAGTTAGGGAATTAAGCAAGAAGATTCAGGTAACAGTACCTGTGGATACTCGTATCGTATCAATTACTGTAAAAAATGCACAACCAGAAGAAGCTAGCCGTATCGCAAATGCTCTTCGTGAAGTAGCAGCTGAGAAAATCATTAAGGTAACTCGTGTTTCTGATGTAACAACGCTAGAGGAAGCTAGACCAGCACTAACACCATCCTCACCTAATATTCGTCGAAATACGGTACTTGCTTTTCTAGCAGGTGGAGCAGTGATGGTTGTTTCAGTTGTATTGCTTGAATTATTGGACGATCGTGTCAAACGACCAGAAGATGTCGAAGAAGTCATGCAGGTTGCACTTTTAGGAATTGTTCCAGATTTGGATAAGTTAAAGTAAGGGAGAAAACATGCCAACATTAGAAATCTCAAAAAAGCATTTAGATTTTGCTAAAAAAGCTGAAGAACACTATAATGCTTTGCGTACCAATATTCAATTGAGTGGTGATAATTTGAAAGTTCTTGCTATTTCATCTGTCAAACCTGGTGAAGGAAAATCGACGACATCAACTAATATTGCTTGGGCTTTTGCGCGTGCTGGATATAAGACGCTTTTAATTGACGCTGATATTCGTAATTCTGTCATGTCAGGTGTTTTTAAGTCGCGTGAAAAGATTACGGGATTAACAGAATTCTTATCTGGGACAACAGATTTATCACAAGGGTTATGTGATACGAATGTTGAAAATTTGTTTGTCATTCAAGCTGGTTCCGTTTCTCCAAATCCAACAGCTTTATTGCAAAATGAGAATTTTAAGACTGTGCTTGACACTTTGCGCAAGTACTTCGATTACATCATTGTGGACACCGCTCCTATCGGAGTTGTGATTGATGCGGCTATTATCACTCAGAAATGTGATGCTTCGATTTTGGTGACTGCAGCTGGTGAAACAAATCGACGTGATATCCAAAAAGCCAAAGAACAATTGGAACAAACAAGTAAACCATTCTTAGGGATTGTGTTAAATAAATTGAATACCTCGGTTGAAAAATATGGGGCATATGGAGCTTATGGCTCTTACGGGAAAAAATAAGAGATAGCTTGGGGAAGATATTATGGAAGAAAAAGGATTGAAGATTACTTTGGCGGTAATCCAGAGTTTTCTTGTCATTATATTAGCTTATTTACTTAGTTTTGTAAGAGAAACAGAGATTGTGAACACCTCTGTTATCATCTTGTTCATTCTGCATTTTGTTGTTTTTAACATCAGTGATTATGAGCGTGATTTTTTTAAAAGGGGTTATTTGGCTGAGTTTATCAGCACTACAAAATATATCGTTTTCTTTGCTTTAGCCATCAGTATTTCAAACTTCTTTTTAGAAGATCGTTTTAGTATCTCTAGACGAGGCATGATTTATTTTTTGACAATACATTCTATTTTGTTGTATTTGTTGAATCTGTGCATTAAACGCTATAGGAGACGTATCTTTCCAAATTTCAAGGGGAGTAAAAAGATATTCTTGATAACAGCTACTTCCAGAGTTGAGAAAGTTGTAGATAGACTGATAGAGTCGGGAGATATTTTTTGGGAATTGGTGGCGGTCAGTGTTTTGGATCAGCCTAATTTTCAGCATGCATCCGTAACCGTTGTACCTGCAGAGAACATCTTAGACTTTGCTACCCATGAAGTTGTTGATGAAGTTTTTATCAATTTACCAAGTGAAGAGTATGACATCGGGGAGTTCATCTCTCTTTTTGAAACAATGGGAATTGACGTGACAGTCAACCTGAATGCTTTCAATAACTATCTAGGTAGCGATAAAAAGATTCGCGGAATGGCAGGCTTGAATGTTATTACGTTTTCTACAAAATTTTATAAGACAAGCCACGTCATTGCTAAACGTTTCATTGATATCATAGGTTCGATTATCGGACTACTTATTTGTGGATTGGTGAGTATTGTTTTGGTTCCGGTGATTCGAAAAGATGGCGGACCCGCTATTTTTTCTCAAACTCGTATCGGAAAAAATGGTCGACATTTCACTTTTTATAAATTTAGATCTATGTGCGTGGATGCTGAGAAAAAGAAACAAGAGCTCCTTGCACAAAATACCATGCAAGGTGGTATGTTTAAAGTCGATGATGATCCTCGTATAACAAAGATAGGGAGATTTATTCGTAAGACTAGTCTAGATGAACTCCCTCAGTTTTGGAATGTTTTAATGGGAGATATGAGTTTGGTTGGGACACGTCCCCCAACAGTTGATGAGTATGAAAAATATACTCCTGAACAGAAACGTCGTCTTAGTTTTAAGCCTGGAATTACTGGTCTATGGCAGGTGAGTGGTCGTAGTAAAATCACGGACTTTGATGATGTTGTCAAGCTGGACGTGGCTTATATTGATGATTGGACCATCTGGAAAGATATTGAAATATTGTTAAAGACCGTCAAAGTGGTATTTATGAGAGAAGGGGCGAAGTGATTTGTGCCCTCAGCCTGTTAGGAGAGAAATGAAACAGTCAGTTTATATTATTGGTTCAAAGGGGATTCCTGCTAAGTATGGAGGATTTGAAACCTTTGTTGAAAAATTAACCGAATATCAAAAAGACAGCAACATACAATACTATGTTGCTTGTATGCGTGAAAATTCAGCTAAATCTGGCATCACGGATGACCAGTTTGAGCATAATGGGGCCATTTGTTTCAACATTGATGTGCCTAATATTGGCCCGGCCCGCGCCATCGCTTACGATATCGCAGCGGTCAACAAGGCTATTGAATTGGCTAAGAAAAACAAGGACGAGGCTCCCATTTTTTACATTCTAGCTTGTCGCATTGGTCCTTTTATTTCTGGACTTAAGAAAAAGATTCGTGCTATCGGTGGCCGTTTGCTAGTGAATCCAGATGGCCATGAATGGCTGCGAGCAAAATGGAGCCTGCCAGTTCGTAAGTACTGGAAATTTTCAGAGCAACTCATGGTCAAGCATGCTGATTTACTGGTATGTGATAGCAAAAATATCGAAAAATATATTCAAGAGGACTATAAACAGTATCAACCAGAGACCACCTATATTGCCTATGGTACTGATACTGCTCCTTCTAACCTGAAAGCAGAAGACACAAAGGTTCGGAACTGGTATCAGGAAAAAGGAATTAACGAAAATGGTTATTATCTAGTGGTGGGACGATTCGTCCCTGAAAACAACTACGAAACCATGATTCGTGAATTTATCAAGTCCAAGTCCAAAAAGGACTTTGTCCTCATTACAAATGTGGAGCAGAATAAATTTTACGATCAATTGTTACAGGATACTGGTTTTGACAAAGATCCTAGGGTCAAATTTGTCGGTACAGTCTATGACCAAGAGTTGCTCAAGTACATTCGTGAAAATGCCTTTGCCTATTTCCATGGGCATGAGGTTGGAGGGACCAACCCTTCTCTACTGGAAGCCCTAGCATCCACAAAACTGAATTTGTTGCTAGATGTTGGTTTTAACCGTGAGGTTGGTGAAGACGGGGCTATTTATTGGAAAAAAGATGAGCTAGCACATGTAATCGAAGAAGTGGAACGATTTGATGAAGTTGCTATTTCGGAATTAGACGAAAAGTCTAGCCAACGAATTGTAGATGCATTTACGT
>ENA-OWLR01000694-OWLR01000694.1-metagenome-genome-assembly--contig:-NODE-694-length-10226-cov-7.033822_pt1 | contig 10226 bp, 7 predicted proteins | sample MGYA00245352_ERZ651110 | MGnify/ENA primary metagenome ERZ651110 (study PRJEB26857, sample SAMEA4031765) | metagenome | biome: human; feature: oral; material: saliva | place: Philippines | collected 2014 | study... | reverse complement strand
TGGCAAAAAAAAATAAAGTGAAAAAAACCTTGGTCGAGCAGATCTTAACAAAAGCAAAAATTGAGCACATAGGCTTACAAATCAACGCCCTTGAAGGAATCATTCCAGATGGGATTACGACCGATCAAATCTTTAAGACACTGGCTCTAACAGGCGATAAAACTGGTCCTGTCATCGGGATTGTTCCCATCTCTGCCCACTTGTCAGAAAAAAAATTGGCCAAACTCTCTGGCAATAAAAAAGTTAGTATGATTCCGCAAAAAGACTTAGAAAAGACGACGGGCTATGTCCACGGAGCCAATAATCCTGTTGGCATTCGACAAAAACACAACTACCCTATTTTTATTGACCAGTCGGCCCTTGATCTAGATCAGATGATTGTCTCTGCAGGTGAAGTTGGTCACAGTATTCAAATCAAGGCGCAAGATTTAGCTGATTTTGTCAAGGCTAGCTTCGAAGACTTAGTCGAGTAAAGGATAAAACCAATATGAAATTATATTTTGTCCGTCACGGACGTACTGAGTGGAATCAGGAGGGACGTATCCAAGGGGCAAATGGTGACTCTCCGCTTTTAGAATCTTCCGTCCAGCAGTTAAAAGCCTTGGGCCAGCATTTATCTCAAACATACTTTGATGCAGCTTATTCAAGTGACTTGCCTAGAGCCGTCCATACTGCTCAAATCATTCTCGAGCAAAATCAACATCCTATCTCCCTCCAAAAGACTCCTGCTCTACGGGAATGGCGGCTTGGTAGGTTAGAAGGTAGAAAAATTGTGGAGTTGAAGGCTCTCTATCCGGAGGAAATGAAGGCCTTTCGTCATAATTTAGCTAAGTTTCACCACGATATTTTCGGAGCAGAATCCGTTGAAGAAACCACCCAACGGACCGGAAATTTTATCAAAAGTTTAAAAGACCAGTCTGGCGAGGCCATTCTAATCGTTGGCCATGGGGCTAATTTAACCGCTTCTATTCGGAGCCTACTTGGCTATAAGCCAGAGGAACTCCGTAAAAACGGTGGCCTCAACAATGCTAGTGTGACCATTTTGACAACAGATGATTTTGAGCACTTTTACTTAGAAACTTGGAATGATACCTCTTATTTAGAGACTAAAAAACACTGATTGCAAGATAATTGTTTTAGAATAGAGGCAAAGTTCACTTAGAAACTTTCCTTAGGTGAATGCGGACGTCAGCGAACTTCGAAGAAGTTCCATGACTTAGTTTTGGACCTAAGGCTCCAAAACTCCCGAGTTCCTGAAACAATTTAGTTTCAGGAACTTTTCTCACTGCGGAAAGTTTTTAATCTTCTTAAATAACAAAAAAATAGTAGATATTTTTTGAAAATCATCTAGTTGTCTTATGTAAAACAATAGTCTGTATACATTCAAAAACACTGATCATCAGATCAGTGTTTTCTTTTAGCTTATTTCATAGTTGGGAAGAGAAGGACGTCGCGAATTGTTGTTACATTGGTCAACAACATAACGAGACGGTCAATACCAATTCCAAGTCCACCTGTTGGTGGCATACCATATTCGAGGGCTTCAACATAGTCATAGTCGATGCCTGTAGCTTCGTCATCTCCCAATTCTTTCGCACGCGCTTGTGCTTCAAAACGTTGCAATTGATCGATCGGATCATTCAATTCCGTGAAGGCATTCGCATACTCTTTGGTCATGATGAAGAGTTCGAAACGGTCAGTGAAGCGTGGGTCTTCTGGATTTTTCTTAGCGAGTGGTGATACTGCTACTGGGTGACCGTAAACAAAAGTTGGTTGTGTCAAGGTTTCTTCAACGAATTCTTCGAAGAAGGCATTGATAATTTGTCCCACTTCTGTGTAGTGTTTTTCAACCGGTACGTGTTTTTCGTTTGCCAGTGCTACAGCTTCTTCAAAGGTCATGTCTTGCCAGAAGTCAACGCCTGTGATTTCTTTGATCGCATCAACCATGTGAACCCGTTTGAATGGTTCGTTGATTTTGATTTCTGTTCCTTGATAGTCAATTGGACCATCACCATGGACCGCTTTCGCAGCATGTTGGATAATGCCTTCTGTTAAGTCCATGATATCGTGGAAGTCAGCGTAAGCTTGGTAGACTTCAATCGAAGTGAATTCAGGGTTGTGAGTGGCATCCATTCCTTCGTTACGGAAGATCCGTCCGATTTCGTAAACGCGTTCCATCCCACCAACAATCAAACGTTTCAAGTGAAGCTCCGTCGCGATACGAAGCACCATATCAATGTTTTGTGCATTGTGGTGAGTGATAAATGGTTTAGCAGCCGCACCACCAGCTTCATTGTGAAGCACTGGTGTTTCCACTTCAAGGAATCCTTGACCATCTAAATAACGACGGATTTCAGAGATGATTTTTGAACGGGTTACAAAGCGTTCGAAGCTTTCACGGTTTGAAATCAAATCCAAATAACGTTTACGATAGATGGTTTCAACGTCTGAAAGTCCGTGGAATTTTTCAGGCAAAGGACGAAGGGCTTTTGACAAGTGAGTGATATGAGTTGCTTTAATCGAAAGTTCACCCATATCTGTGCGCATGATTTCCCCTTCAACACCAAGGAAATCACCAAGGTCTGCTTTTTTGAAGATCTCGTAGTTTTCTTCTCCAACTGCATCCTTACGAACGTAGATCTGAATTTGACCTTCACGGTCTTGAAGATGGGCAAAGCCAACCTTTCCTTTTCCACGTTTTGTTACGAGACGACCGGCAATAATTGCTGTTTCGTTCAAGTCGTGGAGTTGTTCTTTATCTAATTCTGAATATTTTTCTTTTAATTGACCTGAATTTGCAGTGCGTTCGAATCGCTTCCCAAATGGATCGATTCCTTGTTCACGAAGGGCCGCCATTTTCTCACGACGGACAATCTGCTGGTCATTCAATTCTTCCATATGTTCAGTAGTCATTTGGAACCTCCTAAGTTATTCTCCCCTATTCTATCATATTTAGACCAGAAATTCACTAATATTTACCAATTAAACAAAAATAAGGCAGAAGAAAAAATGCAGCTTCTTGAATGAATACTCAAAAACATCTGAAGACCATCGTTGACTACCTAAATAGCTTGACCTGTATAAGACGAGATGATTGAAAAGGTTTCGACAAGCTATTCCACAACAGCATCAAAAAGGAGCGTGGAGAATCTTGATCCATTCATCCTGACCCGCTCCTATTTTTTTATTCATAACGCAGTGCTTCGATCGGATTTAACTTAGAAGCCTTATTCGCTGGTAAAATTCCAAAGATGATGCCTACAAAAGCAGAGAAAATAATACTGCCGATGGCGACATTTAAGGAAATAATCGGTGGTCCTTCTAGGGAGGCTGCTGCGAGTGTAGTAATCAAGCTATTTACACCATAAGCAAGGCCAAGTCCAATCAGTCCACCAATGATGGTCAAGACCATCGACTCAATCAAAAATTGAACCAGAATCTTACCTCGGGTTGCTCCCAATGCTTTGCGAAGACCGATCTCTCTCGTCCGCTCTGTCACAGAAACCAACATGATATTCATGACTCCAATCCCGCCAACCAAAAGGGAAATCCCTGCAATGGCACCGATCACTGACGTCATAATTCCTACTACTTTATTGGTTTCCTCTAGGATGCTATCCAAATTAAAGATTTGAAATTCTCCCTGGCGAACACCTGAAAGTTCTGTTAACTTTTGAGCAGCTTCGATCCCAACAGATTTGATTTCTTTCACATTCGGTACATGGACGACAATATTTTGAATTTCATCCGTTCCGAATTCAGAGGCGAGTTGTGTATTGGCCATCAAGGCACTTCCACCTGAAGAAGCTCCATAGAGGGCTGTCCCTGCATTTGGATCCTTGAAAATACCAACGACGCGATAATTGTTGTCTCCAACAGAGACCACCTGATTCAGTGGATTCTCCGCTCCAAATAATTGTTGAGCCAATCCTTCATCAAGGAGTACCACCCGGGAGAAATTACTATAGTCTGAAGGAGTTAATTTTCGCCCAGATAAGAGCTCAACCTTTTTGACAGAAAAATAGGTTTCATTTACCCCTTGGATGTTTACCCCTTCTGCTTTTTTCTTTTGAAAAGCAATGGTTGCATTGGAGGTATTGCCAACATAATAGCCATCGATGCCTTGAATCTTGGTTAATTCCTTGACCCAAGATTCTTGCACAACTGGTGGTGCTTCTTGGACTTGGCCATCAACATCTTCAGCGTTTTCCCCATCGATATCCGATGGAGCAGCCATCCCTCGGTCTTCAGCTGCAGGGCCACTTTCGCCTCCGCCTTCTCCTTCTCCAGTATCATCAGAAGGGCCAATATTGATCCCAGTCACATAGCCACTCTTGTTGGGAGAATAAGAGATTTGTACATACTCTTGGTCCTTGGTGAAGGTCTTGGTAACACCAGCTTTCATACCATCTCCCAGAGCCATGATGACAACCACAGAAGCGACCCCAATAATGATCCCTACCATTGTCAAGAAAGACCGTAATTTATGGCTCATAATTGAGCTGATCGCAAATTTCCAATTTTGCATTAGGTCCCCCTTTCCAGCTTGCTATCTGAGGAGATCACTCCATCACGAATGACAATGCGACGATGCGCAAAGGCTGCAATTTCTGGCTCGTGCGTAACCATGATAATGGTTTTTCCTTCTTGGTTTAGCTTGGTTAACAAGTCCATTATTTGCTCCCCCGTCTTGGTATCTAGGGCTCCAGTCGGCTCATCTGCTAAGACGATGGCTGGCTGATTGACGAGAGCTCGAGCGATCGCAACCCGCTGTTTTTGACCCCCTGAGAGCTCTGAAGGCAAATGGTGCATACGAGAATGGAGCTCTACCTTTTCAAGGTACTGCTCAGCTAATTTCTTCCGTTTAGCAGGATGAACCCCCGCATAAATGAGAGGCAGTTCTACATTTTGAAAGGCATTGAGCTTAGAGAGAAGAAAGAATTGTTGAAAGACAAAACCGATCTGTTCATTACGAACACGTGCTAATTTTTTCTCACTGAGATTTCCAACCTCCTGACCTTCTAGAAAATACTCTCCACTGGTCGGGCGATCCAACAAGCCAATGACGTTCATCAAGGTCGATTTTCCTGAGCCAGATGGACCCATAATGGCCACAAATTCTCCCTCTTCGACTTCTAAATCGATGTCTTTTAAGACACGAAGTTCCTGATCCCCATTTTTATAGGTTTTATTGATTCCTTTTAGTTCAATCAATTTTGTCATATTTTCCGATCTCTTTTCCATCTTCCAGTTTCTCATTAGGATTCACAATAACTTGAGCATCTTTCTTCAAGCCTGACAAGATTTCCTGGTTTTCAGCATCGGCGTTACCAAGCGTCACTTTTACTTTCTTAGCCTTGCCATTTTCGACCGTCCATACATAACTCGAATCCCCATCAGCCATGACACTTGTCACAGGAACAAGGGGATGTTGAGTAGAACTTTTGACTTCAATATTGACAGAAAAGCCTTGTTTGAGTTCCCCAATTTCACTGGTAATATCCACTGTGAATGGGTACTTGGCTCCACCGCTTCCTTGTGTTCCACCTGCTGCATTGGCACCTGCTTGACCCGCGTCAGTCGGATAGTTCGCTACATAAGAAATCTTTCCTGTCCAGGTTTTATCCGGATAAACCTTGGAAGTGAGGACCACTTCCTGACCTTCAGAGATATTGGCCAAATTGTATTCAGACAACTCCCCTTTGACTTGTAAATTCCCGTTGCTCACAATGTGAACCAGAGTTTGGTTGGTCCCTGTAGTCGATTTTGAAACATCTTTATTGACTTCGACCACGGTACCATCTGTATTACTCCTAACTGTTGTCGCATCCAGAAGAGCCTTAGCCTTGTTCATATTATCGACCGCATCCGACTTGGCATCTCGTAAATCGCTAGCTTGAGAATCGACTGTTCTTTGAGTCTGCGAAGATGATTTGGCATCTGCTTCTTCATCGCCTGTCGTATCAATGGTCACACCATTTGTCAGTAAGTCATTTAACTGACGATCTGCCTTATTGACAGCACGAACGGCTGCATCATAAGCGGTTTGGGCCTCTGTACTGCTATACTGAACAATTGGCTGACCGGCCGTCACTTGATCTCCTACATTGACCAAAATCGACTGCAAATCCCCTTTGGTTCCATCAAAATAGACATACTGTTCCTGGTTGGCAGTGACTTTCCCAGTTAACAAGACCGAAGAAGCGATCGATCCATCCTTGACCGTTTGCACCATTGGAGTTTCTTTCGTGATTGCTTGATCAGGAGTACTTGGGTGCGAAAACACCATCACACTTCCTGTTCCAATCACCGCAATAGCTGCACCTGCAGCTGCAAATAGTTGCCATTTTTTCAATTTCTTCATCGTTTTTCTCCATCAAAGAAAGCGTTTTATTCTATACCATAGTATACCATATTTCCTTACTTTTCTATCTAAAATTGACACGGCAACATGAAATTTAAATGCTTGGTAACATGCTAAACTCTTGACTTTTGTAACAGTTGATATTACAATCAAACTGAAATCCCATTTAGGAGGAAAACATGAAAGAATTTGATATTATTTCAATCGGTGGAGGTAGTGGAGGAATCGCTACGATGAACCGGGCTGGGGAGCACGGAGCTCGCGCTGCCGTCATTGAAGAAAAACAATTGGGGGGCACCTGTGTCAACAGAGGATGTGTGCCTAAAAAAATTATGTGGTATGGTGCACAAATTGCAGAAGCTATTCGCGCTTATGGACCAGACTATGGATTTACTTCTGAACAGACAAAATTTGATTTTGCAACCTTAAGAAAAAATCGCGAAGCCTATATTGACCGTTCCCGTAATTCCTATGATGGCAGTTTCAAACGCAATGGGGTTGAACGAATTGAAGGACGTGCCCGTTTTGTGGATGCTCATACGGTTGAGGTAAATGGAGAAACCATTAAGGCCAAGCATATCGTGATTGCGACCGGTGCCCATCCCTTTATTCCTTCTGTTCCTGGAGCTGAATTTGGCGAAACGTCTGATGATGTCTTTGCTTGGGAAGAACTTCCTACATCTGTTGCCATTATCGGAGCTGGCTACATCGCAGTGGAACTAGCCGGTGTGCTCCATGCCCTTGGTGTTCAGACCGATCTCTTCGTTCGCGGTGATCGTCCCTTAAGAAAGTTTGATTCCTACATTGTTGATGGCTTAATGGAAGAAATGGAAAAACAAAACCTTCCGCTTCACAAACACAAGGTTCCCATGAAGCTTGAAAAATTAGAAGACGGTCGTGTGAAGATTTATTTTGAGGATATGACCAGCCACGTGGCAGATCATGTTATCTGGGCAACAGGACGAAAACCAAATGTCCAGGATCTCAATCTAGAAGCTGCAGGCGTCACCTTAAATGAAAAAGGATTCATTGCAGTGGATGAATACCAGAATACAGTTATTCCAGGAATCTATGCTCTTGGGGATGTCACAGGAGAAAAAGAATTAACTCCTGTCGCTATTAAAGCTGGACGCACTCTTTCTGAACGACTATTCAATGGAAAAGTGAATGCCAAAATGGATTATACAAACATCCCGACCGTTGTCTTTTCTCACCCCGCTATCGGAACCGTTGGCCTAACGGAGGAAGAAGCCCATCAAACTTATGGAAAAGAGAATATCAAAGTCTATACTTCTCAATTTGCTTCCATGTACACTGCTGTAACCCAACACCGCCAGCAAGCAAAATTCAAACTCATCACTGCTGGTCCCGAAGAAAGGGTCGTTGGCCTTCATGGTCTTGGCTACGGAGTCGATGAAATGATCCAAGGATTTGCAGTTGCTATCAAGATGGGAGCGACAAAAGCCGATTTCGACGCAACCGTCGCCATTCACCCAACCGGATCCGAAGAATTTGTGACAATGAGATAAAACATAAGCTTGAAGTTGTTCCACTTTAAGCTAAAAGGACTATTTTAACAAACAATAGTCCTTTTTCATTTATCTGATTTTTATAAAATCCTTAAAATTTCATAGATAAAATATTTTTATTGTTAAAATCTTACTAATTTGTGATATAATTCACTTTGTAGATGTCTTTTTTGAAAATAGACGAGTGGGGGGTGCACTTTTATTAATGTCGTCTTAAAAGACACCTATAAAAATTTCTCAATTTTGTAAGTTTTTGGCAACAACATACAAATTGATGTAAATATTGGAGAAAAATGGGAGAAGAAAATGAAAAAAATGAATCTAAGTAGACTTTCCAAAGTCTTCTTTATTGTATTTTTACCATTACTATTCATCGTATTGTCGCAATCTGATATGGTAAAAGCTGGCGATGTCAGCAACAATATTAGCTCACTTACTGTTTCATCAGAAGAAATCATAGATGGTGGACAAACAACTGTTAAGTTTACATTTGATGAGCATGCACAAAAGATTCAACCGGGGGATACATTAAAAGTGAATTGGACTAGTTCTGGAACAGTCTTTGGGGTAGGATTTAAAAAGACTATTCCACTAAGTATTGACGGAACTTACGTTGGAGACATGGTCATTACAGATGGATCTGCGACAGTTACTTTCAATGAAGCTATCAAAAACCTTCAAAACATTCGCGGTTGGGGTGAGTTTGAGATTGAGGGTCATAATGATACAGCAACCGATAAGGAGCATGTTGGAAAATTCACTATTATTAGTGGAGCTAGAAAAGTAGAATTAAACGTTAAGAAAATGGCTACTGGTGTTAACAGCGCTCCATTCTATCTCAAAGCGGGTGATATGCACGCGAATGATCCTGAACATATTCTTTGGACACTAACCATTAATGCAATGAACTTAGATGTAGATGGTGATGTTCGTGTTGAAGATGACATCCAAGGTGGTCATTCACTTGTAAAAGATAGTTTTAGTATTACTACTACAGGTAACAAATCAGGATATTACGGTGGCTCAACTGCTATCGATGATTTCTTAGCAGCCTTTCCTGGATCAACATTCACAGTTGATGCTGCAGGAAAAATTACAGTTACGATTCCTCAAAGCCAAATCGATAAAACTGGAGTTCTCATCTTCTACCAAACTAAAGTAGAGAATGAGAATCAAAAGAATTTCTTAAACAATACTAAGGTATGGTATCACGTTAAAGGTGAGCAAGCCGTTGTTGCCAAGGAAGTCAATGCATCTGTTGCAAATATTAATGCAAACGGTGGAGTGGATGGCGATGTGACATCAACCACTACCACAACCACTACGACTCAAGAGCCGACTACCACAACTACGACTCAAGAGCCGACTACCACAACTACGACTCAAGAGCCTACAACTACAACTACTACGACTCAAGAGCCGACTACCACAACCACTACGACTCAAGAGCCGACTACCACAACCACTACGACTCAAGAGCCTACAACTACTACAACTACGACTCAAGAGCCGACTACTACAACAACCACGACTCAAGAGCCGGCTACCACAACTACTACAACTCAAGAGCCGGCTACCACAACTACTACGACTCAAGAGCCGATTACTACAACCACTACGGTAACAACTACTGATGAACCTAAGACTACTTCAACTACAACTGATGAACCTAAGACCACAGTAACAACTACCGATGAGCCTAAGACTACTTCAACTACAACTGAGGAGCCTAAGACTACTTCAACTACAACTGAGGAGCCTAAGACCACAGTAACGACTACCGATGAGCCTAAGATTACGGTAACAACTACCGATGAACCTAAGAATACTCCAACTACAACACCAGAAGAACCAGAAAACCACAATGGTAGTGAGGAAGACACAACAACCACTACGACTACAACTGTAGAACCTAAGACTTCTTCATCTACAACAGAAAATCCAAATAAACCTGATCATTCTGGTACCACAACGACACCAAGTGCGCCAGGTTCAAATGGTGGAAACAATGGGGGAGGTCGCAAAACACTTCTTCCAAATACAGGTGAAGTTGTTGCATCTGGACTCGTCTTCTCTGGAATTCTTGTCTTAGTAGGTGCTGTTGGAATCAAACGGAAATTGACTCGTCAATAATTTATTCATTAAAAATAGTCAATTTTCTAACGAAACAGATTTTCAATGCATCTTAACAAATAGTTCAACTAACAAAGAGAGAAACTTTTAGCTCTCTCTGATTGAAAAAAAGAGGCTGGGACAAAAGTCCTAGCCTCTCAATTATTTTTTGGATTGTCGAGCAAGACGCAGTGGTTGAGTGGGCTCTACTACGCTGATTT
>ENA-OWLR01000690-OWLR01000690.1-metagenome-genome-assembly--contig:-NODE-690-length-10269-cov-5.293029_pt1 | contig 10269 bp, 8 predicted proteins | sample MGYA00245352_ERZ651110 | MGnify/ENA primary metagenome ERZ651110 (study PRJEB26857, sample SAMEA4031765) | metagenome | biome: human; feature: oral; material: saliva | place: Philippines | collected 2014 | study... | reverse complement strand
GGTGTAAACTGTTGTTTTGAATGATAAACGACTAATAAATCATATATCTACAACATCTTTTATTCTCACTCTTTTGTAATCTTCTTTGCGTTTCGACTCATAATTTTATATGTTCATATATGCAAAGATCCATTTCTTATAATAGCGCAAAGGTACAATTTTATATTGGATAATGCGAACAAAAGATATTTTTAGTAGTGTAGAAATACATTTTTAATTGTTTTTTATATCTTTGCACATATAAAGTGTCTCGCTTATGTTGTTGCATTTTGCAATGATGAAATAAGAAATAAATTATAATAAATATATGGTATATACAAACATTCTTCTAATTTTAGTTACAGTGCTGTGTGTAATATTATTGGCTAATAGAACAAAAATACTGAAAAGAAAGTCAGAGAAGTACATAACTTCATTACCATACAAGCCTTTAGATATTAATGAAGTGAAGAAACTCTATAGTAATGGCGAGCTTCTTTGTAGTGTAGGATACTTACATTACCAATTAGATTTTGCTAATGCTGTACAGAAAGAAGATTTAGGAATATTCTTAGGTTATGCTATGAACGCATCTGAACCTATTGGTCGCATCTATATTTACGACAATCAGAATGTTCAACGTGGATATATAGACAATCAAAACGAACTCTACCATACACTGTCTGTTCGTAAGAAAGTTCCTGTATATGGTGTTTCGTTACACAATGCAAAAGATGGGTATAGTGGTGAGGTGTGTATTAGAATAAAATGAGAAAACAAGAAATGAGCTTTTAGTTTGCATTCTTCGAAGTGTCTCTATCTACTTCGTATTTAAAATAAAAATGTTTGTTTGGTTATAACACCTTTACGCTTGGTTAAGAATATTGGTTCCTGTCATCTTTTATTTTCTTGCTCACATCTTGGTTGTCGTTATAGCCAACACTATTGTTACGTCAGCATTATAAAGTCTATCAACTTGTTCAGCAATAAAACAGAATATGGACTCAGTAGTAAATAGATGAGAAGGTTGAGTAGTAACTATTGTTTACTTACAAAATAAATAGCCCCCCTCGTATTTTAGTTACTCTTTTTTTAGATATCTGTCACGTTCGTCTCAGATATCTGCCACGTTCGTCTCAGATATCTGTCAGTTGTAAATTAGATATCATAAAAAATCACCCCCTTTATGAAAATATATCGTAATACTTGTAAGATGCTTATTCAGATGAGAATTATGAATACCTTTACTCTGCTGTGTTTTCATTAAAATGTTAGTATAAGTTGCTGGCTAACAATAGTTATTAGGGTTTCATTATATAGGAGTAGAAGAGGTTGCAATCACCCTCTTTTATACTGAAACTTTTATGCAGTAAACGTATATGTTTTTGAGTATGAAACTGGTACTTTGCTATGCTAAAACGAAATAGTTAATTTTATATGATAATATTCTTCTAAACTGGAAGTCTTTTTTTGTGTCTTTGTATGGCATTATCTAACTTTTATAATAATACACAACTTCACATCTCAATATCATTATTGTCCTGTTCACTACACACATTTTTTATTCTATACATAAATTTGTCGAAACGGTGGAAGCCCATATCTTCTACTCGTTGTTTGCTTTCGTTTTGTGCAATCTCTGTATTATAATAAGGTATAAATGGTAGACGAATAAGTGTTCTATCTGTATATCCATTTTCAACAAGCCATTTTAAGTTGCTCGTAACTAATCTATTACTTTGTGTAGTATAGGTTTCATACGTTTGTTCGTTCATATCTTTTACATCAACAATAAACTCTTTTATAAGCGGTGCAACCATTTCCAACTGCTTCAAAGGCACGTTCAACGATGTTTCCAATATGATGCACCACTCGGGATTCATTATTTTTACAAACTCTTCTATGAATTTGCTGTGCAATAAAGGCTCGCCACCACCAAAGCAAATGCCTCCACCAGTTGCCACGAAATAAAGGTCGTCTATTTCCACCTCGCTATAAAGTTCGCTCGGTGTAATGGTTCTTAATACACCATTGGGCGACAAGCATTGTGGATTCAGACAATACTTGCAATGCAACGGACAGCCATGAAAAGCCACAAGAGTAGTTACGCCTTCACCATCGGTGGTTAAACGGTGGCGATCGATGCCGATTATGGGTGCCTTTACTTCTTGCATTTCTTCTTGTGCGACTTGTATTTGGATGTCGTTCGGTTGTAAACATCGTCTCGTGGACCCGATGTTATACCACCTACAACGACCACTTCACCTTGTATAGATCTCTCATCGTCTTTTAAAACAATGGTTCTATTATTATTTTCTAATAAGTCTTTAGCCTTAACAATCTTTTCTTCATACCCAATATACGATATTTTCAAATTTGTTTCTCGAGGCACTTTCACTGCAAAATAACCATCTATGTCGCTTATTGTCCCTTTGGTTGTGCCCTGAAGAAATACTGAAGCCCCTGGTACAGGTTCTTTATCATCAAATATCAAACGGGCACGCACCACAATCGCATCTTCTGCTCCTTCAGAAAGGTCTTCTACAGCAATACTGTCTAAAGCATTAACTTGAGGAATAGGGTTCTTAACGCTGTCCTTATTTATATTCTGCGCTCCAACTTGCGCAGGAATGACCATTGCGCACAAGCCTGCTGCAATTCCACCTAACTTTATGGCAAAACCATTGCGTCTCTTTCGTTTGAGTTCTTCCTCTAAATAGCGCACTTCAGCCTCGCATGCGGGGCATGTACCTTTGCATTCTCCTTTATAATGACACTCTTTCGGAGCGTAACGAATACCGTTCTCGTTGGCTATTTTCTGCCGAATATCCTTTAAAACCTTGCAAGTTGATTTACCTTTATTCATAAGTTGAATGTAATTTAAGTTTATTTTCTCTCTTCTGATACCGAAAAGTCTATGTTGCGAAATTACAAATAATTTCTTAAAAAACAAAGCAGAAATACATATAAACCGACAAAACGTCATTAATTTAGCCATTTTGACAGTTTAAAACATATAGGAATAGAGTTTGATATATAAGAAACAGAACATAAAAATAAAAGAAACAGACTATGACATTAGATAAATTTACAATTAAAGCACAAGAGGCTATCCAAGCAGCAATAAACTTGGCGAGCCGTAATGGGCAACAAGTAATTGAGCCATTGCATATACTTGCTGGTATAATGGAGAAAGGAAAAGATGTAGTGAACTACATTTTCCATAAGTCAGGCATTAATCTACAAATAGTAGAAAGTGCAGTGCAAAGCGAAATTTCTCATTTGCCCAAAGTGTCAGGAGGCGAACCATATCTATCTCCCGATGCAAATAAAGTGATACAAACAACAATGGATGAGTCGCAAAAAATGGGCGACGAGTTCGTTAGCATAGAGCCTTTGTTGCTTGCTTTGCTAAAAGTTAACTCTTCAGCAAGTCGCATTTTAAAAGATGCAGGCTGTACAGAGGAGATTATGAAAGCAGCAATAAAAGACTTAAGACAAGGTTCGAAGGTACAAAACCAAAGTGGCGACGAGAACTATCAGGCTTTATCAAAGTATGCACGTAATTTGGTTGAATATGCTCGATCAGGAAAGCTCGACCCTGTAATTGGTCGCGACGAAGAAATACGCCGCGTGTTGCAAATTCTTTCACGAAGAACGAAGAATAATCCTATACTAATAGGCGAACCAGGTACAGGTAAGACTGCTATTGTAGAAGGTTTGGCAGAACGTATTGTACGTGGCGACGTGCCAGAAAACCTGAAAGACAAGCAACTCTATTCATTGGATATGGGTGCATTGGTAGCTGGCGCGAAGTACAAAGGCGAGTTTGAAGAACGTTTGAAAGGTGTTGTTAAAGAAGTTACTAATGCTGAAGGAAACATTATACTCTTCATTGATGAAATTCATACGCTTGTTGGAGCAGGTGGTGGAGAGGGAGCAATGGACGCTGCCAATATTCTGAAGCCAGCTCTTGCACGAGGCGAACTACGTGCTATAGGTGCAACAACGCTCAATGAATATCAAAAGTATTTCGAGAAAGATAAGGCTCTCGAACGTCGTTTCCAAACAGTAATGGTAGACGAACCGAGCGAAATAGATGCTATCTCAATACTTCGTGGATTGAAAGAACGCTACGAGAACCACCATAAAGTGCGTATTCAGGACGATGCCTGCATTGCTGCCGTTAAGCTTTCTGAACGTTACATCTCTGACAGATTTCTGCCCGACAAGGCTATAGACCTGATGGACGAAGCCGCAGCAAAGCTTCGTATGGAGCGCGACTCAGTTCCTGAAGAGTTAGATGAGATTACGCGCCGGCTCAAACAGCTGGAAATAGAACGCGAAGCCATCAAGCGCGAAAACGATACCGACAAGATTGCACAGTTAGACAAGGAGATCGCCGAACTGAAAGATCAAGAAACGAGTTTCAAGGCAAAGTGGGAAGGTGAGAAAAACTTGGTGAACAAAATACAGCAAGACAAGGAAGAGATTGAGCATTTGAAGTTCGAAGCCGATAGGGCAGAGCGTGAGGGCAACTACGAACGTGTGGCTGAAATTCGTTATTCACGTCTCAAAACGTTAGAAGACGATATTAAAAATATTCAGAAACAGTTGCAGACAACGCAAGGCGGTGAAGCGATGATTCGGGAAGAGGTTACTGCCGAAGATATTGCAGAAGTAGTAAGTAGATGGACGGGAATTCCCGTTACAAGAATGCTGCAAAGCGAACGCGATAAGCTACTACACCTCGAGGAAGAGCTGCACAAGCGTGTCATCGGACAAGACGAGGCTATCAGCGCCGTTGCCAATGCTGTCAGACGTTCTCGTGCAGGCTTGCAAGACCCAAAGAAGCCTATTGCATCTTTCATCTTCCTTGGTACAACAGGTACTGGTAAGACCGAATTGGCAAAAGCATTAGCAGAATACTTGTTCAACGATGAAACGATGATGACGCGTATAGACATGAGCGAATATCAGGAGAAGTTCAGCGTATCGCGCCTCATCGGAGCGCCTCCGGGGTATGTAGGTTACGATGAAGGTGGACAACTTACCGAAGCTGTTCGGCGCAAACCCTATTCAGTGGTGCTATTCGATGAGATTGAAAAGGCACACCCAGATGTGTTCAACATTCTGCTGCAAGTGCTTGACGATGGGCGACTAACTGATAACAAAGGACGTATGGTAAACTTTAAGAATACCATCATCATTATGACATCTAACCTTGGGTCGCAATATATCCAACAAGAATTTGCCAAACTTACGGATAATAACCGTCAGGAGGTGATAGACAATGCACGCAACACTGTGATGGATATGTTGAAACAGACTATTCGTCCAGAGTTCCTGAACCGTATTGATGAGACTATAATGTTCCTCCCACTCACGCAAAGCGAGATAGCACAAATAGTAACCTTGCAGCTTAAGCGTGTAGAAGCAATGCTCGCACCGCAGGGATTTACATTGAAATGGACCGATAGCGCAGTAGAATATCTTACCAAAGTGGGTTACGACCCTGAGTTTGGTGCTCGTCCTGTTAAGAGAGCAATACAACGCTATGTGCTGAACGACCTCAGTAAGGCTATACTTGCAGAAACCGTAAGTAGAGAAAAGCCTGTCATCATAGATGATTTTGGGGAAGGTTTGGTATTCCACAACTAAAAGGGAACGATAAATAATACTAAAAGTCCTGCCATAATTCCACTGGGAATTTTGGCAGGGCTTCTTTGTATTATAATGTATAAGAAATATTTATTCGACAGATGATTTATGAAGTTCTTTGTTTACAATGTTTCGATTTAGGTATTATTAGGTATCTGAAGAACTATATATAATTAGAATAATAGGTCGAGAACCAATGGAAGATGGTCGCTAAATCCACTGTTGTAACGCATTCCATTATAGAAACGGTGCGGCTTTACTCCTCCATATTTTTTATCTTCTTCAAGTAGAAAAGGAGCATCATTTATTCTGCATTGCTTTACTTTGGCTACTAAGTTAGTGCTTACAAGTATTTGGTCCAAGCTTCCCCATTCTCCTTGATAGCGATAAGTTCCTTTGGCTCCATTTCTTCCTTTTGCATTTCGAGAAATATTTATCATTCCATGTTCATAGATATTCTGCAGTGATTTGTCGTCGGCATAATCGTTGAAGTCGCCCATTGCTATAATCTTGGCGTTTCTTTCAATTGATTTAATGGAGTCGATAGTATTACAAAGTTGTGTGGCAACGTGTATTCTGAAGGGTTCTGAATAAATAGTACCACCTGAACGACTTGGTGCGTGTACAAGAATGACGTGCAATGTATCGCCATTTACGAGTTCTCCCATTACGTGCAGTATGTCGCGAGTAGGTTTCATATCTTTTAATGGTGGGATACGAATAGTGTCTGCTTTCATTATACGGAAAGAGAAAGGCGAGTATAGTAGGGCGACATCTATACCACGTCTATCGTCGGAAGCAGTCATGATGTATTGGTAGCGTGCTTTACGTAATAGTGAACGTTGTGTAAGGTAAATCATTGTGCTGTCGTTCTCCACTTCGCACAATCCTATTAAGTCTGGCAGATATGTCATTGCTGAATCCTCTCCACATGAAATAATGCCTTGTCCCACTTTGTTCAACTTCTCCCAATACTTTGTGCGTGTCCAATGGCGAGGCGAATTGGGAGTAAACTCCAAATCGTTTTTCTCTGAATCGTGTTCCGTGTCAAATAAGTTTTCTACGTTCCATTCTACTATACGTAAACGTTCTTGCGCCATTATTGTGCAAGGAAGAAGGCTAAGGAAAAGCAAATATATGTGTTTCATGGTTGGTTAGTAAGTTATTAATTGAGAATAGTTAGCTGTTGCCGCACGCTTTCTTCGTGTATGATTTCGAGAATGCGAGCAGCAAATTTAGCATCTATTCCACAAACTTTTGCTTGTTGCTTACACTTTTCCAACATTTCGTTGTAGCGTTCCGATTGTAAAACCGTCATATTGTGCTCCTTCTTAAATTTGCCAATCTCGCGACAAAGTTTAAAGCGTTCGGCAAGTAAGTTTATCAACGAACTATCCATTTCGTCTATCTGTGAGCGCAGTTGATGCAGTTCTTCGCTTGTTGTGTGTTTATCGCGTACGATGAGTTGCGAAAGAATAAGGTCTAATTGCTCGGGCGTTACTTGTTGTTCAGCATCGCTCCAAGCTTTGTTAGGGTTACAGTGGGTTTCTATTATAAGTCCGTCGGCACCTAAATCAAGTCCTTGTTGGCAAAGTGGTGCAATGAGGTGGCGTTGTCCACCTATGTGGCTGGGGTCGCAAATAATTGGTAAGTTGGGTATGCGGCGATGCAACTCGATGGGAATTTGCCACATCGGTAAGTTTCGGTATATTTTCTTTTCGTAACTCGAAAAGCCACGATGGATAACGCCCAATCGTTTAATGCCTGCCTGATTCAAACGTTGCAGTGCACCAATCCATAGTTCAAGGTCAGGATTTACAGGGTTCTTCACCAAAACTGGAATATTCTTTACACCGCATAGTAAATCGGATAGGGCTTGTATGGCAAATGGATTGGTTGTGGTTCGTGCACCAATCCAAAATATGTCTACATCATATTTCAGAGCAAATTCTACATGTTCGGGCGTTGCAACCTCAGTAGCGATAAGCATACCTGTTTCGTCTTTCACCCGTTTTAGCCAAGGCAGAGCTTTTTCGCCGTTGCCTTCAAAGCACCCGGGTTTGGTGCGTGGCTTCCAAACACCTGCACGGAATATCTTGCAGCCATTAGCTGAAAGTTGCTGGGCAGTATCCATTACCTGCTCTTCGGTTTCAGCAGAGCAGGGGCCTGCTATTATGATGGGTTGGTTTTCTTTATGTGGAAGTTCTAACGGTTGTAGTTCTAATTCCATTATAATAATATGTTGTCCGTTATATTTTTGAACTAAAAACCATACGGATTCATTTGTTTATACTTGTCATTGAGTTGTTTCTCAATGTTTTCTTCTGCATTTTCTTTACCATCTGTTGGCATCAGCTCTTCTGCTCTTTCAGCATCTTCTTTTGCTTTCACCACGTTTCCTATTAAGGAATACATTTCGCTGCGTTCTTTAAATGCAGTGTATGAAAATGGGTTGGCATCAATGGCTTTTGTGAAATACTCTATTGCCTCATCGTTGCGATTGGCTGCTCGTTCGATTCTCGCTTTTAATAGTAGTACATCTTCGTTATCTTCTGTGTGTTCCAACAACCAATCAGCGTCAGCTTCAGCTTCGGTAAGCTGCTGAGTGCGTAGATAGGTTTCTCCGCGTAGCAAGTAGGCGTTGCCTTGCTTGTTATCTATAGAGATGGCTTTTGTTGCCATCGCAATTGTGTTTACGTCGTCGCCTTGTCCTTTGCATGCTTCGGCATATAGGTAGTGAGCTGTTGCATTTTCCGAGTCTAAGAGAATAGCTTTTTCGCAGGCAGTTGCCATTGCGCCATAGTTTTCCATCATAAAGGCTATGTTTGCCATGCGAATAAATATTTGGACATTGTCGGGTTGCGCCTTACTTAATGTTTGTAGTTCTTCGTAAGCTTCCGAGAACATACCTTTCGATGTATAAACAATAGAAAGGTGGTCGTGAATTTCCAAGTCGTCTTTTATCTCCAGTGCATGTTTGAAACATCTTATTGCATATTCTACTTCACCAGTTTTCATGGCTCTAACGCCATCGTATTTCAATACATCGAAATTTTTTGCTTCGTTTTGTACTTTTATTTCTTCTTTGGTTTCTTCTTTGCCACCAAATAGCTTTTGAAAAAAGTTCATACGTGTTTTATTTTTATTTATGTTCAACGAAGGAACTAACCATCGTTTTCAATTCATTCGTTATTTATAATATGCAAACTTACATATTTTTTTCGACATATCAACCTGTTTACAGCACTTTCAATGTGTATTTAATGCAGACATAAAGCAACAGAGTAATGAAGGGTAAAGTTGCCCAAAGTACAAGGTAGGGATTTGTAATCATCAATATTTCTATTAGAACAAACATTAGAACAGTAATTACTTTCAGCCAACTGATGAGTTCTACTCCGATTTTCTCTTGCTCTTTCCGACTGTGTTTCTTCGAGCTTGGAAAGTTGTAGAGTTGAGGATTTCTCTCCAACCACCACGTCAACAGATAGATGAGCAAAGCGATAGCAGGGAGTATAAATAGTTCCCATTTGGAGCCATAGTTGTCCACTTCGCCGTGTATGTTTATGTGCAACGGAATGATTTCTACATTACTAAAACCAACAATAATGGCAAAAGAAAAGCCAATGCCTAAAGTTAAAATAGGAAGAACCTTTTTTATAATAATATTCAATATCATAAGTTTATGGTTTTATAAAGATATTTTTCTAAGATTATTATCAGCAGTAATATTGTCTTGACCCTTGAAATAGGGTATTGCAAAGATACGAAATTTAGTTGTAGCGATGGAATAATGATGCTGAAAGTTTTATTTTGTGGGAAGATAGCTGAATAATTATTGGGCGAAAGTTCAGTATGAGTCTACTTTTCTGATTGTAAAAAAAATATAATATTCGCGATTCTGTTAACATTTGATATTGAGGATAAAATAGAATAGCTCGCCAGCTATTTTTACGTTGTTCAGTACCTTTTTATTTAAAGCTCAACTACTTTTTATTGATTGCTCAATACCTTTTTATAAAAAGCTGGCGAGCTTTTTATAAAAAGTTCGCCAGCTTTTTGCAGTTTGCTCAATCACTTTTGCCTAAATCTTCTATTACTTTTGTTTAAATTTGTAAGTTTTCTGCTCTTTTTGCGATTGTTTAATGTGTTATAAGTTGCACACTAACAATACGACTATCGTGTTACTTGCTGAATATCTGTACTTTATATATTGCACGTAAATAGTTGCCTTTTTTGAGAGAGAGAATAAACTTATTTTAAAAAGTGGCCTTCCTGCCCACTTTTACGCTCTAAGAATTAACACTTTAAGAAAGTAAATTCACCTTTTGTAACATTTAACGCTCAATATAAAAGCATATAGTTGTGAGATAGAAAATGAAAATTAAGGTTGCTTTATAAATCTGTGTTTTTCTATTTTCTTAAGTAGGAAAGTAGAGAAAAGAAAATCCCACTGACTCAATTTGTGAGTAGTGGGATTCTTATTAGTTTATAACGCATATTCTTCGCCATTAAGGAATACTTGGCGAATAATTGGCGTCGTGTAAGCGTAAGGAATAAAGTCGATTGACGGAATAGGGTCGGTAATGTAGAAATTAGCCACCTTACCGACGGTGATAGAGCCGTACT
>ENA-OWLR01000669-OWLR01000669.1-metagenome-genome-assembly--contig:-NODE-669-length-10403-cov-5.821608_pt1 | contig 10403 bp, 9 predicted proteins | sample MGYA00245352_ERZ651110 | MGnify/ENA primary metagenome ERZ651110 (study PRJEB26857, sample SAMEA4031765) | metagenome | biome: human; feature: oral; material: saliva | place: Philippines | collected 2014 | study... | reverse complement strand
CAGCTACAAGACCTACACGAGGATCTGAGCCCTTAACCTCTGTGAGGTTAGCAATACTAACACCAACCTTTGGCTGAAGGTTGAATGAACCAACTGCATGCTGTGCGAATGTAGATACTGATGAAAGCATCAGTGCTGCTACAACTAAAATCTTTTTCATAACTCTTTGTTTTTTATTAAGTATATTTTATTCTATAGTTATCCTTTATTATTCTCCTCATCATAAGCCTATTAAAGCCTCCAATAGAGAAGTTTTATATTGAATATTTCGTTAATTATGTGCGCAAAGTTAAGCGAAACTAATGTAACTTCAAAGGTTTTTGCGTTAAATATTATTTATATGACACAACAACAAAGAAAATACATAGAAAAAGGTGGATTGAAAAAGATTTTTCTTTCAATCCACCTTATTGTATACCTAATACTGACCTTATAATCTTTATGAGGATTATAAGATTCTAATATTTACTTCACCTGGCAACTAAGTTCCTTACCCTCTGATAGTTCTTTTACACTGCTAAGGGTTGAAACAGCGATGTTGTAGAGTGCTTCCTTTGTAAAGAATGCCTGGTGAGAGGTCAATACAACGTTTGGAACCATCAATAAGCGAGCCAATACGTCATCGTCAATCATCTTGTCGCTCTTATCTTCATAGAAGTACTCTTTCTCCTCTTCATAAACGTCAAGACCAGCTGAACCCACCTGCTTTGTACGCAAGCCTTCGATAAGGTCTTCTGTGTGGATAAGCTGACCACGACCAGTATTGATAATCATCACACCCTTCTTCATCTTTGCAATACTTTCCTTATTGATAAGGAACTTTGTGTCTGGTGTCAATGGGCAGTGGAGGGAGATGATATCACTATTCGCATAAAGTTCGTCAAGCTGAACAACCTTCACATTATACTGCTTTGCAAACTCTTGATCTGGATAGAGATCGTATGCCATAATATTCATACCAAAGCCGTGAAGAATCTTTATAAGCTCTTTGGCAATACGACCCATACCAACAACACCTGCTGTCTTACCATGCATGTCGAAGCCTAACAAACCATGTAATGTGAAGTTTCCATCACGTGTACGGTTCACAGCACGATAAATCTTACGGTTAAGACTTAGCATCAGTGCTACAGCATACTCAGCAACAGCATGTGGAGAGTAAGCAGGTACGTGTGTCACCTTAATACGACCTTCAGCAGCCTTAAGGTCAACATTATTGAAACCAGCACATCGAAGAGCTACAAGTTTTACACCATTGTTCACTAATTCATCAATAACTCTTGCATCGCACTCTGCATTTACGAAAATACAAACCACGTCTGCACCCTTTGCCAAAGGCACAGTACTAATACTGAGACGCTCTTGATAATAGCGAATATCGAAATTATAATCCTTGTTTACTTCGTTGAAAGACTCGATGTCATACGACTTTGCGTCGAAAAATGCTATCCTCATTGCTATTTACCTAATTTAATTATTATAAGTGCTATAGATAATCCTTTATACGATAAAAGGATTTCTTTATTTTTCTGATTCCTCAGGTAATCTTTAATCTATAAGTTATCCAACTTACTTAAGACAATGCAAAGGTACATATAATTTGTAATTCTTGCAAATAATTATCTTTTATAGTTGTTCTTTATGAGATAGAATAGTTTATCATTTTGCAGAAATGAAAGCTATATTACTATGATAGTTTTAATTTTATTTTGCTGTCACTTTTAACAGTTAAAATAAATCTATTATAAATCAATGAGTTACAAGTATTTTTTAGATGATAGGAGTGACAGGAAATCTATTTTAGAGAATTTGTGTTGTTATGAGAAATTAGAAATTTGGGATGAATTGATGAAGTAGCGTATAATGGTTCAGAATTACTCATGGTTAAAAGTATAATTTATTCGCTCTCACCTTGATAACGTCCCTTATCAACAAGGCTCTTTTCTTCGCTTAGAAAAGAGCCTTTATAAACCTTTCTTCTCTTTTCTGATTAATTTGTAAAGGCTCAGCACATATGGTGCGGAGGCCCAACACCAATGGTGCGGATGGTGAACACCAATAGTGCGAACGGAGAAGAGTGAAACGAAATAAAGTATTCTAATGATACGAATAGTAGTTTCTTGCTTGTTTTTAATAGTAGTTTTAACTTCAATGGGACCTATAAATTGAACGGTAAATTTGCTTTTTATGTTGTAAATGATTATCTTTGCTTTTTCAATAGCTTATTATCAAACCTATTAATAAAACACCATCGATGATGAACCATAAAACAGGATTATATAAAACAGATGCGATACGGAGAGTATACAGAATGGAATTGAGGAGAACCTCTAATAACTATCTTAGAGGAATACTCTGTTGTGTATTTTTGTTACAAGCATATATGCTCAATGCACAGATGTCAACAGAGGTTGTATATGTTAAAAACGGAATCGTAAAAAGCTTTTATGAGGTATATGATAATCAATTACAAGGTGGGGGAATTACTTATCGTCACATTGGACGTACGATTTCATTGAACAGGAAAACATATCCCTTCTATGTAAATTTAGAAGATAATGCCAGTATTAGAAGGTTTATAAATCCTAAGGATACTATGGGTTATAAACAATTTTACAATGAGGATTTTGCTTTAGATGCTCAAAAGGGTATTTATAAATATGATTTAGGACTTTCGCCATTTGAATACACGTATGATAGGGTTGTATCATCATCGGGATGTTGGTATTATCCAAAGAGGAATCGCAAACAGATAATAGCTTGTTATTATTTTTCAGGATATGTAATTCTATATCACGTAAATATAAAGAAGAAGGATATTGATTCACACTATAGGATTAATAAAATGCTTGAGCAAAAGACATTTATGATTCTGAAAGAAGCAGAAACATTAGATTATATACCTTTAAAGGTTACCTCGTCAATGGGGTTGAGAAACACCCCAGTTTATTCTATATTTCGTTACTTAGAGGAATGATAAAAGGTCTTTTGGGGATTCTTTTCTATTGAGTTTAAGTTTATATTAGCCTAAACTTATTAAAGGAGTGTTCGAATATGGTTCAGATATTCATCTACTTGTGGGTCTGACATACGCTTCCATATATCTCCTAATAACGCAACACCACCAAAGTGCCATTCTTTAACAAGTGGAATGTTATTAGCAGTTATACCTCCCAAGGCAATTACTTTTTCGTCAATTACATTCTCTACGGCAGCCTGCTTAAGTGAGGTAGGGGAGAAGGCTGCATGATATCCAACCTTAGAAATACTATCAAAGATAGGACTCAAGAATACATAGTCTTTTGAGTCTTTTTGTGTTATAACTTCCTCTATTGTATGACAAGAGCAAGAGATGCTTCCATGATAAGCCTTGGGAGCTACAGAACAGCGCCGATTCAAATGAATACCATGAAGTTTATATTCTTCTGCCAATTCGAAATGTTCGTGCAGAACGATTCGACTGTGCCATTGTTCTGGTATTTGAAGAAGAAGCTGCTTGTAGGCTTCTAATGATGCTTCTGGTTTACGCAGATGCAATAAGTCAAGCCCTTGTAAAAAGAGTTTACCTATGAAAGTAGCCTCTCCCGATAAGAATTCGGGAGAGGTAATGGTTATCCATTTCATTAGATGATATTTATTTCTTTAGTTTATCTATAATCAAATCGGCTACCTTCTTGCCAGATAGTAACATACCACCAAATATTGGACCCATTCTTGGAGTTCCTGCTACGGCTGAAGAAGCCATGCCACAGACATAGAGTCCAGGGTAAATTTCACGCGTTCCTTCAACGACCATGCGTTCACCTTCAGCCACATCTAAGGACTTTTCACCCACAACTCCACCTGTAACAGTGTCAAGTTGGATACCATTCTTACGTGCTACAACTTTACATATCTCACTGTCGTGACCAGTACCATCAATCACACATTTAGACATGATGTTTAATGGGTCAACATGTAGTCCTTCGCGAAGGACTGGAGTCCAGTTGACTACAACACCACTTACAACATCATTCTTGAAGACAACATCTTCAACAGAATAGCAGTTGAAGATTGTTGCACCAGCATGAGCTGCATGATAAAGCAATGAAGAGGTACTTTCAACGGAATCAATGGTATAAAGTTCGTTTTCATAAGGCTGATAACTGATGTTGAAGTCCTTCACAATGTGCAACGCTTCTTCCTGTATAACGATTTGGTTAAACATCATTGCGCCACCCCACATACCTCCGCCAGGTGACAGCTTACGATCGAATAGAGCTGTTTTTACTCCTGCTTTCGCCAGATAATAAGCTGCAACGATGCCTGAAGGACCACCACCAACGATGGCAACATCAAGTTGTAAATTACGCTGAAGTTTGTTGAAATAGGTACTAATAATACCTTTTGATACTTGTGTCTCAATCATAATAAATTTATATTTATGGATAATTGTTATTCTTTTGCTTATTCCTCACAGTTCTTGAGAGAATGACTAATACGAGCAGCACAGAAGTGTGGACCGCACATTGTACAATAGTTCGCATCAACTGAGTTGCTTGCTTTGTAATATTCAAGCGCACGTTCTGGGTCAAGTGCTAAGTTAAACTGGTCTTTCCAACGGAAGTCATAACGTGCTTTACTCAATGCATTATCACGGATAGAAGCACTCGGATGTCCCTTTGCAAGGTCTGCTGCGTGGGCAGCTATCTTATAAGTGATTACACCAATACGTACATCTTCTTTCTCAGGTAGAGCAAGATGCTCCTTTGGTGTTACATAACATAGCATGGCAGTACCATACCATCCGATGAGAGATGCACCAATAGCAGACGTGATATGGTCGTAAGCTGGTGCAATATCTGTGACAAGTGGACCTAATGTATAGAAGGGTGCACCATGACACTTATCAATTTGTCGTTCCATATTCTCCTTGATTTTATGCATTGGAACATGACCAGGACCTTCAATAAAGACCTGTACATTCTTATCCCATGCACGCTCAACCAATTCGCCCATCGTGTCAAGTTCAGCAAATTGAGCCGCATCATTCGCATCGTGCGTACAACCGGGACGTAGTCCGTCTCCCAACGATATAGCAACATCATACCTTGCACAGATATCACATATATCATCAAAATGCTCATAGAGGAAACTCTCTCTTTGATGTTCCTTGCACCATTTAGAGATAATACTACCACCACGACTTACGATACCTGTCAATCGATTGTCAGCAAGATGTATATTCTTTAATCGTATGCCACAATGAATTGTAAAGTAATCCACTCCTTGTTCGCACTGTTCAATTAAGGTATCACGGAAGATTTTCCAGTTAAGAGCTTCAATCTTTCCATTAACTTTCTCAAAAGCTTGATACATAGGTACTGTCCCAACAGGTACAGGACAGTTGCGAAGAATCCGTTCTCGTGTCTCATGAATATCCTTACCTGTAGATAAATCCATTAATGTATCGCAACCCCATTTACAACTCCAAACCGCCTTTTCAATCTCTTGTTCGATACCAGAAGATGTGGAGGAGTTGCCGATATTGGCGTTTATCTTCACAAGAAAGTTCGTCCCTATAATCATTGGCTCAGACTCTGGATGCTTTTTGTTAGCAGGTATTACAGCCCTTCCTTCGGCGATTTCCTTGCATACAAACGCTGGAGTGATACGCGTGTCGATACCCAATTCCTCACAATTCATATTCTCTCTGATAGCAACATATTCCATCTCCTCTGTTATAATACCCTGTTTGGCGAAATACATTTGGGTTTCATTGTCCTTACGCTTTGCTATCCAAGACTTACGCAGTTTAGGTAGTCCACACTCTAAGTTGATATCAATGTTTGGATCACTATAAGCTCCACTGGTATCATATATATACACTGGGGCATTACTTTCCTCACATCTTTTCCCTTTCTTAATAGTAACAGTAGGAGTAAGATGTACTTTTCGCATTCCCACTTTGAGCTCAGGATAAAGTTTTCCACTTAGGTAAACCTTCTCTGAGGCGGGATAACTAAATTTGAATTCTGTTTTCATTTATTGTTTGATTTAAGTTCGTTGATAAATCGTTTCATTGTTGTAACCGGACTATTATCATTGTCAGCATTGAGGATTGCACCACTTACAGCTATACCACTCACCCCCGTTTGCATTATATCTGATATGTCGGGTAGGAGGATTCCACCTATAGCTATGACAGGAATGTTTATTCCGTACGTATTTACTTGCTCTATAATACGTTTATAACCATCTAATCCTAAAATGGGAGACAGGTTTTTCTTGGTAGTCGTAAAGCGAAAAGGACCGCAACCAATGTAGTCTGCTCCTGCAGAATAAATACGTTTGACATCTTCAAAAGTATTTGCCGTACCGCCAATGATTTTATCCTTTCCAAGAAGACGACGTGCTTCATCGATAGGCATATCGTTCTTACCAAGATGTACACCGTCAGCCCCAGTCCTTTCTACCAGTGCTACATGATCATCAAGAATGAAGACTGCATCGTATTGCCTGCATAGTTTTCTCGTACTTTCAGCAGTCTTCAGAATCTCCTCTTCTGAAGCATCCTTCATTCGAAGTTGAATCCATCGGCATCCTCCTTCGAGTGCCATTCGAATGCCATCTATGTAATCATAGCGTTCATTGGTATGTGAAATAAACTGTATCATAAAGTTATTAGTTTTTCAGGATTAAACAAATGGTTAACAGGTCCGTGTCCTTCGCCAATATGAATATCCTTACCAACTTCCAATGCTTGAGAAAGATAGTTCTTTGCAGCAGCTATAGCATCAACTAAATTCAGTCCACGTGCTATAAAAGAAGTGATAGCAGAGGATAGAGTGCAACCTGTTCCATGTGTATTTCGGGTGTCTATTGTCTTATGAGTGAAAGTTTGTACGCCTACATTAGCCATATAAAGTCTGTCAACCTTTTCACCTCCATCTATGTGTCCTCCTTTTATCAGAACCGCATTACAGCCTAAACTCATTATCTTTTGTGCAGCTATATCCATATCGTCTGTGGTATTTATTTTCATGTTAGACAATATTTCTGCCTCAGGAAGATTAGGAGTCAGCAGGGTAGACATTGGAAGTAAAGAGTCACAAAATAGTTCCAAAGCATCTGGTTTCATAAGGTTAAAACCGCTTGTTGACACTATTATAGGGTCAATCACTATCGGACACTTCGGGTAATGATTTAAAGTATTAGCTATGGCGTGTATAGTAGCACAATCATTTACCATCCCAATCTTTACAGCATCAGGTTTTATATCGTCCATAACCGCCTTAATCTGATCTGCAACGACAAGAGAGTTCACTCTATGAACAGCCTTTACACCTTTCGTGTTTTGCACAGTAATAGATGTAATAGCAGCTGCAGCATAGACACCCAAAGCTGACATTGTCTTTATATCTGCTTGTATTCCAGCTCCACCGCTACAGTCAGAGCCTGCAATTGTTAATGCACAAATATACCTCATTCAATATATCGGTTTGTAGAGGTACGTCTATTGCAGTTTTTCAAAAGATAATACGAGATAGAAAACAGTCTCATTAATGACAAACAAAGTGTAAGTATAGAATGAGACAATCCCTGCGGCTGCATTATCAGCGTCAGGTTCTATGGGTATAATCTCAGCAACACAATCGTGAAGCACCCCTTGTTTCTTAATTTATTTATCTGTTGGCAAAAGTAAATGTTATTACTTAAATAGGAAATAGTTACCTGAGATTTAACTTATATTTAACGTTTAGTACGCCATATTATATAGTTCTCTCCCCAATTAAAAGACTATGTTTGCCAAGGAGTTGATGCTCCGCACATGTGGTGCTAATGGTAAACACCAATGGTGTTGGGTGCTAAATGCCTTGCAATAGTTAGCCAAAGTGAAAGCTATTTATTGTTGCCATACCTCATGGTATAGTCATTATTCTCTATTCTTGACCTTTTTATAGGAGTTTTCGGTACATATATTGCAGAAAAATATGTAAATTTGCACTTATATTAGCGTTAATCAACACACATATAAAGCGTGAATAATTCTTCTACTATAAAGGGCTATGGTTATGCCAGCCTTTCTGCAATTACGTTCGGTACTATCCCACTTTTCTCTATTCCAGTAATGGAGTCGGGAATGTTATTGCCGTCAGTATTAATCTATCGTTTCGCCTTCGGTTGTCTTTTTATGATGGCGATTCTCTTATGGCGTAAGCAAAACCTGCATATACGATGGGGAGATGGACTCCGTATCACATTCCTTTCGATTCTGTATGCTGTGTCGGCTGTATGTCTTTTCAGTAGTTACGAATATATGCCTGGCGGTATAGCAACAACGCTGTTGTTCTCTTATCCCGTATGGACAGAGATATTACTTATCCTTTTCTTTAACGAAAAACTTACAATTCGCATATCCTTAGCTATTTTACTTGCTATTGCTGGTGTAGCTTTCCTCGGTGGAGTAGGGCAAACAGATGGTATTAAATCGATGTGGGGCGTTATACTTGCAATGTCGTCAGGACTATTGTATGCTATCTATATGGTACTTTTCCCTCACATGCGTATTCGTAAGTTGCCGGCGTTGAAGGTTAATTTCTACATCTTCTTTATGGCAATGTTGCTACTCATTCTTTATGCAACATTTACGACAGGAGGTGTACAACGAATTACGAATGCAGACTCTTTCCTTTCATTGATACTATTAGGTTTGATTCCAACCACTATCAGTAACGTTACGTTGGTACGTTCACTTACCTTGATTGATTCTGCCAGTGTTGCTATCTTAGGAGCCTTTGAGCCACTTACAGCAATGACGATTGGCATTACACTCATGGGCGAACCACTTACAACATCTATTATTATTGGGTGTGTACTTATCATTACCTCCGTAATACTTCTTATTACAAAGGGCAAAACCTTACCTAATCCTCTTAGAAAATATGCCGAACATCAAGAATAAAAACATACTATGGCATCTTCTTGCCATTGCTATTGTTGCCGTATGGGGCACTACCTTTGTCAACACAAAAGTGCTTTATAACAGTGGACTAACACCGTTAGAAATATTCTTTCTGCGGTTTGTTATTGCCTATATCTGTATATGGTTTATCTCGCCACGTCAGCTCTTTTCTCGTACATGGCGTGATGAATTAATCATGGTTTTATTAGGTATAACGGGCGGTTCGGTGTTCTTCCTCGCAGAGAACTATGCAGTGGGACTTACTTATGTCAATAACGTTAGTTTCATTGTTTGTACTGCACCACTACTTACAGTGCTACTTGGTATTACCTTTGTGAAGAGTATTAAAGCAAGTTGGTCATTGATTCTCGGTTCATTGATAGCCTTGATGGGTGTTGCTATCGTTATCTTCAATGGTAGTTTTGTCCTACATCTGAATCCTTGGGGCGACCTCCTCACGTTATTGGCATCACTATGTTGGGCTGTTTATTCCTTACTAATGAAGAAGATATCAAACAGTTATTCAGCTGTTTTTATAACACGTAAGATTTTCTTCTACGGACTTGTAACGGTATTGCCAGCCTTTCTTTTTGACCCATGGACGGCAACCACCTCTATGCTCCTCACACCGAAAGTTATCTTAAACCTATTGTTCCTTGGTCTTGTAGCGTCTTTCCTTTGCTTCGTTCTATGGACATTAGTCATTGCGAAGATTGGTGCCATGACATCATCGAACTATCTATATCTAAACCCTATCACCACAGTAGCAACCAGTGCTATCTTCCTCAACGAGCCAATGACAGCCATAGCCTATGTTGGAAGTGCGTTGATATTAATAGGTGTGGCGGTGTCGAATAAATAAAAGTAATGTTTTGTAGATACCAACTATTAGATAAGAAACCGATAGGAGGGTAAACTCACCTTTCTATTAGTCCGACTTAAACTATATTGTCTTTACATAATAACTTAGTCATAATATGAGAAAAATAGTATTGATTACTGGTGCTACCAGTGGAATTGGCGAAGCCTGCGCACGTAAGTTTGCGCAAGGAGGGTATGATGTTATCATTACTGGCCGTAGAGCACAACTTCTTGCTAACCTAAAGAAAGAACTCGAAGCAGAGGGAGTAAGAGTGTTAGCACTTGCTTTTGACGTTCGAAATCGTAATGCAGCAACTGCAGCTATCAATAGTCTACCACTTGAATGGCAACAGATAGATGTCTTAATAAACAATGCTGGTTTGGCTCTTGGCTTAGAACCAGAATATGAGGGTAGCTTTGAAGATTGGGAAACGATGATTGATACCAATATCAAAGGACTCTTAACCATGACACGCCTTGTTGTTCCAAGAATGGTAAAACGTGATAGTGGACATGTTATTAATATCGGTTCTGTGGCAGGCGATGCAGCCTATGCAGGCGGTAATGTCTATTGTGGTACAAAGGCAGCAGTAAAGAC
>ENA-OWLR01000664-OWLR01000664.1-metagenome-genome-assembly--contig:-NODE-664-length-10459-cov-8.412918_pt1 | contig 10459 bp, 10 predicted proteins | sample MGYA00245352_ERZ651110 | MGnify/ENA primary metagenome ERZ651110 (study PRJEB26857, sample SAMEA4031765) | metagenome | biome: human; feature: oral; material: saliva | place: Philippines | collected 2014... | reverse complement strand
GTTTCTGAGATCTTTAGTGCCAATCTCGTTCCTGGTTTTGAGCAACTCCTAGATCACAAACGTATGGACAAACTAGATCAACGGACGGTTCTTAGTGTTGCTGACTACGAACGACTCTTTTATGAGGAAGTAGATCTAGATCCTAGTGGCAATCAAGTATTTGAGCCTGCTACGCATCAAACTTTTGCGTTGACAGAGATCAAGGAACACCAACGCACTTACCAGAAAGTAGAAAAATAATGGCACGATTACCAGGTTTTGCAAAACTTTCTCCCACAGAACGCATAGAGGCCTTACTGAAGGAAGGCCTCTTAACTTGGGATGAAGCACAGATCTTAAAAGAACAAAAGGGACTTCCCCTTTCTATTGCAGATCAATTGACGGAAAATGTCTTGTCGACTTTTGACTTGCCTTTTAGCCTCGCTCCTTATTTCCTGATCAATGGTCGTGATTATGTCCTTCCCATGGTCACAGAAGAGCCTTCCGTGGTCGCAGCTGCCAGCTTTGCGGCCAAGCTCATTCAACGTTCGGGCGGCTTCACCACCCAGGTGCACCAGCGCCAAATGATTGGCGAGATTGCTCTGACGGATGTTGAAGACGTAGAAGTTGCTAGCAAGCGCATCCTAGAAGATAAGGAAACCCTTCTTCAGCTGGCTAATAAAGCCTATCCTTCTATCGTTAAGCGTGGAGGTGGAGCGAGAGATCTTTGGGTCGAAAACAAGGGAGACTTTCTTATTGTTTACTTGGCCGTTGATCCCAAAGAAGCCATGGGGGCCAATATGCTCAATACCATGTTAGAAGCTCTGACCGATCGTATCCAGGAACTCTCTGGTGGTCAGGCCTTGATGGCAATTTTATCCAACTTGGCTACTCGCTCTTTAGTGAGTGCACGGTGTGCCATCGATTTTAAAGCACTGAGTCGAAATCCTGATGAAGCCATTGAGATTGCCCACCGGATGGAGCTAGCTAGCCAACTGGCTCAAGTGGATCCTTACCGTGCGGCTACTCATAACAAGGGAATTTTTAACGGGATTGATGCCCTGGTCCTTGCGACAGGCAATGACTGGCGGGCCATCGAAGCAGGAGCCCATGCCTATGCTGCACAAAGTGGTTCATACAAGGGCTTGAGTCACTGGACAAGTCAGCCGGAAGAGAAAAAACTCTATGGAGAGATCACCCTACCAATGCCGGTTGCGACAAAAGGAGGCTCGATTGGCCTCAACCCAATGGTTCAAGTCAGCCACCGTTTGCTAGGAGAGCCTTCTGCTATTGAATTAGCAGGTATCATCGCTTCGCTCGGTTTGGCGCAGAATTTCGCAGCACTCAAAGCCCTTGTCACCACAGGGATTCAAGCAGGACATATGAAACTCCAAGCACGCTCCCTAGCCCTTCTAGCAGGTGCTAAGGAAGAGGAAGTTCCCCGATTGGTCAGCCAACTCCTTGAAAACAAACCCTTTAATTTAGAAAAGGCACAAACACTCTTACAAGAATTGAGAAAATAAAAGAACTAAGACAAACTAATTCTTTAGTAAATTAAGTCAAGTGATCCTGCAAAGAAATAAAAATGAGTTCTAATTTTTTAAATGAATCGAGAATATAATGAAACTTTCCGCCGTGAAAAAAGTGCTAGAAACACTTTTGTTTCTAGCACTCGGAATTATTGAGACCTTAGGCTCAATAATTAGTCATGGAACTTCTTCGAAGTTCGCTGACGTCCGTCTTCACCTAAGGAAAGTTTCTAAGATGATTTTATCTTCACTTTGAGAACTAAGACCCACGTCTTAGTTCTTTTGTGTTTGAAAAATTTTTCTTATTGTTTTAAAAATGGCAACTCGGGATGTTTCTTGGTATAGAGCACCACTTCGATAAAAGTCCCTACTTGGACGGCAAAGAGCAGTCCGACGAGAAGATTAATCCGATGGTCTGTTTCATAAAACGGAGAGTTCCATAAGAAGTGATTGGCTACTGTCGAGAGAACACACCAAAGCCCAAAGAGTTTTTCCTTTTGCTGGGTTACTTGAGACAACAAGAGGAAGATACCAACGGATACAACAGCTGTATAGAGGGCATGTGAAGCTAATCCACCAGAGATCCGGTTAATGGCCTCAGTAACCGCGGCTAATTGGCTGGTTTTCGTTTGGCGGGCAACGTACCCTAAATCCTCAATGATTTGAAAACCAAAGCCAGATCCCAAGCCTGCAATTAGAATCGCTTTTAGATCTTTCTTGCCAACCATCAAGACAACCCAAAAGGCAACTAGAGCCTTAAAGAATTCCTCTGAAAATGGGGCCGTCAAGGCATCCGTCCACTTGTTAAAGACAGTGGCATCCTTGATCACATGGCTATTCATAATATCAATCAAGCTATTGCCTGAAAAGCTCAACCAGCCTGCTACGAAGGCACCTCCAAACATGGCAATCCATAAGACATAAGTTGGGACAGACAACTGCTTGGCCAATCGTTTTGAAAAGAGATAGAGCGGGATAATAATTGCAGCTAAGACAGACAAGTTTAAGACCAAATCTCTGCCGGCAGACTGGCTAAATTCTTGTTGAGAAAGATGACCGAGTTCAAACTCCAAGCCAATTCCTGCAAACAGTAGAAAAAGATAGATCGAGGCTCTTTGAATTTTAGTCATCTTGTTTTCCTCCCTTTTGTTTCTTTGAGCGAATCAGGTAGATCACAATCGCTAGAAGGGTTGCCCCGAAAAAGCCTGCTGCTAGAATGTAATCATAGTCAAATTCAACGAGATCAATCTTTTCTTCATAAGCAGCATCTTCTTCGTCATCTAGATCTTGCAGGGCACTTTTTCCGTGTTCATCTGCCACCTTTTGTTCTGCTTCTTTTCTGATTTCTTGCAAGCGTTCGAAGGTTTTCTCAGCTCTTGCCAAGCTTTCCTCTGTTGCCTTCTCACTCGCTTCTTCAGGCTGAGAAGCAAGAGCGATTTGTTCCTGATCACTCAGATCTTGTTCGACCATCCACTGAGACTCCAATCGTTCCATTTCAGTACGAATCGCCCCATCTTCGAATAAATCTGGATACTTGGCCACAAGGTCGTTGATTCTTGAAATGGTCCAATACCAAGAGCGATCATTGTAATGATCCCCTAATTCTTGGTAGGCTTGATAGGTGTTGAGAATATTGCCATAGTAGGGTAGATATGGAGCATTTCGTGGACTACCCATCGACAGCCACATGGTGCCTCCACCCGCACTCGCTGGGACATCATCTTTCAGTTGGAAAATATGGGCCTCCATGACATTTGGATTGGAAATAGGGTATTTATAAACCGCATCAAACTCTCCTTTTTTCGGAATGCCTTTTCCATCCAGCTCCATTTGATCCTGTGGTTTATATTTGGTTCCTTCCAAACGATTGCGTTGGAGATTCATTGCATCGCGGAGGGTTAATTTTCGATCGGTTGTATGAAGAAGGTCAAAGGACGCATCGTCATATTTAACAGGAGAGCTTGGGTCTAGCGATTTGATTCCCGACCAAACCCGTGAGCGATCTGCTTCTTGCAAAGGAGGATTATAAGATTGAGAAACGTGGAATTTTCCGTCCACTTCCTTATAGCTATTGGCTTCTTTGGCGACTTTTTCAAGATCTTTTGAAGCGATCGTGCGTTCGGTATCCGATAGATCGACATGCCCTAAGAAGAAGGTATTTGGAAAGACCGCAAACCGATCCTCTGGGAAGAGAATCGCCGCATATTGATGGCCAGATAGGATTTCCATATACCAGACGCCTTCTTTATCGGCAATGGTCACAATATTTCCTTCTGCAGCGCCTTTTTCTTCGACGATTTTAGCAATGAGTTCAACCCCTTCTCTTGCGGTTTTCACACTAGGGAGAACGATACTAGTCAAGCCCGATTCTGCGAGGCCATCCTTGACATAGGGATCCACTTTTTGGATCTTGTCATTTGCTGAAGCAGATACAGTGGCAGAAATGGAAACCCCATATTCATTGAATCCTGCTTCGTCAAAAATTCCCTGATCAGGGGTGACATCTGGAACCGCTGTATACTTATAGCTAATCTCAGGTAAGGGATATTGAAAACCGTTGGCAGCATCCTCAAAGATGGCTCCTTTTTTATTGTAGACACGCTCTCTGACCACAAAATTTTTATTATGGTTGGGCTCTAAATCTTCGGTACGACCTACCAAGGTCGAACCGTCGGCCGTCAGTTTCTTCCCGATGATGAACCCTGTACAAGCCTCAACAGGTTGAGCAATCAACAAAAGCGGAAGCAAGGCTGCTACAGCTGATCGAAAATAGTGCTTCTTCATCCTAAACTCCTTTTTAAAAATGTTTTTCCTTATTTAGTATACTCTTTTACAAGCCTATTTTGCAAGCGATTCCAGCAACCGTAAACGATTCGTAAACTATCAGAATTTTTGAGGGAAACACTTTTTCAAAAAAAAGAAAGAATTGGCTTATTTTGCCAATCCTAAACGAATAGGAACTAATTTTTAAGTAAAATAAGTTAAGTGATTCTTCAAAGAACTATAAAAGAGTTCTAATTTTCAAAATGAATCATAATATACGAAAACTTTCCGCCGTGAGAAAAGTGCCTGAAACGTTTTTGTTTCAGGCACTCGGGAGTTTTGAAACCTTAGGTTCAAAACTAAGTCATGGAACTTCGTAGAAGTTCGCTGACGTCCGTACTCACCTAAGGAAAGTTTCTAAAATGATTTTTCTTCATTTTTTCTGTTGCTGAGCTTGCCATAACTTTCCATAGAGGAGATAGTCGACTTCACGGACCTCTTTCAGGTTCTGACAACCGAGCGCACAAAGGAGCAATCTGAGGTCTTCTTTCCAGCCTTGGACAAGGACGATCACTTCTTCAATGCTCTTAGTCTCTACCATCTCAAGAAAAACGCGGGAAAGTCCTACGCCACGTGCTCCAAGGACCAAGGCCTTGACCATATCAAGGGGATGACGGATGCCCCCACTTGCGAGGACCTCAACCTGATCCATCTGATCCTGTAACTGTAAGAGACACTGCGCAGTTGATTGTCCCCAATCATCCAGATAAGCGCGATTGCCACCACGACGATTCTCAATATAGGCAAAACTAGTTCCACCACGACCAGAAATATCGACGGTTTTGATCCCAGCATCTAGCGCAGCCTGAACTGTTTTAGGATCCATACCAAAGCCGACTTCCTTCAGGACTACAGGTACTGGAAAGCCCTGCCCATAGCTCTTGAGATGGTCTTTCCAAGTGTGGAAAATCCGCTCCCCTTCAGGCATGAGCAACTCTTGCATCAGATTCACATGGACTTGAAGAAAGAGAGGTTGTAGCTCTTCCACTGTTCGCAAGCCCAGATCTGGCTCTTTATCGATGCCAATGTTGGTTGCTAAAAGAAGATGAGGATGGTCTTTTTTGACCGCATACGATTGATCGTTCGGATCCTTCAGCCCTGCGCTGTAAGAGCCAGTCACAAAGAGAAGCCCACAGACTTCGGCTACTGCTGCCAACTTTTGATTGATCTCTTTGGCTCGTTTACTCCCGCCTGTCATGGCATTGATGTAAAAAGGAAACTCCCAATCACGCCCTGCGAAATGGGTTGTCAAATCAATCTCCGCTAGATCCACAAGGGGGAGGGATCGGTGAATCAGCTCGATCTCATCAAAGCTATTATAGGAGGAGCTTTGCTCCAAGGCATAACGAATATGCTGGTCTTTTCGATTTTCGCTCACGAATCTCCCATCCTTTCTTGGTAAATGACTTCAATATTCTTTTCCTTCCAGCGGTCTATCAAGGTCTGAGTCTCAACTAGGTCAAAACTAAGGGCGATTCCACAGTCACCTCCTCCAGCACCACTGGATTTGGCACAGGCAAAAAGGCCCTCTGTCGATTCTTGTAGCTCTTTTAGAGCTGGGGTATAGATCAAAGGGTTCAAAGACTTTAGGTTCTTATCGGCGCGTTTGATACTGGTCTCAATGTCCTTTTGGTTCCCTTCACGGAGGCCTTTTTCAAGATTTTTCACTGCGCTCTGGCTCTCCTGAAGAAATTCTTCCTTGATCGCTCCCTTGACCTGACGGATCAAATCACTTGAAATCGCTGGTTCCTTGGTCCAACCAACCAGAAAATCATAAGAGATGGCTGGCTGGATCGAGCAGATCTGGTAGTCCCAATCCAGGTCTAAAACTTGTGAAAGAGGCTGAGAAGTCAAGACTTCATGCAACCAAGCTCGATCAAAGGATTGGTAATAAATCAACTCCTCGTAAGCAATACAAGCCAAATCGCCCATGGAACCATTGTCCCCTCTTTGCACCAAGACCACTGCTGCTAGTCGAAAAAGCAGATCTGGACTTAAGTCTAGTTCATACAGAGCGGCCATGGCCTTGATCACGAGCAAGACCACACTTCCGCTGGAACCAATCCCATACTTTTTCCCCTCTTCGCCCAATGTTCCCCTAAGGTGAAGATCAAAGGGTTTAGGGGCTATCCCCTGATCTTTTAGCCACTCTTCCATGAGCTGAATGGTCTCTTGAATCAAGGCGTAGTCCTTATTTGGGGTCAAATCCACCTGGTAACCAAAGAGATCCGAGGCTAACTGGTAAGCTGTTGCTTCTTGGATGGTAGCTGATAGATAAATGGGGATAAACTGAATCACTGCCCCATAGCCAGGCGTTAGCACCGCGTATTCTCCAGCTAGATAGAGCTTGCCTCCGGTCTGTACCTGATACTTAGTCTTCATCTTGAGGGTCCTTTGTCTTAGATACGATGGTCCGATAGCGGACATCAAATAAAGGCACCAGCTGATCCAAGTCTTCTTCTAAACAGAGAACCTTAACGTTTGGCCCTGCATCCATGGTGAAGTAACAAGCATGGCCTGCAGCGCGAAGCTCACGGACAAAGTCCATAGCTTTGTGGCTTTCTTCTGTCAAGTAGCTAAAGGCTGGAGTGGCTGTTCTAGTCGTCGCATGCATAGCAAGGGCATTGCGCTCTGTCAGCTGACCGACCTGTTCAAAATCATTGGCAGCTAGATAGTCCAGCATGTCCTTGTAATCTTGTCGAGACTCTTCGATCCATTCTTTGAAATTAGTCGAAGTCTCCATGCAGCGTTTCATCCCTTCCCGGCTGGAAACGGGCTTTTGCTTGTCATTGAGAACCAGCATGATCATAGCCAGTTTCAGGTCTGTTTTGACCTTATAAATCTCTCCACTTTCTTTGTCCCAGGCTGCTAAGGGACCAAAGAAAGACCGTGAAGAAGAACCCGAAGCAAACTTGGCTTTTTGAGCTAATTCCTCCTGACTCAAGCCCAAATCATAATACCGATTGCAAGCCTTGACGAGAGCAGAGAGCCCGCTCGAGCTAGAGGACAAGCCTGCTGCGGTTGGCATGTTGTTGCTGGTATCCACCCGAACAAATCCCGCTTCATCTGCTGGTTTCAAGCCATCAATCACAGCTCCAATTTTGGCTTGCTCAGCTGGATTTTGGAATTCCCCATCGATGTAAAATTCATGCGCAGTCGCATCTGCTGGCAAGGGAGAGAGACTGGTCTCTGTATACATATTCTCTAAGGTCAACGAAATCGAACTGGTCGAAGGGACCATCTGTTTGGCATCTTCTTTTCCCCAGTATTTGATAATCGCGATATTGGCATAGGACTTAGCCTTTACAGGTTTTCGATCCATGTATGGTGCGCTCCTTCTTTTTCTAATGCATGGGCAATGGTTGCTGCTTCACGAGAATCCTTGACGAGGGCAATCACACAGCCTCCAAGACCGCCTCCGCTCATTTTAGCGCCTAAGGCCCCATTTTCAAGGGCAACGGCGACCAGATGGTCTGCTTTTTCACAGCTGACACCCACGGCTCTCAAGTGCTCATGGCAAGTAGTCAAAGCCTGTCCTAGGTTCGTTAGATCATTCATTTTCAGAGCCTCTTCCACCTGCTGGGTCAACTGACCAATCTCATGGAAATGGGACAAAACTTCCTGCCCCCTGGCTTCAACCTTTTGAATCGCCTCACGGGTATTGCCGTGAATCCCTGTATCTGCAATCACCAAGCTCGCTTTTATACCCAGCTCTAGCGGGTAAAAGCCGACATTCCGGATGAATTTAATGGCTTGATCGCTCAAACAGGTCTTGGCATCGAGCCCACTTGGATTCATATGGGCAATGGTTTCTGCTCGATTGACCAGGATTTCTAAGGTCTCATCATCCAGCTCCTCTTGATAATAGTCAAAAACGGCACGAATGGCTGCGATACTCACCGCCGCAGACGATCCCATCCCCCGTTTTTCCGGTACCATGGACTGAATCCGGCAGCGAATTCGGGCCTCGCGAATCCCGAGGTGCTCAAGAGACGCAAAAACCGCCATGGACAAGGTGTCATCTTCAAACAAAATCCATGGACTGTCTGCCGGGATGATCTGGCAGGTCACTTCGATATGATGGAGTGGCAAGGCAATAGCCGGATAACCATAGACCACCGCATGCTCTCCAATTAAGATAATTTTACTATGCGCCCTTCCGACGCCTATCTCTTTGTTCATATTCATCTCGCTCTATTAAGGTCATTACTATTTTAATATAAATCAGCCAAAAAAGCGATGCTTTTGAAGGAAATCCAACCTAAGACGGAGTTCAAAAATGAATCTCCTACCAGTTTCTTTCTCACGGACAGACCGTAAAAGGCCAGGATCCATCATCCTAGCCTTCCATTTCTATTGTTCAAATTCTTGTTTGATCAAATCCATCAAGGAGTTGCGGTCGAGGATCCATTGGGCCCGTTCGTCCTTCTCATAGGTCCGGTTGGACAAAAAGATCACAGCTTCCTGTCTCTTGCGATTGTACATGATGAAGGTTCCAGTATAGCCCGTATGATCCAACCAGTCACCCTCTAGATTCCATCCGAGAGCGCGGGTCTTGCCCTCTTCACGCGCAAAATTCTGAGACAAGTCACGCGCAAAATCCTCTTTCAGATAATGTTCTAAGAAGCGCTCTAGATCAGCAACAGTTGAAAAAAGTCCAGCACTTCCCGCATGACAGCCCAATACTCTCGCTTTGGGATCATGAACACTTCCAGAAGCAAGGCCACGGACCGTTGGCACCGCCTTTTCGACCGGTCCAAACCGTGTTTCCGTCATCTTCCAAGGTGTAAAAATCAGCTCTTCAAATAAGCGATCCAAGGGCTGGTGAAACCTGTCTTCTAACCAAAAGCCCAGCAAAAGAAAATTGACGTCGGTGTAATGAAAACTCTTGTCTTCTTTCAACTGCAAATTTTCAAGAGCTGTTTTCAACTGTCTCGCATCCAATTGATCCCGGTTGGGGATAAAAGGATCAAGTCCTGAAGTATGGGTCAGGAGTTCCCGGATGGTCGTCTTCTCATGAGCAAAACGCGGGTAAAGCTCTTTAAAGGGGCGATCAAGCGCAAGCTCCCCTTTCGCGTACAAAAAGGCACAAATGGTAGCGACTCCGACGACCTTACTGACACTGGCCAAATCATAGACCAGGTCAGCCTCTACTGGCTCTCCTTTTTCAGGGTCCGCTAGTCCCAGATAGTGCTCACTCCACTGACCCTTGCGGTAAAGCGCAAGAGAGGCACCTGGATAGATGCCTTCTTGGATTTGTTCGGTAATTTTTTCGATGATTGCCTTCACGCTCATCACTCCATTCTTATGCTTCATAAGAAATATGGACCTGATCTTGATCGGCTTCAAACCAGAGTTCGATCTGACTTGGATCCTTGGCAATCAAGAAAGTTCCCTTACGGTGCACAAAATCGACAGCTTCTCCCAAGCGTTCTTTCAAGACTTCCACATCAAAAGATGCCAATTCGACCTTGATCATGCTCAAATCCCAAGTCACCTTGTTCTCCACTTGGAGATCTTCTCCTTGAGCTTCTTGCAAATGGATAAAGCGGGCAAGATCTGGCAAGCTGCTATAGAACTTCTCAGCCTCAGCAAGATCAGCCACGTTGACCTCAAGAAAGTCCACATCAAAGTTCGTCAAACCTTTGAAATCTTCGGGAGCTTCTACAAGAGGCGATTTCTCCAACGGTTCCAGGCTTTCAAGATTTTCTTCAGCATGCACGAAAATGGTATCTCCTTGAGGAGACACAACTTCAAAGGCGCGACCATTAGCTCCTTGGTAAAGGGCGCTTGTTTCTGGCTGGCGGGCCAACAAATAATCAATTTCTTGAGCTTGTGCCACTTTCACCACGATGCGACCCAATTTCTTTGGACCTTCGACCTTACGCGAACGCATACTCGGTGACTCTTCTAAGACGATTTTTTCTACTTTTGAGGCATCTCCTAAAGATAGGAGAGCTCCTTCTTCCACTAATACTTTCATTCCCAATGTCTCTTCATAAAAGCGTTGATTGACATTTCGGTTATTCACTTTCAAGACTGGGATCACTCTTACGATCTGATTTGCTGTCATACTTTCCTCCAAGCACTTTTTATTGTAAAAGATTTTCTGGCTTTTTACAAGAAAT
>ENA-OWLR01000663-OWLR01000663.1-metagenome-genome-assembly--contig:-NODE-663-length-10471-cov-5.696909_pt1 | contig 10471 bp, 9 predicted proteins | sample MGYA00245352_ERZ651110 | MGnify/ENA primary metagenome ERZ651110 (study PRJEB26857, sample SAMEA4031765) | metagenome | biome: human; feature: oral; material: saliva | place: Philippines | collected 2014 | study... | reverse complement strand
AGACGGAAATGGAAAATATAGTAGTAAGGCTACCGGCTCCAGAAACCCGATATAAATAAACTAAAACTGCAGGCAACAGAATAAATACCGCCACTCATTGTTATGAAGACGTTAAAATTAGAAAGAGTAGGAGAAAACTGTTGGGGAAACATGGTCTATAAAGGTGAAGATGAAAAATTCTACCTTGATATTAGTATGAACCATGAAACAGTACCTACTGAATTACACACCTGTCACCCTGCTGACGATATGGATGGAGAGCCCGGCTCTTGTGTTACAGGCACATTCGAAATTATCAATCCTATTACTGATAAGGAGAGAAGAGAGAACGAGTGCAAAGGTCTGTATATGATGCTTTCAAAGATTTATGAAGACGTAAGAGCCTTCATTGGAAAAACAGGAAATGAACAAGAGGATTCTTGGGATTGTCGTTACAGAAACAAAAAATTCGGTCTGGGGGGAAAATCTCTGGAGGAAACTATTGCGGAACTCAAAAAAAGATGGAATGTTATTCCAAATGATTTGAAACCAAAATGGTGTACATGGAAAGACATTGAGGAATTGGAAAAAAAAGCAATGGCTATAGGGTAACGACCATATAAAATTGAACGAAGACAAACTATAACGTTGTACCATAAGTTTAATTTTGTAGTATTAAAAAGGTAATGGAGGGATTAACCACCCCTCCACAAAAAAGGCAAAATGAAACATTTTAATTATTTTCCACTTTATAAGGAAATCCGACAGAAACAAAGAAAAGAACTGATAGAAGTATTACAGAAATATCCTAACCACGAATTTCATTTTGGAATGGATTATTGTGACGGTGAGCAAAAGAAAAATGCGGAATATCCTTATATCATTGTATATTGGGGAATGACACCTGTGGAGGTGAAAGTTCTGGCAGTCAAGGAAAAAGAAGGTCTTTTGCACATATCAGTAAGAGACAATGAAGATGAATATGAAAAAATTATAACGGATATTGATGTTGATATCGTTTTAGGACAGCTGGAGAACATACTTGATGCATTACCCGAAAACGAGGAATAAACAATAGAAAGGCATAACAAAGCTATAATTTGACGATGTACCATGGGCGGAAATATAAAAAGCGAGAACCAAAAAAGCGGAAACCTCGCTTTTTATATTGTCTATTGCTGGTAATAACAAAATCACTTGTTCGATTAATCTCAAATTTTTCGGTGGGGCTAACCGCCCCACACCCTCGCATTAAGGATGGATTTTTCATCTAACAAGATCACCTTCTTATTAGCAAAGTCTATAAAATGGTAAGCCGATGTCCTACGGACCAGGCTTATTAAAAAGGTACTGACTTTACCTTATGTATGTCTGCCCAACCTCTGTCCATCGGGGCTTTCGGTATGGGTATAGACGTTATAAAGATAATACTTTTGCCTTGAAAACCACTTTTGGTGATTTTTCTCGCTAAAAAGTTAGTATTATCAATGATTATTCGTATCTTTGTAACACGAGAACCCGCCAAGCCTCTCAACGATGCTCAAATGTGCGGGTCGTTTTTGTTTTTATAGGTATATGGCAACAAAAATTCCGTTCATAAAACCATATTCCACACCCCAAAAGTTAGTACAACTACTCAAAACAAGAGGTATGGAGATAACCGATGAGGAAAAGGCTCAGCATTATCTTTCCCACATCGGTTACTATCGTTTGTCTGCCTATATGTACCCATTGCTTTCTATTCCCAAAGAGCTACATTTATTCAAGCAAGGAGTAACTTTCGGTAAGGTCATGATGTTGTATCGCTTTGACAAGAAACTGCGCCTACTCCTGTTCAATGAGATTGAAAAGATAGAGGTCGCAGTGCGTTGTGCAATCGTGAACTTTGGAACGGAAATGACAGGCTACCCTTTTTGGATGACTGAAGCCAACAATTTCTCAAATCCGTCCAAGTTCAATCGCTCTATACGTCTTATAGAAGATGAATTGAACCATACAAAAGAGGATTTCATCAACCATTTCAAAGAGACATATACCAATCAGTATCCACCTTCATGGATGCTGACCGAGATATTGCCATTTGGTGTAATCACTAATATTTATTCTAACATCAAGAATAAGAAGATAAAGAAGCGTATTGCACAGTCATTTGGCTTGCAAGTTGCACCTTTTGAATCTTGGCTTACAATTATCACTGTAACAAGAAACTCATGTTGTCATCATGTACGTGTATGGAATAGGGTATTCTCTATTCGTGCTACCATGCCAATTAGAATGTTGCGTCCTTGGATTACCTTGCCGACAGATCCATTGAAAGTGTACTTTGATATGTGCATCATCAAGTACTTTCTTGACATCATATCTCCAAATAACGATATGCTTGATAAGATGAACAGACTTTTTGCTACGTTTTCAGAAGTAGATATAGCTGCCCTTGGTTTTCCTTCTGGTTGGGAAAACGAACCACTGTGGCAATAAAAGGCATTTGGAGTGACTACTAACCATCTCACATCGTCCACATTTAAATATTCTTTATGCCTGGTGTTTAAATGCAACGCCAATGGTGTTGGAAAATACAGGTGTTTTAGGCAGTCTGCACCTCTTTATTGACTTACTCAAAAATATAGAAATCTTGGTAGCTTTCGTAAATATACGGGGCAAAATAAAGAAACGCCTTAACAGGCTTCACAAATAAAATTTATTTTGCTGTCACTTCTGTCATTCGAAGATTGTTTGTAATGTGTTGAAAAACAATTAGCTACAGCAAATGTTAAAAATGACAGCAACTGTTTTTCAAACTTATAGTAGTATATAGAGTTTCGGCAAATTCTCTATTCACGCTGAATGGTAACGAAGGTTTGTTCATCTTATTTCAGTTTATGCAACACCAAAAAAATAAGAAAGAACCGAATGTGCAAAGTATTCAGTTTTTTTCTGAAAAAGAAAAGAAGCATAACTTAGCAATGGTTAATAGACACCGAGAAGTTTCTGTTTCTACACCACCACACTTTTTGCTTTTTTTCTGTATTGTCCTGGTGCACAACCTTTCATTTTTTTAAAAAACTTATTGAACTGTACCTGCGACGAAAAACCGAAAGTGAAAGCTATTTCTTGAATGTTTTGAGTAGTCCCTATAAGATAGGTTTCCACCTCTTTTATAATGTAATCGTCTATAAGTTGTTTCGGTGTTCGTCCTGCAACACGTCTGGTTATTTGTGCTAAATAGCGAGGTGTTACATTTAGCGCATCGGCATAGAAACGCACTTCGCCCGTTTTACGATGATTGGCAGCAATGTTGTCCATAAGTTGGTTGTATAGTTCCAACATTCTTTCGGAAATTGTTTGTTGTGGCAAATCGCTGCTATGGTCTAAAAGTAGAACATTTGTACCAAAATTAGAGTCGGCAGAACGCAAAATAAGTTGGCACATATAGTCAGATGCCTTTCCAATAGCTTGTTCTACACTGTTTCCAGCACACAAATTAACAGCAACTGCCGATGTAAATGCTCCGCCCGAACCGTGAGTAATGCGGTCTATAAAGCCAGGTCGAGTATAAAAGTGTGCCGTTTTGTTTTTCTCTACCAACACATCGGTAAACGATGCTTTAGTAACAATGCCTCCTTGCAACACAACAGCCGTGCTTCCTAATTGCAGAATTTTTCGTGCCAATAGTTCCAAAGCCTCGTTGCTGTGTGTTTCTTTTTCGTGCAACATATAGGCAGCACTATTTTGTTGCATGATAACAATGCTGCTTAATGGAAAAAGACGTTGCACCACAGCATTAACCACCTCGTTTGGCATAAGCATTTTGCCACTACTACTAATAATAACGGCATCTAAAACCACAAATTCAGGTTTGTATTTACGCAGCAAGTGTTCAACGGCAATTACTTGTTCTACATTTCTAAGCATACCAATCTTCACAGCATTGGGTTTTAAATCGTTCAACACCGCACAAATTTGCAAATTCAGCACTTCGACAGGAATGTCGTATAATTGTCGAATGCCTTCCGAATCTTGTGCAGTAACCGAAGTTATGGCAGTAGCCGCATACGCTCCTAACATAGTTATGGTTTTAATATCGGCTTGAATTCCCGAACCGCCCGTACTGTCCGAGCCAGTTATAGTAAGAATGGTGGTTTTTCTTTCCATAGTTGGTGTGTAAACAAGAGTTTGTTACTGGTGTTGTTGTTTGTAAGCAATGTTTCGTGGGTGATGTTCCAGAATTTCTTTGCGCAGAGTAGTGGTGTCTATATGCGTATAAATTTCGGTTGTGCTAATGCTTTCGTGTCCGAGCATAGCCTGAATGGCACGCAAATTAGCACCACCTTCGAGCAAAGCAGTGGCAAACGAGTGTCGCAATGTGTGTGGCGATATGGATTTTTTTATGCCAGCATCTTTGGCATAATTCTTAATCATTATCAAAATCATGGTCCGAGTGAGATGCGCACCACGTCTGTTTAAGAAAATATAGTCTTCTTCTCCTTCTTTTATCTTCATAGCGTTGCGGTCGGCAAACCAAAAATCCAATTCTTGCAAGGCTCTTGGAGAAATTGGTACCAAACGTTCTTTAGAACCTTTACCCATAACCCGCACAAATTGTTCTTCGCGATAGAGATTTGACAGTTTAAGATGTGTAAGTTCTGATACACGTAATCCGCACGAAAACAAAGTTTCTATAATGGCACGGTTTCTATGTCCTTCCCATTTAGATAAATCTATGGCACTTTCAAGCATATCAACTTCGGCAGTAGAAAGCACTTCTGGCAAATGTTGTGGTTGTTTTGGCGATTCGAGCAATTCGGTAGGGTCGGCTTCTATATATCCATCGAGCACTAAGAAACGATAAAACTGCCTTACTCCACTTAAAATTCGAGCCAACGAGCGGGCACCAATTCCCAAATCGCCAATAGCAGCAGCAAAGTTTTCTATATCTTCCAACTTTGCCTCTTGTGGTATTTTCTGTTCGTCGGCTAAAAAAATCAACAATTTGTCTACATCGCGAATGTAGGCTTCTAATGTATTTGGCGAATAACCTTTTTCTAACTTTAAATAACGTAGGTACTTACGAATAAGATTAGAACTTGTTTCTTTGCTCGTTTGCATATTATTGTGTATTTTTGCAGAGGTTGTGCCCAATGAGTGCAAAGTTAAATAATTTCTGTGTAATATGAAAATAATCGTAGTTAATGGTCCAAACCTTAATTTGTTAGGCAAACGAGAACCCAACATTTATGGCAAAATGCCTATGGAAACCTATCTAACAAAATTGCGTGCAATGTATGCTGATGTAGACATTGAGTACTATCAGAGCAACGTAGAGGGCGAACTTATAAACAAGTTACAGGAAGTAGGGTTTGCTTACGATGGAATTGTGCTGAATGCTGGAGCATATACGCATACAAGTATAGCACTGTTAGACTGTATTCGGGCTATTACTGCGCCCGTTATAGAGGTACATATAAGTAATGTAAATAGTCGCGAAGAATATCGTAACCATTCTATGATAGCTTCTGCTTGTATTGGAACTATTCAGGGATTTGGAATGGACAGTTATAGGCTTGCAGTGGAAGCTTTGAAAACTATAAATGCCAATTCTTAAAAGCAAAAAAGGCAAACAAATGACGGAAACCGAACAGATAGATAAGTACATTTTAGACCATATTGCCCCAGAAGGCGACTATTTGTACCGACTTTACCGAGCAACCAACATACATACCATTCACGGACGAATGGCAAGTGGGCATTTGCAAGGGCGATTATTAAAAATGTTGGTACAAATGGTTCAGCCCAAAAACGTATTGGAAGTGGGAACTTTTAGTGGATATTCTGCCATTTGCATTGCTGAAGGTCTGCCAGACGACGGCAAACTCTATACGTTTGAAATAAACGATGAGATGGAAGACTTTACCCGTCCGTGGATAGAAGGGTGTGAAGTAGCCAACAAAATAGACTTTCGCATTGGCGATGCTAATATAGAAGCACCAAAGTTAGGCGTTACTTTCGATATGGTTTTTGTAGATGGTGATAAGCGTACATACCTTGAAACCTACGAAACAGTTTTGAAAATGTTACGCTCCGGTGGTTATATACTTGCCGACAATACGCTGTGGGACGGACACGTTACCGATAAAGCTTACGAACACGACCACCAAACACAAGGTATTTGCAAGTTCAACGACTTTGTAGCAAACGACACTCGGGTAGAAAATGTAATACTGCCTTTGCGCGATGGACTAACCATTGTGCGGAAGAAGTAGAGAATATAAGTTAGATATTCTATCATTCAGATGATATATAATAAGTTCTAAGTAAATGTTCTACCATAAATGATGTTTGTCAGTACAGAATATAATTCATACATAAGTAAGATACCTCTGAAACTTAGGAGTATGAGAATAACTTTAAAGGTTCAATTAACAGATAGGCTAAATAACAAATATTAAGTACGATATAAACGGTGATTCTTATCCTCTTTTGTCTACTTGAACACTTCCTAAAAAAGTTTACTTCCATAATAGACAACACCAATATTAAAAATACATCTAACCAATAAATAAAGTTATTACCTAATCGAAGTGAGAAGTAAGTGGTAAAATAAAAAACTATATTCCAAAAAGTTATTACACTATATCCAAATTTCATATTGCTACATAAAATAGATACTGATGAAAATTATTCACCAGTATCATAATTATATTATAAACTAACTTTTGAAAGACTCATTATATCTTTTAATAAAAGTTCTTTTTAATTTCATACTATTTCAGTACACCAAGTTCTTTACCAATCTTAATGAAAGCGTTAATACACTTGTCTAATTGTTCGCGATTATGACCTGCAGAAATCTGAACACGAATACGAGCTTCGTTCTTTGGAACAACAGGATAGTAGAAACCAGTAACGTAGATGCCTTCTTCGAGCATCTTTGAAGCGTAAACTTGCGAAAGTTTTGCATCGTAAAGCATAACGGCACAGATAGCACTTTGTGTAGGTTTAATATCGAAACCTGCAGCCATCATCTTCTCGCGGAAGTAATTTACGTTTTCAACCAACTTGTCGTGCAATTCGTTGCTTTCTTTCAGCATTTTGAACACTTCGAGACTTGCGCCGATAATGCTTGGAGCCAGTGAATTTGAGAAGAGATAAGGACGACTATTCTGACGAAGCATGTCTATTATCTCTTTGCGACCAGTAGTGAAACCACCAAGTGCCCCACCAAATGCTTTACCAAGTGTGCCTGTGTAAATATCAACACGACCGTAAGTTTTGCAAAGTTCGCTAACACCGTGTCCAGTTTCGCCAACCACACCTGCAGAGTGGCTTTCGTCTACCATAACAAGTGCATCGTATTTTTCTGCCAAATCGCAAATCTTGTCCATCGGAGCAACGTTGCCGTCCATAGAGAAAACGCCATCGGTAACAACAATGCGGAAACGTTGAGCCTGTGCTTCTTGCAAACATTTCTCCAATTCTTCCATATTACCATTAGCGTAACGGTAACGTTTAGCCTTGCAAAGGCGAACACCGTCAATAATAGAAGCGTGGTTTAATGCGTCAGAAATAATAGCATCTTCGTCGTTAAACAAAGCTCCAAATATACCCCCGTTGGCATCGAAGCAAGCAGCGTAGAGAATTGTATCTTCTGTTTTGAAATAATCAGAAATAGCAGCCTCAAGTTCCTTATGGATATCTTGTGTTCCACAGATAAAACGTACTGAAGACATACCAAAACCACGTTTGTCCATCATAGCTTTTGCACCTTCTATAAGGCGTGGGTGGTTAGATAAACCGAGATAGTTGTTAGCACAGAAATTTAGTACTTTCTTGCCTTTTACTAATATTTCAGCTTGCTGTGGTCCTTCTATAATACGTTCTTCCTTGTAAAGACCTGCATCTTTGAGTCCTGCGAGTGAATCGCAGAGATGTTGTTTCATTTTACCATACATAGTATAAAGTTTTTAATTATTCGCATACAAAGGTCCTTATATTTTTTGAGAAAAGAAACTGAAATACTAATTATTTTGTGGGTAAACTGTTTTTTTATACAACATTAATACTTCTAATTTCTAAATTAATCAAAAAAGTACTTAACTTTGTGGCATAAAACGATAAAATCTATTTAATAATAATATGAAAAATATTTTAGTTGTTGGCTCTACAGGGCAGATAGGCTCAGAGCTTGTAAGAGAGTTACGCAGTATTTATGGCGGCAATAATGTAGTTGCAGGTTTCATAAAAGGAGCAGAACCTACTGGCGAACTTCTCGAAGGAGGTCCATCTGCAGAATGTGATGTTACCAATCCAGAAATGATAGCTGCAGTGGTGAAGAAATATAACATCGACACAATCTACAATCTTGCAGCATTACTATCAGTAGTAGCAGAAGGAAAACCACGTTTGGCTTGGAAAATTGGTATTGATGGTTTGTGGAACATTCTTGAAATTGCTCGCGAAAACAAGTGTGCAGTGTTCACACCAAGTTCTATTGGTTCGTTTGGTCCAAGTACACCACACGACATGACACCACAAGACACTGTTCAGCGTCCAGGAACAATTTATGGAGTTTCTAAAGTAACAACCGAATTGTTATCAGACTATTATCAGAAAAAATATGGTGTAGACACTCGTTCGGTACGTTTCCCAGGTATCATTTCATACGTAACACCTCCAGGTGGCGGTACAACCGACTATGCTGTAGATATTTATTATTCAGCAGTGAAAGGCGAAAAATTTGTATGTCCTATAAATAAAGGCACCTACATGGATATGATGTATATGCCAGATGCATTGCATGCAGCTATTTCTTTAATGGAAGCCGACCCAACAAAGCTTATCCATCACAATGGTTTCAACGTTGCAGCTATGAGTTTCGAACCTGAAGAAATATTTGCTGAAATAAAGAAACATAAACCTAACTTTGAAATGGTTTACGATGTAGACCCATTGAAGCAAGGTATTGCTGATAGCTGGCCAGATCGTTTGGACGACTCTTGCGCTCGTAACGAATGGAACTGGAAACCACAATACGACCTCAAGAGCATGACAGTAGATATGCTCGAACAGCTCAGCAAAAAATTGCTCTAAGCTAATATAAAAGTAAGTGGAGGCTGAAATAATTCTCCCAAAAAATAAAAGAAAAAAGCCCGAAGCATTTGTCTTTGGGCTTTTTATTGTTGATAAACCTGTACCGTAAACATATATGGACAATATTACTAAATATATTTCTGAAATCACATATACATACAGTTCTGCAAATGTAATAGGAAATAGAGATAGAATGTAATACAGAAACTGTAGAGGTTAGAAAACGAGCTGATTTCTAGCAATGCGGAAATCAGCTCGTTGGTCATAATAATTTCTTTTAACGTCTTTTTGTCTTAGATATAAATAGGCTCTGGATAGTTATTCAGTTGGAACTATTACTTTGACAATGTTATTTGCCCATTTTACAAGATACATTCCTATACCTTTTACGTGGAGTTGTGCTGAACCATTACTACTAACAGATTTATCTATAAGAGTCCCATTTGTGGTATAAAGCATTATAGGCTCATTTTTAGCAAGTCCTTCTATATTGATAATTCTGTGTGTAGTATAAATTTTAACAATATCATTCGTATTAGTTTCATTAATTCCGCTTGGATCTACACCGTTATATGGCTTTGGTGCACTTGAACCATAATCATCAATATCTAAAGCAAATACAGGCCATTTCTTATCTTTGGCAATTTTTACATCGCTTACTAGTGCCAAATTCTTTTCGAGAGTACCTGTTGTTTCGGTAACATAGAGCCCCTGCAAATTAAGTCCTCCGTAGTCGTCCCATTCGTCTGAACCATAAGCAATATATACAGGTAGCGCTTTCATAAACTCTGTCATGTTTGTACCTTTAATATTATTGCGTTGCATTTCAATGTGTCGCAAACTTGATTCTGCTGCTAATTTAATTTCAGAAATTGCGTTGTTATAGCAATTTACTTGTTCTACCTTGGGATTTTTGCTAAGGTCGAGCGTTCCTTCAATAAGATTATCTCGACAGATTAACGAGGTGAGTATAGGGTTTTTACTAAGATCGAGTTGTTTTATCTTATTGCCGTAGCAACTAAAATCTGCGAGTGCAGGCATAGAATTGAGGTCTACTTTCTCCAATTCCTTGTTGTTACCACAGTAAAGTGTAGCTAATACAGGTACGTAATTCACTTCCAGCTTTGTAAGTTCATTATCGTCGCAGTAGATTTCTCGTAATTGTGGTTGATTGGTTATCATAATTGAAGATAGTCTATTGCTACTACAATCTATCTTCGTAATTTTTCCATAAAGCGTTACTTCGGTATCGGTAAGAATCAACTGGTCTTGAGCGTTGTACGATGCACCTTTTATTCTAATTTCTTCACCTTCTTTTGCACCAACCTTCAGTGATAGGACGTCGCCCACAGACTTGTTGGTTTTTAAAACAATAGTATTGGGTTCTGTGCTTTCTTCATTAATG
>ENA-OWLR01000654-OWLR01000654.1-metagenome-genome-assembly--contig:-NODE-654-length-10601-cov-14.008724_pt1 | contig 10601 bp, 15 predicted proteins | sample MGYA00245352_ERZ651110 | MGnify/ENA primary metagenome ERZ651110 (study PRJEB26857, sample SAMEA4031765) | metagenome | biome: human; feature: oral; material: saliva | place: Philippines | collected 2014... | reverse complement strand
GAATAGCATCATACTTGATAGGCTGCGCATTGCCGTCTGCATCTTCGATTTCAAAGCCCTCTTCATCAAGCTGCAATAGCTTTTTGATAGTTGTTGGACGAACTTCACGAAATTCTTGCACTTTGCGACCTGCAAGGATAGCATCCAGATAGCGCTGTTTGATGATAAGATTTAATACTTTCATACGACTTTTCTCATTTTTAATGTATCACAAAGATACGGTTTAACATTATTATATTTAAGAATAACCCGTCTATTAAAGCTACAACAGACGGGTTGTAAATTAATTAATTTGAATTATTTAATCTCTATATAATTCTGCCCGAATTGGTCAGCAATCACGAAACTATCTCTCATACCTTTCAGCCATCTTGCAATATTGTAGCTGCTTGTACCTAATATCTGCGCTATGTTATCACATACTATAGATAGTTCGTGTGTATGCTTTGCAAATGACATTGCAAACTGCTTCAGACACTTAGCTATTGCCTCTTTCTCTTCTATATAAGAAGTATTGAACTGCAATACATAATTTAGCCTTTCAGATGAACCATTTTTGTTTATATCTTCAAAAATGAACTCAACTGCGAGCATCTGTGCTTCTGTCAGATGCATCTTCTTAATGTCTTGTACTTTAATTCGCTTCATATCTGTTTATTTCTTAATCACGCTGCAAAGATAGCATGTTTATTTGAATTAGGATATACTAAATATAGTTTTAACAAAAGATTAACGTTTGAATAAGTATATACTAAAAGGTGTTAAATAAAAGCTTAATATTTGCATTTGAAAAAACATATACCTAACTTTGCATCATCAAACAAAACAAATAACTTTAAAAAGGTGAGACACACCGTAACAACTGTAAAAATTATGAGAACTTCTAAGATTAACACAAAGAGTTTTGACGTTGTATTTAACGACGATTGCGATAGCAATAGAAAAGGCTTCAACGAAAGTTATGAATACTGCCTTAACTATATCAAGATGTATAATGGCACAACTGAAAGCTATTTTGCAGACTACAAAGGCGGTACTGTTAGTATCATCAACAACGACACAGAAGAGTGTGTTTATAACGAGATTATAAAGTAATTAACAACCTAAACGCTGCGCTATCGGCATGACGGGCAACTGGTATGACAAATTCAATTCACAGTCCAAAAAATAAGTTCAGAGGTACAATATATCAAGCAGGTATCAGCGGTAGCGGTGATTGTCTTTCTATTACTTGCAGCGACTTAAGCACTTTGAAGTCATGGCTTAAAGAATCTGCTAAAAACAAGCCTGCGCACATCGTTATAAGCGAAAATAAGAAAGAGTATCCTCTCTTCGATTGGGTAGAGATTGAAAATTACGAAGTAAATAAATAATATGAGTAAATATATTATTCAAAAGAGCGGCACTCACCCCAATGGGTGGGTGCTCACCGACAAAGAAAACGGCATTGTTGTTACCTTTGAGGATGGAAAATTCAACGACACACAAAAGATAACACCACTTGAAGACGTTAACCACACACCCGAAGAACTCGCACGGATCATGCGAGAGTTAGGCAAGTGGGCTACACGTCATCACGGCTCAAAGTGTTTTAATCAACCTTATGGGATAGAATACAGTGAGGATGATACAAAGTGTTTTCTCTACAGAAAGAAGTCCCCACAGTGGAGATTAGAGATAATGGACAATGTAGATAAAGTGCATTTAGCTGATAGCCTTAGAAAGGCAGCTGAATGGCTTACAAAGAGATAGATATGGTAGGAGTAAAAGGTAAAAGCGGAGGAAAGAGAATAGGCGCAGGTCGCCCTGCAATTACGGGCAAAGCATACAACTATAAGGCTGACAAAGATTTGATACCTATTCTTGACAAGCAGGATAATAGGAATCGTTTTATTAACGAAGCTATAAGGGATAAAGCAACGAAAGAAGGGCTACTCTAATAGCCCGTCTAAAGAACCCATAAGCATATCCACATTTTGACGGAAATCTGCATAAGTTGTATAAAGCACCATTAGTTCCGTACATGTTGCAGAGATAACACTTGCGCATGTTACTTTGGTTGCTTTGGTGATAGCACGTCTAAGCCCTTGAGGCATTTTGCCGCCAAAGAATTTATTAGGAGAGTAAAGGTAGATGACAACAAAGATAAATTCTTTGCGGTCGTTTACCTTTATTTCTTTGCCCTTTAATTCCTCGAATATCTTGTAAATCTTCGGAATGAGATTTAAGTCTTTCAGTTTAGGCGATGTGGCAATTTCATTATCTGCCATTGCTTGACGTAACGCCGTACGTGCTTTCTCAATTCTTTTGATGGTTTCTATTATTTGCTCCATTAGTGGTTTTCTTACAAATATATAGCAAATATTTTTGTATTACAAAAAACGTTAAGGAGAATTTTTGCACGCCAAAGTATTTTATATTTACATAAATTGGTAAAATCAGTGTGTTGCTCAGTGTGTTGCTCAGTGTGTTGCTTTTTATTTTATACCTTTGTAAAAATCTAATACAAAGATAATTACAAAGGTAGTTAGTGTGTTGGTCACTGTGTTGGTCAGTGTGTTGTTATACTTTTAGAACGTAGTCTAAAAGTTTTACATTTGCCTCATTTATTTGGGTAAAATCTCGCTTGACATAAACATCTACCATCCTAAGACTTCCATTCACATGATTTAGCATTTCATCTACTATGTATTTGGGTACATGAACGCAATTATATGCAATCGTAGCCATAGAGTGCCTGGCAGCATAAAATTGTAGACGTTCAATGCCGAGTTCTTTACCAATATCCTTTAGCCCGATGTTTATCGCACGGTTGAAACTCTCCATTGTTACAAAGCGTTCTGAGAAGTTAAATACACGTTCTTTACCCTTGTATTTCTCAACTAATGGCTTGATATAATCTGTTATTTTCACTTGTATTTCAGCTTTATCTCTCCGCCTATCCTTTGTTTTCATACGGTCGTAGATAATGGTGTTATCTTCCAATCTATCAGCATAGTAGAGGTCAGCAGAGTTCATTCCCATAAGGCAGAACGAAAGACGGAAACAATCTAATGCCAAATCGTGGCGGCTTGTCTTTCCTTTTACCCTGATATTGTCATAGGGTAGGGCAAATATCCTCCTTATGGTTTCCACGTCTAAGGCTCTTTTTTCAGCTACATTCTGCTCTACGGGTTTATATTTGTCTAAGGAGTGTTTAATTCGTATAATATCGTTATCTTCATCGTTATAATAATCCCTTGCAGTGTTAAATATAGTTTTGATGCAGTTAGGATATAGAGATTGCGCCCTTGGGCGGTCTTTTAATGCGTCCTCAAAGGCTTTCATTGTCTTAACGTTAATTTATTTCCTCACATAGAATATTATCACGCCCCACGAAGGAACACAAAGCGTTCAGAGCCGTTTTATAGTTCTTTATCCCTTTAATAGTTGATTCCCTAATCCATTTTGATGCAAATTCCGTAAATGATACACCGTTGTTTTCTTTCTTCTGTCGGATATATGAAACAATAGTATCTATGTCTATGTCGTTAAATTCAAGGCTTAATTCACTTAATCTGATCCTATACTCTTTTATGATGTCATTGCACCTATCGAGTATATTTGCGTTTTTTATCTTGAATGAAGCCGTTATGTCCTTTTTACTGATATACATTGTAGTAGGAATGTACCTTGTTTTGTTATTATGAGTAAACCGAATATGTACACTCCATGTTTTATCGCTTCGCATTCGGTTTTTAAATATAGTTGGTTTGAAAGTTGCCATGTCTGTTAAAAGCTTGCTAAATGTTTTTATAGTTACTTATGGGCAATATACACAACTTGTAACATCTTTATATCGTGTATTTGAAGCATAAAAGAAAAGCGGAAACCCCTTTTATTTATTGGATTTCCGCTTGTTCTCTGTAAGGGTGGAGGGTGGGACTCGAACCCACGACATTCAGAACCACAATCTGACGCTCTAACCAACTGAACTACATCCACCGTGTTTGGTTATTGCTTAAAAGCGAGTGCAAAGGTACGGGTTTTAAATGAATTGACCAAATAATTCCCGTACTTTTTTTATTTTATCCTTTTACTTTGCAGGGGCTACTGGGGCTGTTGGAGCCTGTGTTGCACCACCTTTCTGTGCAGCAGGAGCAGCTTGTTTCTGCTGACTTGCACCAAAGTTAGGAAGGTTATTAGGGTTGGTTGTATTACCTTCTGTAGCTGCTTTCTCTATAACACTCTCATCAGTTGTTGCTGAAGGAGCTACGTAAGCACTTGCTACGCTGATGACAACCATGGCAATAGCTAATCCCCATGTTGCCTTTTCTATGAAATCTGTGGTCTTGCGGACTCCCATTATGGCATTAGAAGATGAGAAGTTTGATGCGAGACCACCACCCTTTGACTCTTGAATCAATACGATTCCGATCATCATGAGTGATGCTACCACGATAAGAATAACGAATAACGTGTACATTTTTCTTGTTTTATTTTTTACTATTGTTTATTATCAGTTTCTCTAAAAAACGGATTTGGTCTGCAAAGTAACGATTTTTTTTCGGATAAACCAAATTTAATCGCTTAATAATTTCCAATGCTTTAGAATATCTTCCTTGTTTAATATAAATCCTAGCAAGGGTCTCTGTGAAGTAACCAGTATCCTCATTCTCAGCCTCTTCGGCAGAATCGGCTTCTTCTAGTTCGTATTCTGTCTCTTCTTTTAGTGTGATTTTACCATTTTCTTTGTTGATAAAGTCATCTATAAGTTCCTGGCCTTTCAGCTGAGGGATGGTCTCTTGTTTCTGTTCATTCTCACTTTCAAGTAGATAAGCGACGTAGTCTATAGTTGCGTCGGCTGGAGTTGGCTTCCGACGTACTTGTGTATCTGCAGGTATCTCCTCCTCTGGAATTTGCTCAAGGAAGTCATCTATGAGGGAAGTGGTCCTGTCTTCGTTGGCTTTGAGGCCTTCAGTATCTGTTGTTATAGCTTCTTGTGTATTGTTACCTTTCTGCTTTTGTTGTGGAATTAGCTGGTAATGAGCTTCTTCTACCAGGTTGAACAATATCTGACGGTCTGCTATATACATCGCTGCACGCCGCAATTCTTCGTCGAATGTAGGGTCGTGAAGCAGGAAGAGATTCTGTAGTAAGAGGATACGTGCTGGCTGATAGTAGGGGTAAAGAGCAAGCAGGCTCCGTAAATCGTACAGAGTTTCTTTGTTCAGGTTTTCTGGATGGTTAATGAGATAGGCAATATCCATATGCTGAGTTAGTGTTGATAAGTGTTGATGTTGTTGTGGGATAGCTTACCAATTAGCAACTGTTGCATTGAAAATCTGGTCCGTCAAGTCTTTCACCATCTGTGTTACGAGCTCTTCTTGTACTGAGTTCAGGTTCCTGGTTGTCTCATAACTTGATGTAGCAGTAAACTGACGTTCAAAGTCTTCTTTATGGTTCGTATTGTTAGTGAAGCGTACGTTGACAGTGATAGATAGTTCTGTCTGTGCGGAGTAGCCTTCACTTGATACGCTTTTGTTGCGTTGCTGGTATTGGGTTATCTCCCCTTCAATCTTTAAGTCACCATTACGTTTAACCTGCTGGAGGCGTGTGTGATTTGCAAAAATGTCTTTTAGTTGATTGTTAAACATAGGTCCCATAGGTCCCCAAACGTAGGTTGAGCGGATAGGGAAGTCCGAAATCTGAATGGTATGTACCTTATTATAATCGATACTTGCGCCATTGAACTTGTAAGATACGCTACATGCAGCCAGCAGGAGCAGGCAGATGGCAGTTACAGTCCACGTTAGATGGCGTGTTGTATTTATTTTCTTTCCTATCTTCATCTTATGTTTGGCTATAGAGGGATAAGTTTTTCCTTATTGTTTTGCTTGTCTTAATCGTTTTCTAATCCGTATTGTTTGATGCGTCGATACAGTGTTCTGTCACTGATACCAAGCTCTTGTGCAGCCTTTTTCCTATTGCCGTTATTACGCTCTAAGGCCTTTTCAACCAGAAGTTTGCCTATGTCGTTAAGGTTAAGGGTCTCTGGTTCGGATATTTCTTCCGCCTCCGCATCCACTATATGTTCGATAGGTTCAGGTGATCTGACGCCTGGTTTACTCGGAGCAGATGGTAAATTAGACGTTGTTGGTGCAGCTGCTTGGAAGCCGTTTGCACCGTTGAGTTGTCTGTTTTCCTCTAATTGTTTGCGAACATTGGTCAGATCACGTCGCAAGTCACTGACATTGCCACGTAACTCATAGAGAATTTTATATAGAATCTTGCGCTCACTCTCGTAGCTGTGAGCGCCATTGTTCTGTATGGGGGCCAATTGTGTGCTGTCTTGATCACGTGGAATGAAGTGCAATATGGTGTCTGCATCAATCTCGCGCTTCTCACTTAAGACAGACATTTGTTCTGTTATGTTCTTTAATTGGCGTACATTTCCAGGCCATTTATACTGAAGAAGTATCTGACGTGCTTCATCTGTGAGTGTAATCTTAGGCAATCTGTATTTCTCTGCCATCTGCATTGCAAAGAGACGGAAGAGTAAAATGATGTCTTCACCACGCTCACGGAGTGGCGGTATTTGGATTGGAATAGTGTTCAAACGGTAAAAAAGATCCTCGCGGAACTTACCTTCACTGATGGCTTTGCGCATGTTTACATTGGTTGCAGCGACAATACGGACATCAGTCTTGCGTATTTCTTGTCCTCCAACACGTATATATTCGCCTGTTTCCAGTACACGAAGCAGTCGCGCTTGCGTTGCCATGGGTAATTCTCCAACCTCATCAAGGAAGATTGTTCCCTTGTTGGCGATGCCAAAATAACCCTCACTTTCACCAATAGCACCTGTGAAAGAGCCTTTCTCATGCCCGAACAGTTCACTATCGATAGTCCCTTCAGGGATAGATCCACAGTTTATGGCGAAATATTTCTCTCTCTTACGTGGCGAGTTGTCATGGATGATACGGGGAATAATCTCCTTACCGACACCACTCTCGCCGATAATCAGTACTGATAAATCTGTAGGTGCAACTTGAAGGGCAACATCTAATGCTCTGTTAAGCCCATCACAGTTACCTACAATGTTATATCTTTGTTTGATTCTTTGTAGTTCTGTTGTATTCATTTGACTGACAAATTTACTTATTATATTTGTAAAAACTGCAACTTTGGCAGACTTTAACAACTTCTTATGTGCACTTTCAGAGGATGGAAAGGCGGTGAATGAATCTGCTTAATGGGTCTCTTTGGTCTTAATAGTGTGTGAATCCTAAAAGGAAAAGATACTCTCTTTATAAAATATTTTCCTAATTGATTTTTAAAAGGGCGTCTTTTGTGTTGTAAAAGATGCCCTTTTGCAATGTAAAAGGTGCCCTTTTGACGTGTAAAAGACGCCCTTTTACAATGCAAAACATGCCCTTTTGAAAGCCTGTTTGTAACTGTTTGGATTTGTGATAGTTATGAATTCGTAAAAGTCCAATATCTTCCTGTTTTGCTTGTCATGACCTTTTAAATTTTGTAAGATAGTTTTACTGTTAGAGATTATCGTCATTTTACATTCTTTTTAGGCTTCTTGTTGAGGAAAAAATGAGTGGAGGGGGATAGCTTTTCGTGGTACACTTTTTGTGCAATAAGTAATGATTGATAAAATAAATCTTATTGAGTATGAGAGTAATTTATGTATTTGACACCTATTGTGGTTGGTGTTATGGTTTCGAGTCTGTCTTCTCTAAGTTCTTGAAGAATCACCCTGAGATCTCCCTTGAGATGTATTCTGGAGGATTGTTCGTAGGTGGTGAAACAATAAAAGCTTCTATGTTGGAGCATGTTAAGGAATCAAATGCACGTATAACAAAATATTATGGTGTGCCTTTTGGGGACACTTATGAAAAGCAATTGGCTGCAGGTAATCTGAAGATGGATTCCGTTAAACCCGCGATAGCTTTCGCATTGGTACGTGAGATGCTTCCAAAAACGCAGTGGGGGGAGTTCATTTATGAAGTCCAAAGGGCTTTTTACATAGATGGAAAGGATTTAAACGAACCAGAAATCTTTGTAGATATTGCACGGAATCTGGGTGTTGACGCAGATAAATATGCGTCAGAACTGAAAAATAATTGGGACAATAAGACTCTTGCAGAGGATGATTTCAAGAAGTCTGATAGCTTTGGTGTAGAGAGTTTCCCAACTCTTTTGATAGAGGTGGATGGTAAATATCATAATCTTCTGTCGGGTGCAAACACGGTAGAGAAGCTGGAGCAGAACTTCCGCAACTATAGTCAGTTGGGTGAAGGGGATACTGCTCCATCCTGTAAGATTGATGGTAGTGGGTGTTAATGTAATGAATTGAAAAAAAAGAGGAAATCATTCAGATTTCCTCTTTTCCATTTTTATCAGTAACAACCCTATGGCTGTCCATATTAATTCGCGTATGCGGACGATTAAAGCAACGAAGACTGCGGCACTTGTACTGAGCCCTAAGCCCGTAACAGACATGAGAAATCCGCCCTCTCTACCGCCTAACTGTAGCGGAATGAAGAATAACATGTTGGCAAAGAGCGAGGTAAAAGCAAGGATAAGGATACAATCAACGTAGTTAACGCTTGGCATGAGGACAAGAAGAACAAAGAAAATCTCCAGTGCACTACATATACGGCAAGCTAATTCCAGCGATACAACCATCAAGAAGGTACGTGGATTCTGATTGTGTAATGATGCAACTTGTTGGTCAATAGTGTCCAGTTGTTCCTTATGTTTCTCTATAAAAGGTTCTGCCCATCTCTTGATAAGAGGGAGATGGCGTACTATATTCATCACTCGTACAGCCAATCCTTTCTTGTAACCAGTGAGGAAGAACCAGATAGCGGACACACAGAACACTCCAACAGCAGTGAGCATAGTGCCCATAAAGAGGTTTATTGGCTGAGTAAAGAGATAAAGGAATATCGAAAGAAGCCAAAACCAGAAGTGGCTAAAGATATGTGTCATGGCATAAAGCAGTACGGATGATGTGGCACGTTCTGCTCCAATTTTAGGCGTAAGTTCCATGATGCGATAGGGCTCTCCGCCCATCAGTCCACCGGGAGTTGCATAATTGAGTGCAAATCCAGAGACTGTAACCTTATAAAGCCAGTGGAAAGAGACTTTTTTCTTATCTGTTTTATCCTTGGTTTGACTACGAATGATGGTAAACCAAGCAGCTGTATTGAATAGATAAAGGAAAGCCCATAGGATAACAACAGCGAAGAACCAGTAGCCAGCATGTTGGATATTATGCCATACGTCAGCAAAGTCAAGTTGTGTTATCATGATGATAAGCACAACTAAACCAAAGATGAAAAAGCCATTTTGATACTTCTTGTTCATGAACTTCCTTTGCTTTCTCTATACGTTACAGTGAGAACAGCACTTTAGTGTGCTTCTTTCTCGTTTTCAGATTGCGGTGTGCGGTCTTCCCGTTTGCGAGGAATAGCAAAACGAACCTTGTCACTTTCATCTCGTTTCTCCTTATACAACTTTGGTAAAGGATTACCCATTGGGGCATCATAGTCAGCTCTGTTGCGGAAAATATCTATGGCTAAATAGATTGCATGACGAAGACTTTGCTCATCAGCAATACCCTTTCCAGCGATAGACAGGCTATTAGGAAGCTCTGGAGCAGTACGAACGAGTGGTAATCCGGCGGTGTAATTGATGCCAGGAGATGCTGAAAGTGTCCGGAATGGAGACAATCCCTGTTCGTAATACATCGCTAATACGCCGTCAAACTCCTCTGCTTCGTTACATCCAAAGAAGGTATCTGCAGCATAAGGACCGAATGCCTGAATGTCTTTCTCTACGAGTTCGTCAATGGCGGGAGCGATAATCTCCATCTCTTCTGAGCCTAATAGACCGTTATCTCCAGCCTTTGGGTTTAAGCCAAGTAGGGCTATGCGAGGGCAAGAGATGCGGAAGTCACGGCGTAAACTTTGGAAAAGTGTCGTCACATTATTGATGATATTCGTCTTAGAGAGCGACTCAGACACTTGACGCAGTGGTAAATTACGTGTGGCAAGGGCTACACGTAGCTCGTCGTTTACGAGGATTGACAATCCTTGTCCCTCTGTTTCGAGATGATCTTCTATGTATCTGCTCTGCCCACTGAAGTGGAATTGGTTGTTGTTATCAATAGGTGCGGTCACTAAAACATCAAAAAGGCCCTTTCTGTAATCCTCCAGTGCACAGTCAACTGCCCTCAATCCAGCATTACCAGACTCTTCCGAAGGTACACCGAATTCTACTTTTATCTCCTCATCAAAGACAGGTAGCAGGTTGAGTCTGCCTTCTTGAGCTTCTGAGGCATTATTGATAATCGTAAAGTTTGCCTCTATGTCCAGGGCATTACGGTGATATGTAGCTACCTTTGGTGAGCCATAGATGATGGGAGTACAGAGTTCTAGCATCTCCGACTCCGCAAAAGTCTTGAATATTAGTTCGTATCCGATTCCGTTTGTATCCCCATGTGTTATCGCCACACGGATCTTTTTGTTTTCGTTCATTGCTTTATCTTGTATGAATTTATCTTTTATTATGTCTTTATTTGTCTTTTTCTCTTCAGCTTTTTA
>ENA-OWLR01000643-OWLR01000643.1-metagenome-genome-assembly--contig:-NODE-643-length-10784-cov-4.112685_pt1 | contig 10784 bp, 7 predicted proteins | sample MGYA00245352_ERZ651110 | MGnify/ENA primary metagenome ERZ651110 (study PRJEB26857, sample SAMEA4031765) | metagenome | biome: human; feature: oral; material: saliva | place: Philippines | collected 2014 | study... | reverse complement strand
AGGCTTTCAAGTGGAGCATGAGTCTACAATTCATGAAGATGAGATTGCTAATGTAGTATATCGTGCTATGCGTGCGGATCAGAAAAATATTAGTTTTACTGATGAGGAGCTGATATCTGCAGTTGAATCAATGAAAGATATTGATAAAGAAGGATACCTTCAAAATGCTCACTATGAATCTGATGATCATATTTTATCGGTAATTCGTAAGATTTTAAGCCCTAATAACGCGTATCGTAAGTTTGTGTTTAAAGATGGTAAACCAACAATGTCGGCTATTTTAACAACTAGCTCTATCAATATGGCAAAGCGTTATTATAAGGCTATTAAAGAGTTTACAGGTGATAAAAACTGGATAGAAACACAATTTCCTAATCAGCCTTTACGACAAGGTACAGTTATGAATGATCCTGATTTTCCTCGTGTGGCTATAACGTACTCTTTAGAGGAAAATACAAAGGATTCAGCAGAAAAAGAAGCTGAAATGGCAGAGATTATTGCTGAGTACAATAAGATGTTTGGAACGTCTTGGTCTGTTGAAAGTATCAATCGTTATAATGGGGATATTAATAATCGCTTAGCTCGTAAAAAAGGTGAGTTTAAAGAGTTCGGTAAACATCTAGATTTAGTTATTGTTGTCGATCGATTACTTACTGGATTTGATGCACCAAGATGTCAGACCCTTTTTGTAGATAGAAATTTGCAATATGCTGGACTTATACAAGCTTTTTCTAGAACAAATAGGACGTATAAAGGGAAAGATAAAGGTCTTATTACGACCTTTAGAAAACCTGCTACTATGAAAGAACATGTATATGCAGCAACACGTTTGTATTCTCAAACAAATAATAACAGTAGTTTGATATACCCAACATATGAAGAATCTAAAAAGAAATTTAATGCTGCTTATACGGCTTTGGTTAAATTAGATGCAGTAAATTCTAATAATCCTATTACAGAACATGCTCCCATATCAGATAGAATTAATTTTGTGAAGTGCTTCCAAGATTTAAATAAAGCATATAGAGCAATTGCTTCTTATGATGAATTTAATATAGAATTTGATTCTGATAAATCAGGTAAATTTGCTAAGAAGATAGCAATTATAGAAGATAATATTGGGCTTTATAATACAATAAAAGCATCATTAAGTCCTGATGATAAAAATGAACCAGGTATTGAACTTATAGACTTTTTTGATTCTAGTACCGTACAGACTTATACTGTTGATAAAAGTTATATAGATGCTTTATTGAAGGAGTATGAGCCTAACAGTCAGGATACTCGTGTAAAAATAGAAAATGCACTCACTAAGTTAAATAAGAGTGAGTTAGTTCGGAAGATATATAAACAAATACTTGATGATATAGATGCACAGGTTATTAAAAAAAATAGTAATTTTTTACAGCTTAAACGAGACTATTTTACTGATAAGTATGATTCTGTAGTAGAAGATTTTTCTAAGACGTGGTGTGTTAGTATCGATGAATTAGTCGTTTCTGTTAATCAATCTTCCGTTGGGGAGGATATTTATAATAAGAAACGAATAATAGATAGCACAGATTACCCTACATATGTGCAACAACATCCAGATGCAGATCCCTTTTCATATCCACAACATATGATTGAAGCATGGGGGAAGAGCTTATTTGAAGATATTATTCCTTTGAGAGATGAGTTGAAATAGTAAGGTTAAATTTTAATTTATAATTGTAAACAATAGAATATTCGAAGTTTTGTCCATATATGGTCAAGAACGTTTATATTAAGTCGTATTAGACATTATATGGTGTTTAATACGGCTTTTTGTTTTCTTGGGAACAGCGTAAGTTGGGAGATTTAGCTGAAATTGTGCGTGGTGCATCTCCAAGACCGATAAGTGATCCAAAATGGTTTAATAATGATTCAGATGTAGGTTGGTTAAGGATTGCGGATGTTACAGCCCAAGATGGTAGAATTCGATATTTAGAACAAAAAATATCTGAATTAGGGCAAGAAAAAACGCGAGTTATAAAAACTCCACATTTACTATTGAGTATTGCTGCAACTGTAGGGAAACCTGTAATTAATTACGTTCCAACAGGTGTTCATGATGGATTTTTAATTTTTCTGAATCCTAAATTTAATATTTTATATACATTTTGGTGGTTAGAAATGTTTCGAGAAAAATGGAACAAGTATGGTCAACCAGGTAGCCAAGTGAATTTAAATTCTGATTTAGTGAAAAATCAAGTTATTAATATACCAAATGAAAAAGAACAAGAAAAGATTAGTTTATTTTTAGAGTCGCTTGATAAAATTATTACCCTTCATCAGCAAGAGCCATTTCTATGTGGGAACAGCGTAAATGGTGGGGTAGAATTATGTTAACAATAGAGGAAAAATCCGAACTATTTTATATTTATTATGAAAAATGGATACACATATATAAGGAAGGTGCTATTCGTGATGTAACAATGCGAAAATATGAGATAACGTTATTATGGTTAAAGCGATTAGTACCTAATCTTAGGCTTTCACAATTAAATAGAATATCATATCAACAATTATTAAATGATTATGCTGAGTTTCATGAACGGCAAACAACAATGGACTTTCATCATCAAATAAAAGCAGCCATATTAGATGCTGTGGATGAAGGTTTAATTGATAGAGATCCAACGCGAAAGGCTATTATTAAAGGTAGATCACCGAGAATTAAGAAGATTAAATATCTGAATCAGTTTGAATTACATACATTATTAGTGAACTTGACGCTGACATCAGAAATTAATTGGGATTGGTTGATATTGATAATTGCAAAAACTGGAATGCGATTTTCCGAAGCTTTAGCATTAACACCGAAGGATTTTGATTTTTCACATCAGTCATTAATCGTGGATAAGACTTGGGACTATAAAGGTACAGGAGGATTTTTACCAACTAAGAATCGCTCATCTGTAAGAAAAATACAGCTAGATTGGCAGACGATTATAAAGTTTTCAGAACTAATTAAAGGCTTACCAGATGATAAGCCTATATTTGTGAAAGGACGAGTATTCAATTCGACAATAAATGGTGTATTAGAACGGTATTGTAAACAGTTAGGAATACCAGTCATATCGATTCATGGATTACGACATACACATGCTTCGTTATTACTTTTTGCAGGAGTATCAATTGCAAGTGTAGCAAGAAGACTTGGACATGCAAGTATGACAACAACACAGAAAACATATATACATATAATTCAAGAAATGGAAAATAGAGATATTGATCTGGTGATGCGGTCGATGGCTGGATTGGCTTAAGAAATATTTTGTAGAAATGGCTTTTACTGATGAAGGGTAATAAGTTTATCCATTGAGGATAAAAATTTAGCAATTTGTTTTTGTTCATTTAAACTTATTGGCAGAATTGTCTGTTTATTCTCCATTCCTTGTTTAGTGATATGAACCATTGTTGACCCATTTTTATCAGACATTATGTTAGCCTTGTCAACTTCAAGCAATTGTAGTGCAAATAATTTATCTATCTTATCTTGGAGTACTAATTTCCATATATGATAGTGATAAATTACTTTTTCCCCTTTCCATATATGTGGTCCAAAAGTTGCTGACCAAGTATATAATAAATCTCCATTCGTTGCATAAAATTTATCATCTAGCTCTAAGTTAGAATAATACCAGCTATCATTAGTATAAAAGTTACCAACTCTTAATACTTTATACTTTCCATCGCCTAATAACTCATCTTGTTTGTATGCACGACCATTAAGAAATGTCATTATTTCACCAAACTTACGCTGTTCCCAAGAAACTCAAAAGAGGTAGAAAAGTCCTATTCGGTCTTTTCTACCTCTTTTCCTTACATTTTGACGCCTAATAGGGCTAATTGTTCGGCTATTTCTTTTTCAAGTTTTGCAATTTCTTGATTATCTTGTTCAATCATACGGTTGATTTCATCAAAATCAAGTTCTTCTTCTTCCTCAAATGTATCGACATAGCGAGGAATATTTAGGTTATAGTCGTTTTCTTTAATTTCTTCGATAGATGCAACGTGTGCATATTTATCAACATCTTGTCTATTACGGTATGTTTCAATAATTTTAGTGATATTTTCATCGCTTAAATTATTTTGGTTTTTACCTTTTTCGAATTCATTGCTAGCATCAATAAATAGTATATCCCGATTCGTACGATTTTTCTTAAATACAAGAATCGTTGTAGGAATACTCGTACCATAAAATAAGTTAGCAGGCAAACCAATTACCGCGTCAAGATAATTCTTTTCAATAATAGTTTGACGTATTTTACCCTCTGCAGCACCACGGAATAGAACACCATGAGGTAGAACAATTGCCATCGTACCCTCATTATTTAGATGATACAAACTATGTAATATGAAAGCGTAGTCTGCTTTAGATGCTGGTGCTAATTTACCATATTCACTAAAGCGTGGATCTTTAAGTTTACTTTCATTATTGTCCCATTTAGCAGAATATGGAGGATTTGCAACAACCGCATCAAAAGATCGAGGTCTATCAATACCGTCACGGTCTGGACCATCTGGCCAATCGCTTTCAAGAGTGTCCGCATTATTCAATGTCATATTATTATAAGTGACACCATGCATCATCAAGTTCATCCGTGCCAAGTTATATGTAACTGTATTTAATTCTTGACCGTAAAAGCTAACTGCACCTTGACGAGACCCATCAGGGATTTCATTACGAACTGTTAATAATAATGAACCAGATCCCATTGTAGGGTCATAGACTGTGAAAGTATCATGTTGAGTTTTTATATTACCAGTCACGATTCTAGCCAATATTTGACTAACTTCATGAGGAGTATAGAATTCGCCGCCTTTTTTACCGGCATTAGCTGCAAACTTACCGATTAAGTATTCATAGATTTCACCAAGAATATCTCTACCACTTTCATCTTTGTACTCGATTTCATCTATTTTAGTTACAACCGCATTTAGAGTTTTAGTTCTACCAGCTATTGTTGAGCCTAATCCAGAATCACCAAGATTAACATAATTAAAGATACCTCTAAAATCAGCAGCGGCTTCTTCATTTATTTCAGCATTCTTATTAAAGTTTTCAAATAACCGTTGATAATCGCTAGGAACAACAGATCCATTATGAACGTTTTCAATTAAAGAAGTCCATGTATCCTCAGGATTAATAGCATATCCTAATGTACCCGCAATATCAATTAAACAATCCTCTAAACCTGCCTCTTCAACAAGTTCTTTATATGCTTTATTAACTGTTTTACCATCAGAAATATCAACTAAATCGTTATTGACAAGATATTCTTCTTGATGTACCGAAAGATATTTATAGAATAAAAATGAAAGAATATAATCTTTAAAAGAACTAGCATCCATTGTGCCTCGTAAATCATTGGCAATAGCCCATAATTGGCTAGAAATATTCTGTGCTTTTGATTCAGCCATACAAAATCTCCTTTATTTATACAAACATTTGTTGAAGTAATGCTTTTTTCTGTAATTGTAAGTGCTCTAACTTACGCTGATGAAGGGTAACAAGATAATCAATGTTATTGAAAAACTTTCCAATTACTTCTTGTTCGATAATTGAAGGAATATAAAATTTGAGTTTTCCATAATCTTTAAAATAAATATGAGGAATAGTTGATCCCGTACATATTTTCCCTAAATTAGCCCTTGTGATTAATTGATATAAAAATCCTAAATAGCTATCTTTAGGTATAAGAGCCCCCATAGTACCTAAAAACATTGAATTCTTAGGCAGTACCCTAGTTCTACCAACACCTGCTCCATCCTTAATTATTGTGATATAATCCCTTTCCACACATCCTTTATTTGTTTTACCAATTAAAGAATTTGCATCATATAAATCGTATAGTCCATTTTCATCAATATCATTGATAGTTAACGATGATGATTGATATGAACATATATCCTCTAACTTACGCTGTTCCCAAGCATCAGTAAATCCCGGAAAACGAAGTTCTGGATAACGCTCTCCATTTTTTGGAAAAAGTTTCTGAAGTAATGCTTTTTTCTTCAAATTTAAGTGTTCAAGCTTACGCTGATGAAGGGTAATACCTTTTTCAACTACCGCTAGCGAATCTCCTATCAATTTTTGTTCTGAAAAAGAAGGGTACCGTAAGATTAAAGACTTAAAATCAGAGAAACTAATACTTCTACCATCACGAATGCCATATGTAATAGTTTCTAATCGTTTAATGAATGTTTCACTTTTGAATATATGCTTCCAAAATAGACCATATTGTTCATTTGAATTTTTAAAACTCATTACTGTATATGCTGGTGATGTTATGCCGTCTACCTCACTATAAGCAAATCCACCTTGAAATGACCTTAAATGAATAACGAATTGACCTGGTAACACTCTTTTATATGATGCCTCATTCTTTTTATCATGTTGTATATCAATACCGTTTTGATCTCTATATACCATACCTAATTCTTGGGATGCTGATAGTACTGGCAACTCAGGATAACCTTTATCTGTTACAGATTCAAAAATATAATCGGCCTTACACTGTTCCCAATCTTCCGTAAATCCAGGAAAACGTAACTTAGGCATTCTCCGTTTTTCCTTACTCATCGCAACCCCTCTTTCCTTTTACCATACCAACACTACCTTTCATTAACATAAGAATCCGCAAATTTATATAATGCAGCAACTAGCTCGTTACCATATGTAATCTTATTAAGTGCAGCCACTTCTTTATCTTGTGCCTTAACTTGGTATTCTTTACGCGCATCTTTCTTTAGTTGACTAATTCGACCCGTACTATCAAGGTCTTGTTTACCTGCAGTATGTCGTCCAAATAGTTCTAAAATTTCATCATTACTAATAACATCAATGATGCCCCATTTTAAACGGAAATCAAAGATATTATCCTTCACAATCATGGTATTAGCATCATGTATAATATCCAAACTAGAATTTAATCGAACTGGATATGTTACTTCATGACCCTCAGGAGGATAGTTACCACTATAAATTGCATCGGCAGCATTATTGATTTGTTTTGCATATTGACGATCCTCTAAGGCCATAGCAAAATCACTAATCTTATCTCGATAGTCAGCAGCTACATCCATACGGTCCTCATGCACTGCATTCATCAATGCTTCTACCAATTCAGTTAGATAATCATAATTGACACTAACATCTTTTACATGAATCATCCGTAATTCAATTTGTGCGACAGGTACATCATGTATTTTTGCAATTCGTTCTTTTAAATCATTATACAAAGATGTAGTCAGTATTTCCTCTTGCTCAGGTGTCATGCCAAGCAATGTAACAAGTTCATCCGGGTTATCATAGTCAAAACCAATATCCTCACCATTAACCGTTTCTGGGTCATATTGTTTTAATTTAGACATTCCTGAACTATAGGTCCGCATGAGATTAAACATTTCTTCTTGTTTCGCTTCACTGGCTGGTACTTCTGTGAAAGTATCTGTAATATCCGCTAATTGATCAACTACATGTTTGACCTCTTCAAATTGCTCTTTGAAAGATTTTGCTAAAACACCTGCATCGACTAATTTTTTTGTATCTATCAATGTTTCTTGTACATCAGCGGAAGCTTTATTGGCATAGATACTTAATGCACGATTCATGAGTTCTTCGTTCTTAGCTGGCCATCTATAATTAACAATACGCCCCCAAGGCTTACCTTGATTATCAGCAATACGATTTGTTCTCGAATAAGCCTGAATTAATAATGCATCTTTCAATGTACGGTCTACATATAGTGTATTCATTTTAGGAGCATCAAAACCAGTTAATAGTTGGTCCACAACAATAACAATATCTAAATATTGCCCATCTTCTGCAGTTCGATTTAATCGTGTTGTCAAATCTTGTGTATACCCCGATACATCATCTAATCCAAAGTTTGTGCCAAACATCTTATTATAATGATTCATTGCTCGTAATAAACCATCATTTGTTGTTAACTGGTTATCACTATTATTCGTGCTCATGCTGAACGTAACGCCAACTTTCAGCGTAGGTAAACCTTGTGCTGCTCGTTCTTGATTAACACGTTCAAATTCATCAAAATACATCAATGCCATCGGCGTACTCGGACGGTTACCACCTACATGTGTTGTAAGCATAGCGTTATAGGCACCATCATTAGAACGGTTACGCCAATTTTTAAAGATATCTTCTACAACTAATCGTACATGATTAGGATTATTATCATAGAAACTAGGTTCAATCATATCATCCATATCATTTTCAGTAAGATTAGCGATTTTACGTTCAATATCTTGTTCATTCCAATCTGGATGCTGTGCCTTATAAAATTTAGGTAAGTACTCTTGCTTCATTTGATCTTCGGCGATAGTAGTTTCAAAATCCACCTTGAACCCTAATACATTTTTATCGGCAATAGCTTCGCGAATCGTATAAGCATGGAGTAATTTGCCAAATACTTCATGAGTCTTAGTACCTTTTTTACCAACTACTTCATCAAACATAGGCGTTCCTGTATAACCTACCCATGCGGCGCCTTTAAAGACCTTTTGCAATTCTTCAAAGCTTTCACCACCAGTAGAACGATGAGCCTCATCGACAATGAATACAAATTTTTTCTTAGGTGCCACAAAATTTTTACGTTTAATAAGAGTATTTAACTTTTGTACAGATGTAACAATAATACCATAACCATTTTTATTCAATTTAGTCTCTAAAGCATCTGTATTTTGTGTGCCACTAACATTGTTATACTCTTTACCGCCATCATCTATGGAGCCTTCCGGATCATACGCTTTATAATTGTCTTCAGTTTGCTTGGTCAAAGCAATACGGTCTACTACGAAGATAACCTTATCTACATTAGGCATACGGCTAGCTAACCATGCTGTTTTAAAGCTAGTGATAGTCTTACCAGATCCAGTAGTATGCCATACATAACCTAATTTATTGATTGGCAAATCAAAGTCTGCACGTTTCAGCTCATTCAAAACGGCCTTTGTAGCATATACCTGATAAGGACGCATAACCTTAAGCATTTGTTTATTCTTAGTGCCGTCAAGAATTGTAAACAATGTAGACATTTGGTGCGCCATTGGAATGCTAAGGAACATATCAGCAAAAGTAGTCCAATTACGAACCACCTTATTATCATTAGGATTTTGCCATTCAAATGCAAAATCCTTATTAAATAACTCAGCCGTTGTATTCGCCATATATTTAATACGATTAGGCGTCATAGCCACTAGAATTTGAACTGTTGAGAAAATATCACTATACTGTTTCTCTTGAATATATTGATGCATTTGGTTCAATGCTTCATCAACAGAATGTTTAACAGATTTCTCCTCAATTTGAATGATTGGTAAACCATTAATAAGTAGTGTAGTATCAAAACGACGTTCTGGACGCCCCGCAATTTGTGATTCTCTCTTAATTTGACTTACCACTTGATATACTGTATTACCTGCTCCAATTTGTTTTTGATCAAATACCGTCAAGAATACATGACGTCCATCATCAAGATCTACTTCTACTTGAGATACGCCATTGATACCATATAAAAATTGGCCTGCTTGATATGGTGTATAAAGCTCATTGATAACCTTTTGGACTTGTTTAAACTCTGTATCACTTAATGGATGTGTCAATTGATTTTGATTCAATTGATACAAAATAGAACGAAAGTTTTCCCACAAGGCTTCAGTCGTTTTGATTGTTGGCTCATACTTCCATAATTTGCTTTTAAACACCTTCATATTACCGTAAGGAGATGTAGTATCTCCCATTTGCTTAGCTGTACTACTAATAATCCCTGACGATAATTGTTCAATTAGCTGACGTTCAAATTCTAGTTCTGTCATTTACTCCACTCCCTGTAACATAGCAATTGATAAACGATATGTATTCTCGGCTACCCGTTGTCTTAACGACCGCAATAATAGTTGCTTAAAGTATATATCCCCTATCACCCGTTGAATCTCTATTGGTGGTAATTCTGGTAACGCAATTTCTTTCAATAGCTTTAAACTGTATCGTATCACCTGACTACCTTGTAGATTTTGTTTGAACTGACGCTTGATTGATGGATTTTCATTAATCAAATAAGCCATATACTTTTTATCTACTAACCTACTCATAGGCACCATACGAGCATAATTTTGTGTGAATACATAGCCATCATGTTCAGCACTTACGATTGTAGCTTCACCAGAAATTGTGCTAAATAATAAATCACCTTCTCTAGCAATAGCTCCAGGCCCCATTCCATCTACTTTTATCTGTTTCCGATCACTCATAGACCCAGGTACACCATATAAATCTTCATATAATTCATTCTGCCCATACAAAGTATATACTTTTGCATCAGGACTATTGCTTTCTTCAATACGATACTGTGATATACCTGTATTACTATGAAATACATTTTGAATATACATTATGTCACCTCTTTCTTCAATACTTTATTCATCTCACCTTTATTTTTGCATTTAAAAAAATTACACTGCATATCTTTTAATTAAAGTATACAGTGTAATTCATATAAAAGCAAATATAATTTTGTAATTTTTAAAAATGCAACTTTTATTTAAGTATTCATATTAAAATATGATATTTCCGTTACTATTTTTTCTATAACTATATATTCAATGTAATACTACTTTTAGGATTCTTCAGTTTCGGAAAACCATATCTCTCTAACGCATGTAAAATCTTTTGAATAGTCTCTTTGATATTATCTTTAGAAACAGGCATAGAACTAACGATATATATGATACCA
>ENA-OWLR01000639-OWLR01000639.1-metagenome-genome-assembly--contig:-NODE-639-length-10871-cov-4.417252_pt1 | contig 10871 bp, 6 predicted proteins | sample MGYA00245352_ERZ651110 | MGnify/ENA primary metagenome ERZ651110 (study PRJEB26857, sample SAMEA4031765) | metagenome | biome: human; feature: oral; material: saliva | place: Philippines | collected 2014 | study... | reverse complement strand
GCACTTTGACAAAGGATACGAATCAGTTCCCAAACATGTAGGCATTTTAAAATCCCTTCAGGATTATCGCCAAGCCAGATGGATTCGAGCTCTTTTGTGGAGAATGAGAATTTATTTTCCAAGATTGACTCGTCGCTTACTTATAAAAGATAACTATGATGTTGAAGTTTCCTTTACCATTATGAATCCTCCACTTTTGTTTTCTAAAAGAAAAGAAGTCAAGAAAATCTCTTGGATTCATGGAAGTATCGAAGAATTTCTTAAGGATAGCTCCAAAAGAGAATCACATAGACGCCAGTTGGATGCTGCGGATACCATTGTAGGAATTTCAAAAAAGACCAGTCATTCTATCAAGGAAGTCTATCCAGATTATGCTTTAAAATTACATACGGTCTACAATGGTTATGATTTTAAGAGTCTTCTAGAAAAATCTCAAGAGAAGATCGATATCGAGATTGCGCCTCAAAGTATCTGTACTATCGGACGGATTGAGGAAAATAAGGGTTCTGACCGTGTGGTGGAAGTGATACGATTATTACACCAAGAGGGAAAAAACTATCATCTCTATTTTATCGGGGCTGGTGATATGGAAGAGGAACTGAAAAAACGAGTCAAAGAGTATGGGCTTGAGGACTATGTACATTTCCTTGGTTATCAAAAAAATCCTTATCAGTATTTATCTCAGACGAAAGTTCTCTTGTCTATGTCTAAACAAGAAGGTTTTCCTGGAGTGTATGTGGAAGCCTTGAGTCTTGGAATCCCTTTTGTCTCTACGGATGTTGGAGGGGCTGAGGAACTATCACAAGAAGGAAGATTTGGACAAATCATTGAGAGCAATCAAGAGGCAGCTCAGGCAATTACGAACTATATGACTTCTGCCTCAAACTTTGATGTCGATGAGGCTAGCCAATTCATTCAACAATTTACAATTGCCAAACAAATCGAACAAGTAGAAAAACTATTAGAGGAGTAGCATGGAAACTGCATTAATTAGTGTCATTGTGCCAGTCTATAATGTGGCGCAGTACCTAGAAAAATCGATAGCTTCCATTCAGAAGCAGACCTATCAAAATCTGGAAATTATTCTTGTTGATGATGGTGCAACAGATGAAAGTGGTCGCTTGTGTGATTCAATCGCTGAACAAGATGATAGGGTGTCAGTGCTTCATAAAAAGAACGAAGGCCTGTCACAAGCGCGAAATGATGGAATGAAGCAGGCTCATGGGGATTATCTGATTTTTATTGACTCAGATGATTATATCCATCCAGAAATGATTCAGAGCTTATATGAGCAATTAGTTCAAGAAGATGCGGATGTTTCGAGCTGTGGTGTCATGAATGTCTATGCTAATGATGAAAGCCCACAGTCAGCCAATCAGGATGACTATTTTGTCTGTGATTCTCAAACATTTCTAAAGGAATACCTCATAGGTGAAAAAATACCTGGAACGATCTGCAATAAGCTAATCAAGAGAGAGATTGCAACTGGTCTATCCTTTCCTAAGGGATTGATTTACGAAGATGCCTATTATCATTTTGATTTAATCAAGTTGGCTAAGAAGTATGTGGTTAATACTAAACCCTATTATTACTATTTCCATAGAGGGGATAGTATTACGACCAAACCCTATGCAGAGAAGGATTTAGCCTATATTGATATCTACCAAAAGTTTTACAATGAAGTTGTGAAAAACTATCCTGACTTGAAAGAGGTTGCTTTTTTCAGATTGGCCTATGCCCACTTCTTTATTCTGGATAAGATGTTGCTAGATGATCAGTATAAACAGTTTGAAGCCTATGCTCAGATTCATCGTTTTTTAAAAAGTCATGCCTTTGTTATTGCTAGGAATCCAATTTTCCGTAAGGGGAGAAGAATTAGTGCTTTGGCTCTATTCATAAATATTTCCTTATACCGATTCTTATTACTGAAAAATATTGAAAAATCTAAAAAATTACATTAGAACGGGGGTGAGCAAGTGATTGATGGGAAACGATTATTATTTAGTTTGACCATAGTCAGCTATGCCTTGACGCTAGTAAGTGGAATTGTGTATCTGTTTAATAATAACAATGTTAGCTTGCTTTCTACTTTATTGTTCTTACTGGTTAGTAGCTTAATTGCTTGTTGGAATGATATCAAGTATTACTTAATCCATTTTATTTTCTATTTAACCATTTTTGTCTTTCTGGTATCAAGACCGACCATTGATTATTTTAGGGATGGTGCTTTGGATACCTATCATCCAATAGCCTATCGTTTTGCCTTTATAGTTGTCATGGTTTCGATTCTGGGCTTGACCACAGGAGGCATTCTGGCTCGTTACTTCATAGCTAGGAAGAAAATAAAAGTAGCAAATATAGGAAATTCTCTAAAAGAGGTTTATATCAAGCGGTTACGCTTTGTATCACTAGGAGTTTTTCTTCTAACCTATCCTTTCTATTTCATTCGGTTATTTGAACGGCTCTTGTATCGTTTGCAGACTTCCTACTATGCCTACTATGCAAATTTTGAAAGTAAACTGCCTTATTTTACCTACATTTTGTCTACCTTTACGGTCTACGCAATGTGTATGTATCTGGCAACCAAGCCAAAGAAATTGCAGGCAACAGCAGTGCTTGTCTCCTTTATTGCAGCTAATACCATTCATTTGGCAATCGGGACACGCAATCCCTTTATTTTAAGTATTTTATTTGCTTTTGTTTATTACTTTATGCGGGAGCAAACTGAAAAAGGAAAATGGATTGGGTTTAAAGAAAAGTTAGCGATTTTTGTAGGTTCTCCTATTCTCATGTTAGCGATGGGAGTGCTCAATTATGTACGGGATAATGTCCAAGTTTCCCATACAGGTTTCTGGGATATCTTACTTGACTTTATCTATAAACAAGGGACCAGTTTTGGTGTTTTGGCTCGAGGTTTTCTATTTAACAGTAGCCTCCCTTACCGAGATTTCCGTAATTTTACTTTTGGTCCTGTTCTTGATTATTTTGCAAGGGGGAGTTTGGGAGCCATTTTCGGAGGAAAAGCCTTTGAACATACAACCAATAGTGTGGAACTAGCTATTGATAGTAATAGTTATGCCCACAATCTATCCTATCTAGTCTTGAACAAGGAATACTTGAAAGGACATGGTATCGGAAGTAGTTATATCATGGAGTTGTATACAGACTATGGTATGATAGGAGTCTTTCTACTTAGTCTCTTACTCGGTATGTTATTCATAGCCATGCTGCAAGTAGCCTATCGTTCAAGAACAATCCTATTTGCCTTGTCCCTACTCATCTTGAATAATCTATTCTTTATGCCAAGAAGTAGCTTTTCAGAAAGTTTCTTCAATTTATTTACAATGCAATTCTGGGGAATTGTTCTTGTGATTATATTCGTAGCGAAAATGCTTACAAAAGAAAACCAGTATCTACTAAACAAAGGAGAAAAAAATCATGTTTGAACATTATTCAGTAGCTGATTTGTTTGCAAATCTTTATAAAAAGCGAAAAGCAAATATTTTAGCTCTCATCGCTTTATTTGCTCTCATTGCTGTACCATTTACAATTAAAGCAGTTAGGAATAAAAACACTGTCAAAGACACAACAAGTTATTCAACTTATCTTAGCTATAAAATCACTCCTCCAGAAGATTCAGCTAAAACGATTTTGAATCATCAAATTGGTGGTTATAGTGATTTTTATGGGAAATTGATTGATGGTAATTTGAATGGAGCTTATCTTTTCAATGATGTAGAACCCAGTGAGTTGAAAAAAATTGCCAGTGAATTAGACACGACGGAAACAACCTTGAAAAATTCAACGAATGACTATTGGTGGAAAAAATTGACCGTCTACTATATGATTGACGATGCAGGGGTTGGTGTGAAAATTTTGACACCAAGTAAAGATACTAATGACTTGTTGGAGCGAAAAATTGATGGATTGATTGAGAAATTTAAACACACTTATGCAAATGTGAAAATTGAAAAATTGGAAACCATCAACTCTAAAGAATTGAATGCAAATGGTGAGACAGCGCTTGGATTGAATGTGAAGAATTTGATTCTCCGTTTAGCTGTTATTGGAGTAGTCTGTGTGATTTTGGTTGTGATGGGAAATGTATTGGTTTATCTCTTTAATCCAACAATCAATAGAGCAGGTGATTTTTCTCAGTATCAAATTGATTTTGTAACAGAGATCACAACAATTGCCAACCTAGCAGATGTCTTGTCATACAAAAATGCTGGACAAGAATTAACAATCGTTAGCTCAAACAAAGCTATCCTAGATAAATTGAAACAAAATCAAGAGTCTTTAAAAGGAATGCATTTTGTCGATTTACAAGATGTTCCATCGCTTTTAGAAAGAGATACAGTCCTTCTTGTTGAAGAGTACGGAGTGACTCGTTATAAGAAATTTGAGCAAAGTCTTCAAATTCTCAGAAACTTAAATCGTTCTATCCTCGGTGTAGCAACCTTTAAATTATAAGTATTCTGATGTATAAGGTCTTCAAAATCGGCTCTTAGCCGATTTTGAAGGCTTTTTCTATCTGTCTGCAGAAATTTTCTTTTGGAGTCTCCTATAGAAAGACCCTAGGGAAAATCTATCCGTATAGAGGAGCCTTCTTTTGATAAAATCGTAAAAATCTAGTATAATAGATAGAACTGAAAGTATGAGGTTACTAGCAATGAAAATGAAACAAATCAGTGATACAACTTTAAAAATCACGATGTCTTTAGAAGATTTGATGGATCGAGGAATGGAGATTGCTGACTTTCTCGTTCCTCAAGAAAAAACAGAAGAGTTCTTTTATGCTATCTTGGATGAGTTAGAGATGCCTGATAGCTTTCTGGATACAGGCATGTTGAGCTTCCGTGTGACTCCAAAACCTGATAAGGTAGATGTCTTTGTAACCAAATCAAAGATTGACCAAAATCTAGATTTTGAAGACTTATCGGATTTACCAGATATGGAAGAATTGGCTCAAATGTCTCCAGATGAATTTATCAAAACCCTGGAAAAAAGCATCGCAGACAAAACTAAGGATGATATCGAAGCGATTCAATCTCTAGAGCAAGTCGAAGCCAAGGAAGAAGAGCAGGAGCAGGCTGAACAAGAAGTTGAGAGCAAAAAAGAGCCTTACATCTACTACATCCTTTCTTTTGCTAAGTTAGCTGATTTGGTGACTTTTGCCAAGACAGTGACATTTGAGATGGAAACTTCTGAACTCTACAAGATGAATGAGCGCTATTATTTGACCATTTTAGTGGATATTGAAAATCATCCAAGTCCATATCCAGCTTGGCTGTTGGCTCGTATGCGTGAGTTTGCAGATGATAGTGACATCAGTCGCTCAGTTTTGCAGGAGTATGGTCAAGTCTTGATGAATCACGATGCGGTGATTAATCTGCAAAAGATTGGATAATCCTTTCTGGAAAGCTTTTTCTAGATTTTAAGAAGAGCGAATCGTCTGATTCGTTTTTTCTTTTTATACTGAAATAGTGATTTACTATAATAGGAATTTTCACAAAATTCTGTTATAATGGCTATATTAGAAAATTTCGAGGAGACAAACATGACAGTTAAAATTGCTTTACTAGGATTTGGTACCGTTGCAAGTGGCGTGCCTTTCCTCCTAAAGGAAAATGGAGAAAAAATCAATCAATCAGCACATTCAGAGATTGAAGTTGCTAAGGTGTTGGTCAAGGATGAAGATGAAAAGAATCGCTTGCTTGCAGCAGGGAATGACTTTAACTTTGTAACCAATGTGGATGACATTTTATCAGACCAAGACATTACGATTGTAGTGGAATTGATGGGGCGTATCGAACCTGCTAAAACCTTTATCACTCGTGCCTTGGAAGCTGGGAAACACGTTGTTACTGCTAACAAGGACCTTTTGGCTGTCCATGGTGCAGAATTGTTAGAAATCGCTAAAGAGCATAATGTAGCACTTTACTACGAAGCAGCAGTAGCTGGTGGGATTCCAATTCTTCGTACCTTGGCAAATTCCTTGGCTTCTGATAAAATTACGCGCGTGCTTGGAGTAGTCAACGGAACTTCCAACTTCATGATGACCAAGATGGTGGAAGAAGGCTGGTCTTACGATGATGCTCTTGCGGAAGCACAACGTCTAGGATTTGCAGAAAGCGATCCGACGAATGACGTAGATGGGATTGATGCAGCCTACAAGATGGTGATTTTGAGCCAATTTGCCTTTGGCATGAAGGTTGCCTTTGACGATGTAGCCCACAAGGGAATCCGCAACATCACACCAGAAGACGTAGCTGTAGCCCAAGACCTTGGCTATGTAGTGAAATTGGTTGGTTCTATCGAGGAAACTCCTTCAGGTATTGCTGCAGAAGTGACTCCAACCTTCCTTCCTAAAGCACATCCACTTGCCAGTGTGAATGGGGTAATGAACGCTGTCTTTGTAGAATCTATCGGTATTGGTGAGTCTATGTACTACGGACCAGGTGCGGGTCAAAAACCAACTGCAACAAGTGTTGTAGCTGATATTGTCCGTATCGTTCGTCGTTTGAATGATGGTACCATTGGCAAAGACTTCAACGAATATAGCCGTGACTTGGTCTTGGCAAATCCTGAAGATGTCAAAGCTAACTACTACTTCTCAATCTTGGCTCCAGACTCAAAAGGTCAGGTCTTGAAATTGGCTGAAATCTTTAATGCCCAAGATATTTCCTTCAAGCAAATTCTCCAAGATGGAAAAGATGGTGACAAGGCGCGTGTTGTTATCATCACACACAAGATTAATAAAGCCCAGCTTGAAAATGTCTCAGCTGAATTGAAGAAGGTTTCAGAATTCGACCTCTTGAATACCTTCAAGGTGCTAGGAGAATAAGATGAAGATTATTGTACCTGCAACCAGTGCCAATATCGGGCCAGGTTTTGACTCGGTCGGTGTAGCTGTAACCAAGTATCTTCAAATTGAGGTCTGTGAAGAACGAGATGAGTGGTTGATTGAACACCAGATTGGCAAATGGATTCCACATGACGAGCGTAATCTCTTGCTCAAAATCGCTTTGCAAATTGTACCAGACTTGCAACCAAGACGTTTGAAAATGACCAGTGATGTTCCCTTGGCGCGTGGTTTGGGTTCTTCTAGCTCTGTTATTGTTGCTGGGATTGAACTAGCTAATCAATTGGGCAAGCTCAACTTGTCAGACCATGAAAAATTGCAGTTGGCGACCAAGATTGAAGGACATCCTGACAATGTGGCTCCAGCTATTTATGGTAATCTCGTTGTTGCGAGCTCTGTTGAAGGTCAAGTCTCTGCTATCGTAGCAGACTTCCCAGAGTGTGATTTCCTAGCCTACATTCCAAACTATGAATTGCGTACTCGAGACAGCCGTGGTGTCTTGCCTAAGAAATTGTCCTACAAGGAAGCTGTTGCAGCTAGTTCTATCGCCAATGTGGCGGTTGCGGCCTTGTTGGCAGGAGACATGGTGACAGCTGGGCAAGCAATCGAGGGAGACCTCTTCCACGAGCGCTATCGTCAGGACTTGGTGAGAGAATTTGCGACGATTAAGCAAGTAGCCAAAGAAAATGGTGCCTATGCAACCTACCTCTCTGGTGCTGGGCCGACAGTTATGGTTCTGGCTTCTCATGACAAGATGCCAACGATTAAGGCAGAATTGGAAAAGCAACCTTTCAAAGGAAAACTGCATGACTTGAGAGTTGATACCCAAGGTGTCCGTGTAGAAGCAAAATAAAGAATAGAAGATAGGATGGGGAAACTCTCGACCAGAGGGCTTCCTATCCTTTTTTTGAAAAGAAGTTTATACTCAATGAAAATCAAAGAGCAAACTAGGAAGCTAGCCGCAGGTTGCTCAAAGCACTGCTTTGAGGTTGTAGATAAGACTGACGAAGTTAGCTCAAAATACTGTTTTGAGGTTGCAGATGTAAGCTGACGTGGTTTGAAGAGATTTTCGAAGAGTATTAGTTAAAAACTTGATAAAGGAGAAATAAAGATGGCAGAAATTTATCTAGCAGGTGGTTGTTTTTGGGGCCTAGAGGAATATTTTTCACGCATTTCTGGAGTGCTAACAACCAGTGTTGGCTACGCTAATGGTCAAGTCGAAACGACCAATTACCAGTTGCTCAAGGAAACAGACCATGCAGAAACGGTTCAAGTGATTTATGATGAGAAAGCTGTGTCACTCAGAGAGATTTTGCTTTATTATTTCCGTGTTATTGATCCCTTGTCTATTAACCAGCAGGGGAATGACCGTGGTCGCCAATATCGAACTGGGATTTATTATCAGGATGAAGCAGACTTGCCAGCTATCTACACAGTGGTGCAGGAGCAGGAGCGCATGCTTGGGCGAAAGATTGCAGTAGAGGTGGAGAAACTTCGCCACTATATTTTAGCTGAAGATTACCACCAAGACTATCTTAAGAAAAATCCTTCAGGTTACTGTCATATCGATGTGACCGATGCTGATAAGCCATTGATTGATGCAGCAAACTATGAAAAGCCTAGTCAAGAAGTGTTGAAGGAAAGTTTAACTGAAGAGTCCTATCGTGTTACCCAAGAAGCTGCTACAGAGGCTCCATTTACCAATGCCTATGACCAAACCTTTGAAGAAGGGATTTATGTAGATATCACGACGGGTGAGCCACTCTTTTTCGCTAAGGATAAGTTTGCCTCAGGATGTGGTTGGCCAAGTTTTAGCCGTCCGATTTCCAAGGAATTGATTCATTATTACAAGGACATGAGCCATGGAATGGAGCGAATCGAGGTTCGTTCTCGGTCAGGAAATGCTCACTTGGGTCATGTTTTCACAGATGGACCTCGGGAGTTAGGTGGCTTCCGTTACTGTATCAATTCTGCTTCCTTGCGCTTTGTGGCCAAGGATGAGATGGAAGAAGCAGGATATGGCTATCTACTGCCTTACTTAAACAAATAAAACAGAGAGGGTGGGTACTTCCCACTTTCTTCATTTCTAGAAAACGAATAGAAGGGATTTATGAAACACCTATTATCTTACTTTAAACCCTACATCAAGGAATCGATTTTAGCACCCTTGTTCAAGTTACTAGAAGCTGTGTTTGAGCTCTTAGTTCCTATGGTGATTGCTGGGATTGTTGACCAATCCTTGCCCCAGAGAGATCAAGGTCATCTCTGGATGCAGATTGGCCTGCTCCTTATCTTTGCAGTGATTGGTGTTGTAGTGGCCTTAATAGCCCAGTTTTACTCAGCTAAGGCAGCGGTAGGTTTTGCCAAGGAATTGACAAACGACCTTTATCGTCATATTCTTTCTTTACCCAAGGACAGCAGAGACCGTTTGACAACTTCTAGCTTGGTGACTCGCTTGACTTCGGATACCTACCAGATTCAGACTGGTATCAATCAATTCCTGCGTCTCTTTTTGCGAGCGCCTATTATCGTTTTTGGAGCCATTTTTATGGCCTATCGAATCTCAGCTGAGCTGACTCTCTGGTTCTTGGTCATGGTTGTCATTTTGACCATTGTTATTGTAGGGATCTCTCGACTGGTCAATCCTCTCTACAGCAGTCTCAGAAAGAAAACTGACCAATTGGTTCAAGAAACGCGTCAGCAAATACAAGGGATGCGGGTTATTCGTGCTTTTGGGCAAGAAAAACGAGAGTTACAGATTTTTCAAACCCTTAACCAAGTTTATGCTAGATTGCAAGAAAAGACAGGTTTCTGGTCTAGTTTGTTAACACCTCTGACCTATCTGATTGTCAATGGAACTCTTCTCGTCATCATCTGGCAGGGCTATATTTCAATTCAAGGAGGTTTACTCAGTCAAGGTGCCCTCATTGCCCTCATCAACTATCTCTTGCAAATCTTGGTGGAATTGGTCAAGCTAGCCATGCTGATAAATTCTCTCAACCAGTCCTATATCTCAGCCAAGCGAATCGAGGAAGTCTTTGCTGAGGCTCCAGAAGATATTCATTCAGAATTAGAACAAAAGCAAGCTACTAGAAATCAGGTTTTACAAGTTCAAGAACTGACCTTTACCTATCCTGATGCGGCCCAGCCTTCTCTGAGAGACATTTCCTTTGATATGACTCAAGGGCAAATCCTTGGTATCATTGGGGGAACAGGTTCTGGTAAATCAAGCTTGGTGCAAGTCTTACTTGGACTTTATCCAGCAGACAAGGGGAGCATTTACCCTTATCGAGATGGATCTAGTCCTCGTAATCTTGAGCAGTGGCGGTCTTGGATTGCCTATGTGCCCCAAAAAGTCGAACTCTTTAAGGGAAGCATTCGTTCCAACTTGACTCTAGGTTTAGATCAAGAAGTAACTGACCAAGAACTCTGGCAGGCCTTGGAAATTGCGCAAGCTAAGGATTTTGTCAGTGAAAAGGAAGGACTCTTGGATGCCCTAGTTGAGGCAGGAGGTCGAAATTTCTCAGGTGGACAAAAACAAAGGCTGTCTATCGCACGAGCAGTCTTGCGCCAGGCTCCGTTTCTCATCTTAGATGATGCTACCTCGGCACTGGATACCATCACCGAGTCCAAACTCTTGAAAGCTATTCGAGAAAATCAGATCGGAATATATCCACCCAAGAGCGAGAGGGGTAGCTATGAAGCTCTGCCGACAGCCTCGATCGCCACAATAACTACCGCAATCAGCGAAGTCGTCAGAGCCAAGAAAAGCAAGCAATAGACCACAACGAGGATTGTCCGCCAGAAGCTCCGCCACCAAGAGCAGAGGAATAGCTGCTTGTAGTCCCAGCAAAACAAAAGGAATAGGAGCAATGCAGGTAGCCCGTATAGCGACCCCACCCGGGCATCGCTGTAGAAAGGTAGGGCGAGAACGTTCAGCAACAATAGCTGGCAGGCTATGTACGCCTGAGCGATAATGGATCACGAGGTCAGGAGATCGAGACCA
>ENA-OWLR01000630-OWLR01000630.1-metagenome-genome-assembly--contig:-NODE-630-length-10963-cov-7.742024_pt1 | contig 10963 bp, 7 predicted proteins | sample MGYA00245352_ERZ651110 | MGnify/ENA primary metagenome ERZ651110 (study PRJEB26857, sample SAMEA4031765) | metagenome | biome: human; feature: oral; material: saliva | place: Philippines | collected 2014 | study... | reverse complement strand
TAGCAGACTATAAATACTACGATATGCATGTGGTTATTGAGCGTGCTTTGGAAGTCGTAGAGAAAGAATTTACTAAATGACACAAGAAAAAATTGATATCGTTGTTCTTTGGGTAGATGGAAGTGCCCCAGAGTTTATCCGTGAAAAACAAACCGTTACGGGTCAAGTAGCAGATTTGAACCAAGAAACCGACGGTGAGCAACGTTATCGTGATTATGGTATTTTTAATTATTGGTTCCGTATGATTGAAAAGCATGCTCCTTGGGTAAATCATGTTTACTTAGTCACCAATGGACAAAAACCAGAATGGTTGAACTTGGAGCATCCAAAACTTAAATTGGTCACTCATAAGGAATTTATGCCTAATGAATATCTACCTACCTATAATTCAGCGGCTATTGAGCTTAATCTTCATCGGATTGAAGGATTGTCGGAGAACTATTTGTATTTCAATGATGATATGTACTTGATTAGAGATAGTCAACCTTCAGATTTTTATAAAAATGGTCAACCCAAGCTTTTAGCAGTATACGATGCTTTAGTTCCATGGTCACCATTTACGAACACTTATCACAATAACGTTGAATTAATCTATCGGCATTTTCCTAATAAGAAGGCTTTGAAATCTTCGCCTTGGAAATTCTTTAATTTCCGTTATGGTTCCTTGGTTTTGAAAAACTTGTTACTCTTGCCTTGGGGTCCGACAGGATACGTGAACCAACATTTACCTGTTCCAATGAAGAAAAGCACTTTGGCGCATTTATGGGAAATTGAAGGAGAAACGTTAGATAAAACATCACGTAATCAAATTAGAGATTATGGAGTAGATGTTAATCAATATATCTGTCAGCATTGGCAAATTGAAAGTAATCAGTTTTACCCTATGTCAAAGAATTTTGGAGTGTCGATAGATTTAAATCAAGTAGATCGGTTAGAGAGTATCTTTAAAGACAAACGTAAAAAATTGCTTTTTGTGAATGATGATACTGACTTTAAAGAGGAGTATATCATTCGTTTTAAGGAAATCTTAAAAGAACACTATCCTGAAAAATCAGCTTTTGAAAAATGAGAATTAAGAGATGAAATACTATTTAAAAGAAGAATTTTTACACGATAACAATGTTAAAAATGCGGGTAATAAGGCACGTAATGACGTTGAAGAAATTGTAAAGAGAGAGGGATATCAAGCCTTGGTTCTTTCAGTTGACAATTGGTATGAGATGAGCACACTTAAAGCTCAACTTCATAAATCGAAGGTTTTTGGACAGGCCTTGAATCAACTAAAGCAAGGTGATGAGTTACTTATCCAGTTTCCAATGCTTCATCATAGTTTTTTCACAACACATCATGTAAAGAAAGCACAGAAAAAAGGCGTAAAAGTTCATTTTATTATCCATGATTTAGAAGCTCTTCGTTATGTTAAAGTTGATAATATCCCTTTGAAGCATAAGATTCGAGTTCAAATTCAAGAATCAGGTCTTCTTGGTGCAGCTGATGGGATCATTGCCCACAATCCGGTTATGAAATCTGTCTTGGTGGATAAAGGAATTGCGGAAGATAAGATTGTCAGCCTTGGCATTTTCGACTATTTGATTCCAGATTTTCAAGAAAAGAGTGGCCAAACAAAAGACCAGCCGATCATTGTGGCAGGTAATTTGGCCCAGGAAAAAGCTGGTTATCTTTACTCACTTCCTGCAGAACCTGCATATAACCTTTATGGTGTAGGCTTTGACGAGAGTAGAGCGCTTGAAAATGAGACCTACTTTGGTTCTTTCCTACCTGATGAACTTCCTGCAGCCCTAAAGGGCGGTTTTGGACTTGTCTGGGATGGGGATAGTGCGGAAACCTGTAGTGGTGTTTTTGGTGAATACCTTCGTTACAACAACTCCCACAAAGCTTCGCTATACTTGGCGTCAGGCTTCCCACTTGTGGTGTGGAAACAGTCAGCCTTGTCTCACTTTGTGCTTGAGAAGGGCTGTGGGATTGCAGTAGAGTCTCTTCATAACTTGAAGGAGACAATCGACAATCTTTCAGATGCCGATTACCAAGATTTGGTAGACAATGCCAAACGTGTTGGTCAGGAAATCCGAGATGGTCACTACTTAAAGACAGCCTTAAAGCATTTATCATAAGATCAAAAGAAGTCAGACAGACTTCTTTTTTTAGTTTTTCAAAAAAATATCACTAATTTTAAAAATTTGCCTTATAAAACTTTTCATCGCTGAAACCGTGTGGTAAAATGATTAACGTATAAAATTTGTATAAAGGGAAGTTTATATGAAAAAGAAAGATCTTATTTTTTATGCCGGAGCGGCAGTCTTGATGGCTGTATCTGCTCAGGGAGTCAGTGCAGATGAGCTGGTTTCAAACGAGGCCGCTACTACTGAAGGCAACCAAGTCCAAGCTGAAAAAGCGCCAGAAGTAGCCGTTGCTGAAAAGTCGGTAGCACCTGTCGCAAGCAACTATGCAGCACCAGCAAATGTGACCGAACAGCCTGTAGCACCTGTGAACAAGGCCGCGGCTTCAGAAAGTGGGGCTCCATCTGTAGAGAAAGCTACAGAAGCATCGACTACTGAGAAAGAAGAAACTCCTCTTCCGTCTAATACAGGAAGCACGACCTTCTTTAACACAGGCGCTCACGCTCCTGCTGGTCGCTCAACAGATGTAGCGGTTCAGCCAAAATCATTCGTTGATGTGAGTAGCCACAACGGAGACATTAGTATTGGCGACTACCGTACCCTAGCTAATAAAGGCGTAGGCGGTGTCGTTGTCAAATTGACAGAAGACACTTGGTACAATAACCCGAATGCGGAGAACCAAATTCGCAATGCACAGGCTGCGGGTCTGCAAGTATCGACCTACCACTTCTCACGCTATACTTCTGAGGAAGCAGCGCGTGCAGAAGCGCGATTCTACATTGCAGCTGCACAACGTTTGAGTTTGCCAAAGAATACCCTCATGGTCAATGACTTTGAGGATGCCAAGATGCAGCCAAACATTAACCGCAACACCCAAGCTTGGGCTGACGAAATGCGCAAAAATGGCTACACCAACTTGATGTTCTACACCAGTGCTAGCTGGTTGGATGAAAACAACCTTCGCAAGAAAGGTCCTGTCAACACCGCTCAATTTGGGCTTCAGAATTTCTGGGTTGCCCAATACCCTTCTCCAAAACTGTCTGTAAACGATGCGAAAAGCTTGCGTTACAATGGGAAAGCTGGCGCGTGGCAGTTCACTTCTCAAGCGGAATTGCTTCCAGGGAAACACCTCTTTGACCACAGTGTGGACTATACCGGTCGCTTCACAGCGAACGCAAAACCTGCAGCGGATCCAACAGAAGGCAGCTTAAGTGGGAAGATTGACATTGTCAATAACGATACTATGACGGGCCACTTTGACGTTGTCATCTCAAATGTTAAGGCGCCAAATGGAGTTCGAACCGTTTCTGTACCGATCTGGTCAGAAACAGGTGGTCAAGATGACCTTGTTTGGTATACAGCCAACCGTCAAGCAAACGGAACCTATACTGTTAATGTAAAAGCGTCCGATCATAAAAACTCAACCGGTCTTTATAATGTTCACCTTTACTATGTTCAGAACAATGGACAAATGACGGGTGTGGGTGGAACAACGACAAATGTTTACATTGGAAAACGTCCAGAGGATTTAAAACCAAGTGGCACGTTAACTATTGAAAATAATAATGTTGAAACAGGAACCTTTGATGCAGTTATTCGCAATGTAGTAGCTCCAAATGGCTTGAAAGAAGTCTTGGTTCCAACTTGGTCCGACAAGAACTGGCAAGATGATCTAGTATGGCATAAAGCAGTCCTTCAAAGTGATGGAAGTTACCGTGCAACTATCAAAGCTTCAGACCATAAAAATGAAGATGGTAAATACAATGTCCATGTTTATTATGTAGATCAAAATAACCAACGGAACTACATTACAGAAACCACGACAGAAGTGCGTCAAGCCCGCCGTTCTGGTTCAATCTTGATCCAAAACAACAACAAGGATACAGGTACCTTTGACGTCATTATCAAGGATGTATACAGTCCTAAAGGTGTGCGGACTGTTCAAGTTCCTACATGGTCGGATAAGGATGGACAGGATGATCTCCGCTGGTACGAAGCGACTCGTCAAGCAAACGGAGACTACAAGGTATCGGTCAAAGCGAGCGATCATAAGAACTCTACTGGTAAGTACCATGTTCACCTCTATTACATTCAAAATGATGGTTCTCGTGTGGGTGTCGGTTCAACGACTACAGAAGTTGAATTCCGAAATGCCCAGACCAAGACGCAAGCTGCTATCAAGAATGTCAATGCAACGAACGGGACTTATACAGTAGCTGTAGATCAGGCACCTCAGGGACGTCAGATTAAGAATATTCGTGTCGCAGCTTGGTCTAAAGCGCACCAAGAAAATCTATACTGGTATTCCGCAACACCGACAGGTATGCATACAGAAATCACTGTCTCTGCCAATAATCACGGTAATGAAGCGGGCAACTATACCACTCACGTCTATGTAGACTACAAAGATGGAGGAGTTGAAGGTTTTAACCTCGGTCAGACAGCCTTGTCTCCACGAAATCAAAAGGTGAATCCACAAACAACCTATTATTCTCAACGGGATCCTCGTTGGGCTGGGAAATATTACGGTGTGAGCAATGTCGATCAGTCAGGTTGTGTGCCAACCTCCCTTGCTATGACCTTCACAGATATCCTAGGTAGAACTATTTTGCCAACAACAGTAGCTGATTATCTCTACAACAATACTGATTCATTCAACAAAGGTGAAGCAGGAACAGATTCTGATGGGATTGTAGCTGCCACTCGTAACTGGGGCTTGAAGAGCCAATTGATTAATGGAGCTGGAGGCATTGCAGAAGCCCTCATGGCTGGCAAGCATGTACTTGCTGCAGTAGGTAATAGCCAATTTACTAGCGATCCTTATACTCATGAATTAGTCTTGCATGGTTATGACAATGGAAGAACCTACGTACGCGATCCATACAATAGCGGCAACAACGGCTGGTACTCCATCAATTATCTTCACTCTATTAAGAGTAAGGACCCGATGGATAACAAGCTTGGAGCACCTTTCTTCTCAATTTTTGCATAAGCTAATCAGAAGGCCAATCTGGCCTTCTGTTTTCTTTAAAAATAGGATTCTTCTCATGATATTGTTTCTTGATCCGGCGGTTTGTGCTATAATACTACTATGTGGGTACAATCCGTATAAAAAATTGTAAGGGAAGATACATGAAAAAGAAAGATCTTATTTTTTATGCTGGGACAGCCGTTTTGTTGGCTTTTTCGACACAACAAGTCAAAGCCGATGAGCAACATGCGTCCGATCAAACACCAGAAAATACATCAGCTATTGTTGCAACAACAACTTCATCAGAAGCGCAGAATACTGTGAACGAAGGAGTGGGAGTTGAGAAAGGTATTCAGACAGAGAATACCGTTGCAACAGAGGCGGCACCTGCCACACCGACTCTTGGCAATAACCAGTCTTCTGACAAGGGCACTAGCGACAAGGTTGTATCAGAGCAACCAGCACCAGCTGTGGTAGCTAGTCGTGCACCATATGGCGCACGCGCACGAGTGGTAGAATCAGAAGATAATAGTTTGCCGGTTGAGAAAGTAGAGAAACCAAGTGGCACGCTAACAATTGAAAATAATAATGTTGAAACAGGATCCTTTGATGCAGTTATTCGCAATGTAGTAGCTCCAAATGGCTTGAAGGAAGTCTTGATCCCAACCTGGTCAGATAAGAATTGGCAAGATGATCTAGTATGGCACAAAGCAGTTCGTCAAAGTGACGGCAGCTACCGAGCAACCATCAAAGCCTCAGATCATAAAAATGAAGATGGTAAATACAATGTCCATGTTTATTATGTAGATCAAGCAGACAAACGAAACTACATCACAGAGACTACAACAGAAGTACACCACGTAAAACCAAGTGGCACGTTAACGATTGAAAATAACAATACGGAGAACGGTACGTTTGATGCAGTTATTCGTAATGTTGTTGCACCAAATGGCTTGAAAGAAGTCTTGATCCCAACATGGTCAGACAAGAACTGGCAAGATGATCTAGTCTGGCATAAAGCAGTCCGTCAAAGTGATGGCAGCTACCGTGCGACCATCAAAGCCTCAGATCATAAAAATGAGGATGGTAAGTACAATGTCCATGTTTATTATGTAGATCAAACTAATCAACGAAACTATATTACAGAAACCACGACAGAGGTGCGTCAAGCCCGCCGTTCTGGTACAATCTTAATCCAAAACAACAACAAGGATACAGGTACCTTTGATGTCATCATTAAGGATGTCTACAATCCTAAAGGTGTGCGAACTGTGCAAGTCCCAACTTGGTCGGATAAGGACGGCCAAGACGATATCCGCTGGTATGAAGCAACTCGTCAAGCGAACGGAGACTACAAGGTATCTGTTAAAGCCAGCGATCACAAGAACTCTACTGGTAAGTACCATATCCACCTCTACTACATCCAAAATGATGGCTCTCGTGTGGGTGTTGGAACAACGACTACAGAAGTCGAATTCCGAAATGCTAAGACAAAGACACAAACAGGGATCAAGAATGTTAATTCTGGTGCTGGAACCTTCACGGTAACGGTGGATCAAGCGCCTCAGGGACGTCGGATTAAGAACATCCGTGTTGCAGCCTGGTCTCAAGCGCACCAAGAAAATCTCTACTGGTATTCAACGGCACCTTCTGGTATGCACACAGAAGTGCAGGTTTCTGCAGCAAATCACCAGTACCAATCAGGTAACTATACCACTCACGTCTATGTGGATTATGTCGATGGTGGCGTTGAAGGCTTTAACCTTGGTCAAACAGCCCTTCATCCCCGTGCGACAGTAGATCAAACTGCTTTTAGTCCTCGTGTAACGAATGGACAACGGGACCGTGTCTTACGGGCAGCAGCTAGTCTAGTCGGTGTTCGTGGCGGAACTGCAGCTCACCATCAATTGGTCAATGATTACAACAGTGTCAAACCACTTCCTGTAGGTTATGCAGTGAAGACGACCGATGATTGGTGTGATATCTTTGTCACAACGGTCTTCCAACGTGAGGGCTTGAGTGGTTTAATTGGCCGTGAATGTGGGGTTGAACGTCATATTCAGATCTTCAAACGTTTGGGCATTTGGAATGAAGATGGGACCACTACACCAAAAGCAGGGGACATCATCACCTTTAACTGGGATCAAAATAGCCAGCAAAATAATGGATTTGCGGATCACATCGGAATTGTTGAGAGCGTCTCAAATGGGATTATTCATACCATTGAAGGAAACTCCAACAACCAAGTCCGTCGCAATACGTATCGGATTGGACATGGCAATATTCGTGGATTTGCAACTCCTCGCTATCAATAACAAAAAAGAAGCCCGGTGGCTTCTTTTTTGAATGCAGATAAGTTTTTAAAATAAAATGAGAGATTCTGTCAATTGTTTTAAATGATTTTTATCTTTTGAATTATTCGATAATGACTGGAGACTTTACGCAGTGAGAAAAGTGCTTGAAATATTAGAATTTCAAGCACTCGGGAGTTTTGAGACCTTGGGCTCAAAACTAAGTCATGGAACTTCTTTGAAGTTCGCTGACGTCCGTACTCACTTAAGGAAAGTCTCTAAGAATACTATTTCGGTTCTTTTCTTATTTTTTCAACCCTTCTTCGAAACTCTTAGAAGGTGCTTCGACTTGGATGGTTTCAAGGGTTAATGGATTGGTGAAGGTCAAGCGGTGAGCATGGAGCATGAGTCGCTCTCCGCGTGCAGGGTTATAGAGAGGGTCCCCGACAATCGGGTGCCCATGATGGGAGAGATGCACCCGGATCTGATGAGTACGCCCCGTCTTGAGCTGGCATTTGACCAGGCTGTTTCGTCCGATTTTTTTCAGTTGCGTCACCTGAGTTTCTGCATACTGTCCTTTTCGTGGATCGACCAGGCGCTTGCGCCGATCGTGGCGATCGCGTCCGATTTTATCCTTGTAGACGATGGTTTTTTGTGCTAAGCTACCTTGGATCAAGGCCCAGTACTCGCGTTGGATGTTTTTATCTTCCAAAATGCGGTTGAGAATGGGCAGGATAAAAGGATTTTTAGCAAATAAAATCGCTCCGCTGGTTTCCTTATCTAGGCGGTGCACGACGTAGCAGGTAGATCCAACATAGCTGGAAACATGGTTGAGAAGAGCAATTTCTGTCGGCTCATTGGCATGGGTTTTCATACCTTCAGGCTTATTGACGATGATGACATGCTCATTCTGATAGAGCTCTTCGACCAGACTCGGGTCTCCGGCTGGGAGCTCTTTTTCAGGGTAATCGTCCGCGTCAAAGATCAGCTGGATCTGGTCTCCTTTTTGAACGGGGCTCTGCCAGTTGATGGTCTCGCCATTGACCAAGACGTGCTTCTTGGTTCGTAAAAAATGCCGGATCTTACGGGGAATGAGGAAGTAGTCCTCAAGCAACTCTTTCACAGTCATCTGGGGAAAGGATTGTGGAATGGTAAATTGATAGTTCATGACCCTATTGTAGCAAAATCTAAGCTTAAAGAAAACTAAATGGGAGAAGGGGATGAGCTATCTTTTCTTGCTAGGACAAGGATAAGGTGTTACAATAACAGGTATGAATAGAATAAAAGAATTATTTGAAAACCTGATCACTTTTTTTAGAAAGGATCATCCGCCCAAAGCGGTAGCAGAAGAAGTGCCAGACACGGAACTACCGGAAGAGACAGTAGAGCCGACCTATAGTCGCTCAGGCAAGCACAGAAGCAAGCCTCTCTCTCAGCATCCCTTCCGTCGTTTTTGGCGCAGATTCCATTTGACCAAGATTCTCCTGATCATTGGGCTAGGCTTTAGCCTCTTGACAGGGGGCTATCTTTTCTACCTTGCTAAGACGACCAACGTCAAGGATTTGCAGAATGCACTGAAGGCGACTACCATTATCTATGATAAGAATGGGGACCAGGCGGGAAGTTTGACCGGGCAAAAAGGAACCTATGTCGAACTCGATGCCATTAGTGAGAATCTGCAAAATGCCGTGGTTGCAACAGAAGACCGGAGCTTTTACAAGAATAGCGGGATCAACTATGGTCGCTTCTTCTTAGCGATTTTGACCCTGGGTCGCTCAGGTGGTGGGTCGACCATCACCCAGCAGTTAGCCAAGAATGCTTACCTGTCTCAGGACCAGACGGTGGAGCGTAAGGCCAAGGAATTCTTCCTGGCGCTTGAAATCAATAAGAAATACAGTAAAAAAGAAATCCTCACCATGTACCTCAACAATGCCTATTTTGGAAATGGGGTTTGGGGAATTGAGGATGCTTCCAAGAAGTATTTTGGGGTTTCAGCCAGTCAATTAAGCCTGGATCAGTCTGCGGTACTCGCCGGTATGCTCAAGGGACCTGAGATCTATAACCCGCTCTATTCAGTAGAGAATGCGACCAATCGCCGCAATACGGTCCTCCAAAATATGGTGGCGGCTGGCTATATTGACCAGAAAACGGCTGATCAGTCGGCTGCTGTCGATATCCATGGCCAGCTGGTCGATGCCTATGAAGGCAAGTCGGAGGATTACCGCTACCCATCCTATTTTGATGCGGTCATCAATGAAGCGGTCAATGAATATGGCCTGACCGAAGAAGACATTGTCAAAAATGGCTACCGGATCTACACCGAGCTGGATCAGAATTACCAAGCAAGCATGCAGGTGATCTATGACAATACGGCCCTCTTCCCAGTAGCGGAAGACGGCACGCGCGCAGAGTCTGGTAGTGTCGCTCTCGATCCTAAGACCGGAGGAGTTCGGGCTCTCGTAGGGCGTGTCGGAAGCGATCAAAATCCAGGTTTCCGTACCTACAACTATGCCACCCAGGCTGCCCGTAGTCCAGGATCAACCATCAAACCTTTGGTGGTTTATAGCCCAGCTGTTGCTGAAGGTTGGTCGACCAATAAGGAGTTGGACAATAGTACCACCCAATATGGAAGCTATGAGGTCAATAACTATGCGGGAATCCAGTCTAGCCCAACGGTACCGATGTACCAGGCCTTGGCAGAGTCCCTTAACCTTCCAGCCGTAGCGACCGCTAATGATTTGGGTCTCGATACGGTCTTTGAATACGGGAAAAAATTCGGGCTCAACATGGACAAGGTAGATAAGTCGCTTGCCGTTGCCTTGGGTGCCGGTGTGACAACCAATCCGATGCAGATGGCCCAGGCCTATGGAACCTTTGCTAACGGCGGGGTCATGAATGATGCCCACCTCATTACCAAGATCGAAAATGCAAGTGGCCAAGTGGTCAAGAGCCACAGCCAGAAATCAACCCGAGTGCTTAGTGGTTCAACGACAGATAAGATGACCAATATGATGCTTGGTACCTTTAGTAATGGTACAGGGGTTAACGCTGCGCCTTATGGCTATACCATGGCAGGGAAAACCGGTACGACAGAGACCAGCTTTAACAAGGACCTCTCTGGAGACCAGTGGGTGATCGGCTACACGCCAGATGTGGTCATCAGTCAATGGCTTGGCTTCCCAACGACCGATGAAAATCACTACCTGACGGACAGTAGTGCTGGAACGGCGTCCGAGATCTTCCGCAATGTTGCCAACAGTGTCCTGCCTTATACAGACGGTACCCAGTTTGACTCGGTGAAGAACTCTTATGCTGAAAACGGCATTGCACCAGTCGGAGAAGAAACGACAGAAACAGATAGCAAAGAAGACAAAGGTTTCTTTGAGGATGTCAAAGAAAAGGCGTCGAATATGGTCGATGATGCGAAAAAAGCAATCGACGAGGCTGATATCCCAGGAAAAGCGAAAAACGCTTGGGATACCTTCAAAGGCTGGCTTGGTTTCTAATCAAAAAGAGAGTGGGACAGAAATCGGTAATTCGTTAGAATTCGATTTCGTCGTCCC
>ENA-OWLR01000629-OWLR01000629.1-metagenome-genome-assembly--contig:-NODE-629-length-10975-cov-12.435897_pt1 | contig 10975 bp, 10 predicted proteins | sample MGYA00245352_ERZ651110 | MGnify/ENA primary metagenome ERZ651110 (study PRJEB26857, sample SAMEA4031765) | metagenome | biome: human; feature: oral; material: saliva | place: Philippines | collected 2014... | reverse complement strand
TTTTTCTTGGCTTTGGTTTTCACCTTGCCATCATCGGTTTTGGGTTTCGAGGCACCTCGAAAGACCATTCCACTCTCGATGATTTCATCTATATCGCTCATATTTAATCTCTTTAATGATGGAATAAACGAACGCCCGTAAAGGCCATTGCGATGTTATACTTATCACATGTGTCGATGACATGGTCGTCACGAATACTCCCTCCGGCCTGTGCTATATACTCTACACCACTCTTATGCGCACGCTCAATATTGTCGCCAAATGGGAAGAATGCGTCAGAACCAAGTGCAACACCAGTGTTTTTGGCAATCCACTCCTTACGCTCTTCACGTGTCAGAGGCTCTGGACATTCTGTAAAGAACTGTTGCCATACGCCATCTTGTAGTACGTCTTCATACTCGTCAGAGATGTAGATGTTGATAGTATTGTCCCTATCGGCACGGCGAATATCCTTCTTGAATGGGAGATTCATAACCTTTGGGCACTGACGTAGCCACCATTCGTCAGCCTTATTACCAGCTAAACGGGTACAGTGGATGCGACTCTGCTGTCCAGCCCCAATCCCTATAGCTTGTCCATCAGCCACATAACAAACCGAATTACTCTGAGTATATTTCAAAGTAATCAGCGATATGATAAGATCTCGCTTGGCATTCGCAGTGAAAGTCTTGTTCTTTGTAGGAATGTTCTCGAAGAGCTTTGGGTCATCAAGCTTCACTTCGTTGCGCCCTTGTTCAAAGGTAATACCAAAGACTTGCTTCCTCTCGATAGGAGCAGGTACATAGTCAGGGTCTATCTTGATAACATTGTATGTCCCCTTACGCTTCGCCTTTAGAATCTCTAAAGCCTCCGGAGTATAGTCAGGAGCTATCACACCGTCGCTAACCTCACGTTTGATAAGTAGCGCAGTCTCCTTGTCGCAGGTGTCACTAAGGGCACAGAAGTCGCCGTATGAGCACATACGGTCGGCTCCACGAGCACGTGCATAGGCACTGGCAAGCGGTGTAAGCTCGAAGTCAACGTCGTCGACAAAGTAAATCTTCTTGAGTGTCTCACTCAAAGGAAGACCTACTGCAGCGCCAGCTGGGCTGACATGCTTGAATGATGCGGCTGCAGGAAGACCCGTAGCAGCCTTCAGCTCCTTAACAAGCTGCCAACTGTTGAGTGCATCAAGAAAGTTAATGTAGCCTGGACGACCACTGAGAACTGTGATGGGGAGTTCGCCTTCCTCCATATAGATACGTGAAGGCTTCTGGTTCGGATTGCATCCGTACTTAAGAGCTAATTCTTTCATATAACTTATGTGGTATATGTAAATGGTTATGCAAAGGTAAGGAAAAATAATGGAATACGTTGTCACGGTCGTTGTTTTTAAGTAAATTAGTCCTTCAGGTTTGTTTCTTTTGAAAGAAATCATTACTTTTACACTCGATAAAAATTAATCTTTGGAGCATAGAGGGCTGTCTTGTCATTGACTATACACCCTCGGCTACCTTTAATCCCTTACAAATTATAATAGATATGCAAGCATTACACACAGACAAGGCACCTGCTGCAGTAGGTCCTTACAGCCAGGCCATCGAGGCTAATGGTTTCATTTTCGCATCTGGTCAGCTCCCTATTGACCCAGCTACCAATGCTTTCGCTGAAGGAGGTGTGAAGGAGCAGACACGCCAATCACTCACGAATGCACGTAACGTGTTGGCTTCTGCTGGTGTTGACCTGTCTCATGTCGTTAAGACAACAGTATTCCTTTCAGATATGGAGAATTTCGCAGCGATGAATGAGGTTTATGCTGAGTTCTTCAAGGAACCTTATCCTGCTCGCTCAGCCTTCGCTGTCAAAGCTTTGCCAAAGGGTGCACTCGTTGAGGTGGAGTGCATTGCTGTGAAGTAAGGTGGTGTGATTTACCTAATCGTATGTTCTTAGCTTGTGGAGAGGATGGTCTGTTCTCTCATGGAATGGCACAGATGTTTACATACGAGTAACGCTTATCTGGATTTATCCCAATCGTCTTGATGTAAATAATTTTCGCCTCTCTCGGAAACAGTATATGCCCCTCAAGCTAAGAGAAGAGGCCTAATTAGATTGCAGAATATGCCCTTCTTGCTTATAGAAGACGCCCTTCTTGATGCAAGAAGGGCGTCTTCTGCAATGCTGTTTGTAATATGCTGATATAGTGAGGATTATAAGCTTGATAGTTGAGGATATTATATTCCTGCTATGAGAGAGTTTTTTCTATAATATGTAATGATTTTTTACATATCTACAAATGCCCTTGAGATAGGGAGAAGAAGGTATGGAACATCCATTAAAAAGTCGATTGCACTGGTAGAAAATCTTAAAAGAGGAACGTTTAGTTGCTTAGGAAGATAGATAGAAAGGGTAGGAAAGACGATAATCACCCCTTTTTCTGTCGTTATATGATGTGTTTGCACGAATGGTATTAAGGCTTAATCGCCTTCCGAGATACTGTTTGGATGGAGGATAGAAAGGAGCAGATGAGGCGTTAAATAACTCAGAATAAGGTTTGTTAGATTAGATTTTTCTTTATTAGAAAACGGCGTAAGGTGTTCTAATTCAAAGCGGTATCGTATAGTGATGGAACTCATTAAATTATTACCCCTTCGTTCACAAGTTTAATTAACATATTTAACGTTGAGAAAAGTCGTTGAATATTACTTAATTACTTATTCTTTTATTACTTTTGTAACACGTTAGTATTTATACTGGAGAATGAGGTATGAGAAAGAAGCTTAGAACCATTATCGAGGAGCTTGGGCAAAGGACGTATATGCGTAAAGAGCTGGCTTCCGATTTGGAGAGATTGTCTGACAGGTTAGCACTTTATCACATCCACTTGGGGTCAGCATCGTTGAAGAAGCTGATAGGCTATTTCAAGGGGATAGAAAAACCTTCTAAAAAAACATTAGATAGGCTGGCTCTCTTTGCAGGGTTCCAAAACTGGAAGGATTTAAGTGCTGCTTTGCATGGCGAAAACGATGCGAAGTTGAATTATGAAGATTAAGTACTCCATTGTATGATGGGGTAGGGGATGGTCTTGAAGACTGGATGCTGAAAGACTGTCTGTGAGGATTTGTAGGGACATACGGTAGGTTTATCCGCAGGTAAGGCCTGTTATGAGATAGACGAGACGTATATCCCTACATTGTTTTAATGCCATTTTTGATAGAGGAATACCACGTCTCGGGGTTAAGCGAAAAGTGAGATGTAAGTTTGTATGTAAGTTCTTAGGATAATTGATTTCGCTCTCTTTCTAACGTGTCACAGGTGAGGTAGTGGTAAATAAACCTTTTGAGAGACAAATAAAAAAGCCCGAAACCAATGGTTTCGAGCTTTTATTTTCTTGGATTCTCAAGGATTTACTTTTCAACAGCAACGGTTCTCTTCTCCTTGATGCGTGCAGCCTTACCTGTAAGATTACGTAGGTAGTAGAGTTTCGCACGGCGAACCTTACCACGCTTGTTCACCTCGATAGAATCGATGTTAGGTGACTCAATAGGGAAGATACGCTCAACACCGATGGTGCCTGACATCTTACGAACAGTGAAACGCTTCTTCTCTCCATGACCAGAAATCTTGATTACTACGCCACGGTAGAGCTGAATACGCTGCTTATTACCCTCGACGATTTTGTAAGCGACAGTGATAGTGTCACCAGCCTTGAACTCTGGGAACTGCTTGCCGGTTGCAAATGCTTCTTCAGCAACTTTAATTAAATCCATTTTTCTATTAATTAAATATTGTTTGTCGTTCCAACGTAACATAATCCATGACTCTTCCACGATCAGCGGTTACGCCGAAAAGCGGTGCAAAGTTACTACTTTTCAATGAAATAACAAAGTAATTGTTAGCTTTTTAATGCTTATTTGTTGCAAGCACCTTGGCTATTTCTTTCTTAGCCTTTGCCATTTGCTTTTGGAAAGCATCAGATGATTGTACGGCAGCAAAGCCTACACTTGCGCAAAGACGGCCTGCATCAACATCACTCTGATAGTGATAACCACAGATTACTCGGCTCTGACCATACTCGTAAGCATGCTTCATAATCTCGTTTCCGCGTGATGGATTCAGCTCTGTCAAAGTCAATCCAAATATCCAACCGCGACAGGTATGACCTGAAGGATAAGAGCCGTTGTTAATCAACTCTTCCTCAAACTGTGGTTGAAGTGTATGCTCATGGAACTGTGCAAACGGACGTTTACGCATATATTTCGCTTTAGCACGGTCAACAGCGTGGTTGCCATCAATACCTATCATGCACATGAGTTTGTAGGTCTCTGGTGTCTTTTCTGGTGTGATAAGCAAACCAAAAGATGGAGCAAACCCTACGAGAACAGAATCAACATCGAAGTTGGCGTCGAACTTAGCCTGTGCAGCACGTTCTTTGTTCTCTCTCATCTTTCGACCCCACCAATACTGACGGAAGTCATAATCAAATTGATAAGATGCTGTGTCAGGTGGAGCAGGGAGGTAGATACCTGCATCTGGCATATCAGCCTCTGGAATGAACGACTGTTTTTTGTAATCCTGCGCATTGACAGTCATGCCCACAAAGAGCATAGCTATGCTAACGAACAAACTCTTTTTCATAATAATAAATGTTTTGTTGAATTAATTGATATATATTACAAAAGTAAGTAATTATGTGTTTCTGTCAAAGGTTTAATGACTTTTTAATAGTTGCATTCTGCGTTAGTGGTCCTTTAGTAGGGTTGCAACTATTGGCTTCCTGATGTATAAATGCCTGACAGTGTGCCTCTCATGTAGTAATGAAAGGTTATCTATACGTTGGTAGTAAATAAGGTGTGAAGAGATAAATAAGGTTTTTGAGAGGTAAGAGAATGGTTCTTCCGTTAAATGTGTGGACACTTTTCGTATTGCGTAAACGGTTGAATCGAAGTTACTCATTAAACAAAACACGGCTAAAACAGTCATCTATCTGTTCTATTATCATTCTCTGACATTGAAAACTATTTCATTTAAGACTTTGAAAATATGTAGACAAGAGTTGGAAAAATCATTACACAATTTCGGGTAAAACTTCTATAAAGGACGGCAAAAACACATATGAGGACCAGATTTGTAATCAAAAGAGAATCAGGTAGTTACCAAGTAGTAGAATAAAAGGTGCTTAATTGGACTTCAAAAGGGCGTTAGTAAGGGGCTTAAAGGGCACCTTTTGCAAGTCAATTAGGCGTCTTTTAGAACCCAAAAGAGCATGTATTAGTTTTGATCTGTACGAAAATAATTTACAAACTTCAATTAATAAGGGAATAAGTTGTTTGTATAAGACGGATAGACATCGCACCTAATTACATTTGTCATGTAGTTTACCCCTATTTGTAAAACCATTTAATTGAGGGTAATTATACCGGTGTTGGGTGATGGTTGTTGGGTGTTGAGTCTTTATAAAACAATCTTGTTGGATGAAAGCATACCATGTATGTAGATTAATCTCATTCTATTAACAATCTACACATTTAATGGAAGAACTAAAAGAAAAGCAGGGAAGCGGTAGAATACTTGTTCTATTCCGTCTTCCCTGCTTATAGTTTATGATATACTTTAGGCTGCTTCTGTATTTAGAAGGGTATCTTGTATAATTATAAGAGGTAAACTTTATCTAACTTTACCTTGTTATATAATGTCCTTTTAGTACCTGAGAATAAGTATATCGAGTGTTTGAACATTAATACTTGAACACTGCAGTGAGTGTTATCTTGCGTCCATCAGCATGTGCATACTCTGCATTACGTGCCATCATCATAGATGCTGGTGTGTAATAAGTGTAGTTCAATAAGTTGGATATAGCCAAACTTAAGTCGCAAACCTTCATCTTTACGCCTGCAGTAAGGTTTAGTAAGTTGATACGATTTACGATACCTTCACCCTCGTTATATACTCCTGAAGCATTAGGAGTAAATCTGTCACGCTTACCGGTGTGCATGTATTGCAGTTGGAGATAGGTGTTCTTGACAGGGGCATAGTTGACATACATTGCCAACTTAGCGGCTGGGATGGAAATGTTTGACATGTATGTGTCCCAATTACCAGTAGCTGATTTAAGCTTACCTTCGAACCATGAGAAATTAGCACCAGCCTTTAAGTTACGGAGAATTTGCGCATCTGCACTCAATTCAACGCCATACACCTTCTGTGGAGTACGGTTTACTACCCAGAAACCATTCTCTATCTTGAGGTCACTTCCAAGCTTAGAATAGGTGTAGAAAACAGATCCATTCAACTGCAACCAATGGTTAATATCAGAGTAAACGCCCACCTCGTAGTTGTTTGTCTTTACTGGTTCTGTTGATATCTTAGAGAGTACATCGGCCTTAGCAGCACGTAATGTACGACCTAAATCAAAGATAGAGAAACCTTGAGAGTAGGCTACGAAGGGTTGAAATGCGCGATATCTGTTATAGGAAAGACCAACGTTAAAAGACATATTATTATACTTTAGCTTTCCACCCTTGACTTGAACTTGTGGGTCGGAGAGCTTATTGCGCAATACATCATAGTCTGGTACGTTCACATTAATGAAGTCGTAACGTCCTCCAAGTTTGACGTTAAGGTGCTGCCAGAGCGTCGTCTTCATTTGAACAAATGGCGCATGGTTGTTACTTGTCAGCCATGGCATCCAGTATCTACCATCTACCAAAGGTTGTGATGTCTTATTATAAAGGTAGTCATAACCATAAGCTAAATGTGCAAAAGCATTCTCTGAGAAGATAAGTCGAGTATTAAACTGGGTGCGGAAACCAAACTTACGGTCTTTAACAGCCGACTGTCCACTTGTTTCTTCCCATCTTGGTTGTGCTGGGTTAGCCTTACGGAAGTCGAAGATAGTATATATTCCCGAACCATAAACAGATGCTTCTAAGTCGGTATGTTTGAATATATCCTTTGATGTAAACTTGAGGTAAGCATTGTGATTGTATCTTGTTCCCTCGTCAACAGCCTGTGGGTCCTTGCTGCCAATTATACCAATAGAAGGACTTTGGAGGTATTTTCCACCGAAAGGAATCAATTTCGTGTCTTGCAAACTACGATAGAAATTATACATTAACTCGATTCTGTTCTTTGAAGATAGGGAATACCCGAGGTTAACAAGTACGTTTGTTGTATAGGTATCACCGAGTCCGTAGCGTGGAGAGATAAACTTTCCATCACCATCAATAGCACTACCTGTACGTCCGAAAGCCCCATTTACGAGATAATCAAACTGTCCCACACGACCATAAACTTGCTGGTTGATGCGATAACCTTGCCCTTTCCCGTGACGGAAGAAGTTATAAGTTGAACCCGAGAGAGTCGTCTCTCCAGCTACAGATCTGTTGGTGGTATTCTTCTTAGTTATGATGTTTATCAATCCTCCGATAGCACCATTACCATAGAGAGCGGTAGACCCTTTTACCACTTCTATATGGTCGATAGCAGCGATATCGATGGTTCGTATATCACGGTCTGTTGAACGTAAAGGGGTTGATTGAGGTATACCATCAATCAAAATGAGTGCACTTCTTCCACGAAGTGATTGTGCGCGTGAGCTTGTAGTATTACTTGATAGAGCCATACCAGGCGTGAGCATGCCCAAGAGATGGGTGATATCGGGAGCCGATTTGCTCATTTCTGCTATTTGCTTTTGGTCAATAATCGTAACTGTAGCAGCCGCATTCTGCTTTATTTCAGGCATACGTGTGGTACTGATAGTTACTTCTTCGAGATGTAGTGTGGAATCTTTAACCTCTTCTGATTGTGCATTACAAGGGATATTTGTAATTGCAAGCATTGCGAGAGATAGATAAATTGTTTCTTTCTTCATATAAATACAATCCTATGAATGTTAATTAACTTTTGCAAAAGTATTAATATTCTATATAGCGTGCAATACCTAAAATGAGGTATATTATAGTTCTATGTGCCTTATTTTTGAACGTATTTTTCTATGTGGCAATATATCTTTAGTATTGTGACAAGCATTTGATTCGTTTTTTTTTCTTACTTTTGCATTATCTTTTTGAATATTATCGACTTCCGATGTTACCTAAGCATAGTAGGATGGGTGACGTTGGAAGTTAATCAAAGTAGGGCTATTTCCTACTCTGATAAATATTTATGAGAACTATAAAAGTCATTATATATGTATAAAAAAACGGTTTATCTGTCTGGATTAACAGCATTATTAGCGTTGACGGGCTGTGCTTCTCATTATGAGTTAGCAGGCATTCAGCGTACACGTGTGCTGGTTGATAATCGATATGATGCTACTCCTGATGCAGGGGCAGCAAAGTTTATGGAACCATTTAAGCACAAGGTTGACTCGGTGATGGGACCTGTTGTAGGCGAGGTTGACCACGACATGGTGGCACATCGCCCAGAGAGCGACCTCTCTGACCTCTTAGCTGACATCATGGTGTGGGCAGCCCGCGATTATAATGAGAAGGTTGACTTTGGTGTTTATAATATGGGTGGTATCCGTGCAGCCCTTTCTAAGGGTAAGATTACCTTTGGTGACGTGTTGGATATTGCACCTTTCGAGAATAAAATCTGCTTCGTAACACTTTCTGGTGAGAAACTTTTAGAGCTGTTCTCACAGATGGCTCATACCGGTGGTGAGGCTGTTAGCCATGGTGTAGAACTTGTTTTCACACGCGATCATAAGTTGAAGTCTGCTCGTCTAAATGGTAAGGAGATTGACCCTAAGGCAAGTTATCGTATTGCTACGCTCGATTACTTAGCACAGGGTAATGATAAGATGGAGGCGTTTAAGTCGGCAACAAGTGTTGTTTCACCACAAGAAAGCAGTAACAACACACGTTTCATTATTATGAACTATTTCAAGGAGCAAACAGCTCAAGGTAAGGTGGTTAATGCCCACACAGAAGGACGTATCCGCGTGGAATAAATATTTAAGGAGTTAGGAAAATGAAAAGAAACATATTATTGATAATGTTCTGTCTTATGGCTGTTGTTGTTTTTGGACAGGACAAGAAACTGACAATTCTCCATACAAACGATACACACAGTCAGATTTATCCGCTAAGTCCTAATCTTGCTGATACGATGAAGGCTGATCGTGGTGGTTTTGTGCGTCGTATTGCAATGCTTAAAGAGGAGCGTGCAAAGAACCCTGACTTGCTACTCTTTGATAGTGGCGACTTCTCGCAAGGCTCTCCTTATTACACAATGTTTAAGGGTGATGTTGAAGTGGGACTGATGAATCAGATGCACTATGACGCTGCTACGATTGGTAATCATGAATTTGACTTTGGTTTGGATAATATGGTGCGCCTCTTTAAGAAGGCAAACTTCCCAATTGTTTGTGCAAACTATGATTTTAAAGGAACTGAATTAGCAAAGTTGGTTAAGCCATACATCATTTTGAAGCGTAACGGACTGAAGATTGGTGTCTTTGGTCTTGCTCCAAAATTGGATGGTTTGGTAGTGAAAGCTAACTATGGTCCAATCGTTTATAACGACCCTGTCGCTTGCGCACAGAAGGTTATTAACGAATTGAAGGCTAAGAAGTGCGACCTTATTATCTGTATTTCTCACCTTGGTTGGAATATAGAAGGTGTCAGTGATGAGGAGGTTATCGCTGGAACTCGTGGTCTTGACCTTGTATTAGGTGGTCACTCACATACCTATCTTACAAAGTTAGAGTACGTGAAAGACCTTGATGGCAAGATGGTTGGCGAAGATCAGAATGGCAAGCATGCTATTTATGTGGGTAAGTTGGTGCTTGATATGAAGAAGAAAAAGTAAGTCTTTCAATCGATAAGACCTATATATAAATAATGTGGGCTGTATCAGTATGATTGTCAATAGCAATCTTATTGATGCAGCCCACGGTCTTTTATACTTTCTAAAACGTTATTGAAAGTTTATCATTAAGCGAATACATTGCTAAAACTATCCACTGTCTATTCTATTATCATCTTTCGACACAGAAAACCCCTTCTTTTAATATGTTGAAAATTACGCAAATAAGGATTTGAAAAATCATTACATAAATTCAAATAAAACTTCCATAAATAAGGGAGAAAATACGTATTAAGAACAAGTTTGCAATCAACAGAAAATCAATCAGTTATAAAACTGTAGAAGAAAAGGTGCTTAATTGGACTTCAAAAGGGCGTTAGTAAGACTTCAAAAGGGCACCTTTTGCAAGTCAATTAGGCGTCTTTTAGAAGCCAAAAGAGCATATATTAGATTTGAGTTGTGTGAAAATAGTTTACAAGTAGTGTTTAATAAGGGAATAAGTTGTTTGTTGAAGCAGCTATCGTATCTATTTGTTTTTTGTTTTATGCATGGTATTAGTTTGATGTAATCAATCTCGTTTATTTACAAGAACCAATCCCAATAGTAGCAGTTACAATTATTCAGCTACTATTGGACATTGATTACGATGTAAAAAGCTATAGCCTGATAGCGTTCTCGTATTATGAAAGGTGTTTGTGTGCACCTTTATCTTATGTAAATCTGCCCAGGCTTCTTGTCACTCTTTGCTTTCTTCATATCTTCCTGATACTTTTGAATGATAGGCTTCAGATATTTTTTTGATTTTGTTGTAATCAGCATCACGCCGCCAGTACGTGGATAAAATAGCTTGTTGAAGTCACCGTTTTTGATAACATTCACACTAATGATGTCTTTTTGGTCAAGGTTATCGATGTTCTGTACCTCAACTCCATCTACAAGAAACACTGGTATGTTCAGACTATCTTGTTTCTCTTTAGTTTGTGCACTTATGTTCAAACTTGCTATGAGTGCAACGATTAGGATAATAGACTCTCTCATAATTCCTTTAGTTTATGAACTTTAGATTTTTATTTAGTAAATGAATAATTTTATAAATCTAACCTATGCAATTTTGAAGTTGCACTCCAAAATTACATAAAAAAAGGCATGTGTACAAGCAAAAAGTGTGTTTTAATAAAAAAAAAAT
>ENA-OWLR01000621-OWLR01000621.1-metagenome-genome-assembly--contig:-NODE-621-length-11078-cov-5.436995_pt1 | contig 11078 bp, 9 predicted proteins | sample MGYA00245352_ERZ651110 | MGnify/ENA primary metagenome ERZ651110 (study PRJEB26857, sample SAMEA4031765) | metagenome | biome: human; feature: oral; material: saliva | place: Philippines | collected 2014 | study... | reverse complement strand
AGCTTCTGACACATTACGGACCTATCGGTGCGGTGTGGTTTGATGGTTGGTGGGATCATGATAGTGATGCTAAACCATTCGATTGGCAGCTTCCTGAACAGTACGCAATGATTCATCGTTTGCAGCCACAATGTCTTATTGGTAACAATCATCACCAGAGTCCTTTCCCTGGTGAGGACATTCAGATCTTTGAACGTGACCTTCCGGGTGAGAACAAAGCTGGATTGTCGGGGCAAAACATCAGTCGATTACCACTTGAATCATGCCAGACTATCAACGACCATTGGGGATATAACCTCACTGATGATAATTATAAATCACCAAAGGAACTGATCCAGATGCTCGTCCGTGCTGCTGGAAAGAATGCCAATCTCCTGCTGAACATCGGTCCAGAACCTGGTGGTGCGTTGCCTTCTCTTGCGCTCGATCGTCTACAGGCTATAGGTAAATGGCTGAACCAATATGGTGAAACCATCTATGGTACACGTGGGGGCATCGTTGCTCCACACGACTGGGGCGTAAGTACACAGCGTGGTAACAAACTCTACATCCATATCCTAAACTGTGCAGACTCCAGTCTCTTCATTCCCACTGGCAACCACAAAATCAAGTCCGCCACCGTCTTTGGTACCAACAAGCGTGTCAACTTCACAAAGACTGGTAATGGCATCACCCTCAACCTCGACACCATCCCTACTGATATTGATTATATCGTTGAGTTGACGTTGGGATAGAGGGTATCTTGGTTTACCAGCTTCCAAATATAAACCCACAGCAACAATTTAGTTGCTGCGGGTTCTGTTTATATGTATGAATAGCTTTCTTCCTCAAATGTATTCCATATTGATTATCAATTATTTATACTTGCATGGTACAAAAATGCCTCCTCAAATTGGGTAGTATTGATTAGAAACGATCTTGGAGGTTATCTTTTGATCATAAGTGAATTAACTCTGCATGTACCAAAGTTTTAATGGTCTTTCATTTTTATTCCTTATACCACTATTGATATATGTAATACCATCTTTAGATAATATTTGAGAAGAATATGTTTCAATGTCCTCAGTAGCGTTGAACCTTTCAAAATTCGAATATAAAAAGATTTCTTTAATAAAGCAATCCAATAATTGTTGAATCTTTTTGTTATCATATTTATCAAGTGCCCTATATTCCATACACCTATTTATTTCCGACTTATTTATTTCTAATATTAAATTAACATCATGTTTTTTTGTAATATTAATTTGGAACTTATATTTAGTATTGTTAGCGGGAGAAAAATATTGATGAGTGTTCCTCGCATATTTCGCAGAAAATAGTGTCCGTATTAATCTATTTATTCTATCATAAATAATATTAATCCCCATTCTTTCTACTCGATCTAAAGTACTCCACCAATCCTTGAACTCTAATAACTCAAATGCTGGAAGATGCTTTAATATATGATACTTATTGATATAATAGATAAAGTTATAGCCATAATATGTCATCGCATTATATCTAACAAAAAATAATTCACTTTCTGTAAGTTGAGCTCTCATAATTTTTAGATAGTTCTTTTTTATTTTTTCATTAATACTTGAACTATCTATTAAATCATATATCCTATATAATGTACGAAAATAAGCTCCCATTTTTGTGGAGTTTTCAATAAAAAACAACATATAATAATTCACGGCATTTTCTCGATTACCTTCATAGCTTTTTCTATTTCTATAATTATCTTGAATATATTTTTTTTCCATATCAAAAAAATCTTTATTACTATATTCTATTTCTTCTACTTCTATCGTCTCCTTATTATTCGCCTTGGATACGTTTTTCCCTTGTCCGCAGAGTTCATTAACCTCTGATTGATATAATTTCAAAAGTTCAAAGAACAAATCATTAAAACGTTGGATTTCTAACTGTTCGCTGTTTTGATTAGAAACCTTTTGTTGCTCCTTAAAGGTTTTAATAACTAATAAAACACTTAGTAAAGTAAATATTGTACCTAATACTCCACCTATAAAATCTCCATACGTCCCTAGTAAGTTGGTGTCTGCAGAGAACTCACTATCAAATACTTGAATAGTATGATTCCACTTAAAAATAACACAAGAGACAATTATAAATACGCCTCCGATACTTATGTAGAACCATTTATTTAGAAGTAATCCGTTAAAAGAAATCCTTGCCATTATCATATTGTCTTATAAGATTAATAGAATTGTAGTAGCCTTCACTATGGTTCAGCAACCATTTGCATGTCATCCTCGTGGATTTCATACATCTTGGCTGACTTTGTTGAATAATTATCTTGTGCATTATCCGTCCATTGCTCGCATTGCTTAATGACTGTTTCCAAAGCATTGGCAGCTTCCTCTGGTGGGTAATGATATTTCTTAAGTAGGTGCTTAATCATTCTGCGCATACCTGCACGGGCAGACTCTTTCTTTTGCCAGTCGATAGTGCGGTTCTTACGCAGAGAGTCGGTGAGTTCTTTTGTCATAGCTACCAATTCTTCATTACTATAGAAGTCGTGAACTGCTTGCGGTTTGGTCAAGGCATCATAGAATGACTTTTCTTCTGGAGTGAGACCAAGTTCATTAGCTGCTGAATCAGCCGAGGCAATATCTTTTGCCAACTGCAAAAGTTCTTGGATAACTTCTTCATTGGTGAGTAATCCTTTCAAATAGTTGGATAAAGAGCGATTGAGCAGGTCAGAGAATTTCTCTGACTGCACAATATTGGTCTTTTGATAGAGTGCCACTTTCTCCGCCAATAGTTTTTTGAGCAGTTCTACAGCTATATTCTTTTCTTTCATCTTAGAAATTTCATCTAAGAAGGCTGTATCAAAGAGGGAAAATTCGGCTTTAACATCAGAGAAAAGATTGATTACACCTTCACTTTTTACACTTTGTTTCAGCAATTCACTGATCCGAGCATTAATTTCTTTCTTCGTAACTTTTCCTTTACCTGTCATTCGGGAGAGCAAAGTGCGCACTGTTTCAAAGAATGCAGCTAAGAAGCGTTGCTCTTCATTCAACAGGCTTCGGCAAAGAGTGATGGAATTGTGCAGCAAGGCAGCTTCTTTCATATAGAGCGGTAACTGTTCTTGTTTATCGGTTGCCAACATAAAGTTTACACCACCTTTGATTAATTTAGCACGGTCAGCATCTGTCCCTGTGTGGAACTTACTATAATTATAACCATGAAATAAGTCTTGGCACACTTCCAACTTCTCTTTGAACTTTGTAAAAGCCATGCCTTTGATGTCTGGGTTTCCAAAGTTCTTTCTGTCGCGTCCCGTATAATCACGCATCGCTTCTTTCAAAGCTTTGGCAATACCGATATAGTCAACAACCAATCCACCCACTTTGCCATTGAATACACGGTTCACTCGTGCAATGGCTTGCATTAGGTTATGTCCGCTCATCGGTTTGTAAACATACATAGTTGCCAATGAGGGAACGTCGAAGCCTGTGAGCCACATGTCGACTACAATAGCAATCTTCATCGGGTCGTTGTCATCCTTAAATCGTTTGGCAAGTTCTTTCTTATACTGCTTGTTTCCGATAATGTCGTGCCATTCTTCTGGGTCTTGGTTGCTACCCGTCATGACAACTTTCACTTTATCCGTCCATTTTGGGCGAAGCTCCAGCAGTCGATGATAAATGCTCATCGCTATGGGACGCGAATATGCCACTATCATTGCCTTACCTGTCAATTCATATTGACGGTTTTCCTCATAGTGTTTGAGAATGTCTTGGCAAAGAGAATCGATGGTAGCTGGTGCACCGAGTATCTCTTCCAAGTGCGACATCTCCTTCTTGCTTTTTTCTATCTGTTCTGTCGTTGCACCTTCTTCAGCCAACAGTTCATATTCGTCATCAAGGGCTTGCAAGGTTGCATCGTCAAGATTTAGATTGATAACTCTAGATTCATAATATACAGGACAAGTAGCACCGTCATTAACCGCCTGCGTCATGTCATAAATATCAATGTAATCGCCAAAAACCTCTACGGTATCTCGGTCTTTGGTAGAAATAGGTGTACCAGTAAAGCCAATATATGAAGCATTGGGTAGTGAATTGTGAATGATTCTTGCCGTGCCGATAGAGACCTTACCTGTAGTGGCGTCGACTTTTTCCTCAAAACCATATTGTCCTCTATGTGCCTCATCAGTCATCACGATAATATTTCTTCGCTCTGACAAAGGTTCGTCAGACTCCTCAAACTTCTGCATGGTTGTGAAGATAATGCCATTAGCTTCTCGTCCACTCAATAGCTCTTTTAGATTCTCACGACTATTGGCTTGTATTGGAGTTTGGCGCAAGAACTCCTTACATTTAGAGAATTGGGTATAAAGTTGATCGTCTAAATCGTTGCGGTCGGTAATCACAACAATAGTGGGTTGTGATAACTCTTGTTGCAGCAAGTGGGCGTAGAAAACCATTGACAATGATTTTCCGCTGCCTTGCGTATGCCAGAATACACCGATTTTACCATTACTTACTGTAGCATGTTTGGTACGTTCGATGGCTTTTTTCACTGCAAAATACTGATGATACCCTGCTAATATCTTGGCACTCCCTTTTTCTTCTTTGGAAAAACAGATAAAGTTCTTGATTATGTCTAAGAGTCGTTCCCTTTGAAATATTCCTTCAAAGAAGGTATCATAATCGACAACTTCCGTACTTTCATAATTGCCATCTTTTGTTTTCCATTCCATGTAGCGATCTTCCTTGCTGGTAATTGTTCCAGCTTTGGAAAGAGCCATATCGCTCATTACACAGAACATATTGAAAGCGAACAACGATGGTATATCCTTCATATAATTGCGGAGTTGAAGATATGCTTCTGAAGCGTCCGTCTCTTCACGGGAAGGTGATTTTAATTCTACAACCACCAATGGTAAACCATTCACAAATACAATGATATCGGCACGTTTCTCTGCATTTTCAATGAATGTCCATTGATTGATAACTTGAAAAGTGTTTTTGTCCGTATGCTCAAAGTCTATCAAATAAACCATTTCATTGCGCATTTCCTTGCCATTGAAATAAGAAACTTCTATGCCATGCTGCAAATAGTCTGTAAAAGTTTCATTACGCTGCGCCAAACTACCCATATCAATATTGCGTAGTTTGATAATCGCTTCGTGAATGGCTGCATGTGGCTTCTTTGGATTAACAGTTTGCAGACTTTCTTCTAATTGTGCCTCATAATATGGCACATAGTAATCTCTTTCAATATTTGGACCGTACAAATATTGATAGCCCATTCCCTCAAAGAGGGATATCAGTGCTTTTTCGTAATTATCTTCTGTGAAGGGCATTGTATTTTATTTTTATTGTTCATTCATTTCTAAAAGAAATTCTAAATAATCTATATAGTTAGCTTTATAAGCTTGATAATCTAAGTTGTAAAGAGCCTCTGATGCTGATAAGTGTACGCCTCCTACTTCTAATGGATTTTCTTCATCAAACCAATCATTAAAACACTCGCAATCTTGATAAATTAATCTTTGGTTAGCGTGGTGGGCATAACTGAAATAAAAATGTAAAATGAACCCACAGAGTACATCTGTTGTTTTGTATATCAGTAGGGATAGTGATTTGTCTATCTGAGGATGCAAAACATCCAAACCATGTGAAGCAAATCCTGCATTATTTCGTATCTCTGCGATCGATTGAGCGACAGCAGAAATTCTACGGCATAGTTCAGATAGACCAACTATTCCCTTTCCAGTCTGTTCTATAAGATGTTCTAAGGTCTGTTTTACTAAACCATTAAATGAAATATCATCTTTGTACGTTGTATTTTGATTAGTGAGAATTGTTTTGCAAAGTGCTTCTGTCAGACTTTTGCTTACTTCAACGCACAAAGAAGGATTAATCTCAACATTGTTTTCTATTGTTGAAATATGCGTTTCAAAAGTCCTAAGACTTGGTTCTTTTGCAATATATTCTCTTGTCCACTGCATAATTAATCTTAATTTAAATTATCATTTATCCGTCGGTTGAGCTCGATTTTGTTATCGAACATAGAGATAAAATCAGCAATTTGTTCTTGTAAGTTTAATGGGGGTAGGATGATTGATATTACACTTAAATTAGCTTGATTGAGTTTGGGTTGTGCCGAACCTGTTATGTAACCTGACAAATCTATATTATTAAGAATATAACACAAGTATCTAATGTCACATATCCCATTACTCTCTACTATATGAGCATGATTATTAACCCAACACTTACCATTTACTAAATAAGCAATTGGTTTTGTCTTCGATCCAAAATGACCGCCATCCTCTGCAACAAGAACTAACTTGTCATCAAAAATATATTGGTTAATTGTTCCTTGCATCCCATTGGCACCATAGTATGGATACATTCCAGGAACCCTTTCAGATTCGGTAACTGGTTTACGTTGTGAATCTAAAATCTCACAACAATCTTCCACTCTTATAAATTCCATTCATCTCACCAAATATGAATTTATTCATTTAATAATCGTTCTAGTTCAGCCGTATCAGCCATAATTTGCTCATTTAAAGCTTTAATATTAGCCAATATTTCACTAGTTAGAGGATATTCGACCGGGATATATTCAATCTCTTTATATTTATTAATAGATAAATCATATCCATTATCCACGATTTCTTGTTTAGATACAAAGAAACTTTGTTCAGTACGTTTCCGTTCACTTTCATTATCAATATGTTCAAAACGATCAATAATATCAGTAATGTCATTGTCTTCAATAGGTTGACGTTTATCATCTAAACTAAAACCATCTGCTTTCATATCATAAAACCAAACATTATCGGTTCCACCAGCTTGCGTTTTTGTAAAAATCATAATCGCTGTAGAAACTCCTGCATAAGGTTTGAAAACCCCCGAAGGCATAGATATAATAGCACGCAAATGATGATTTTCAATAATTTCTTTTCGTAGAGCTACATGTGCTTTAGATGAACCAAATAGAACCCCATCTGGTACAATACAGGCACAAGTACCACCTTTTTTCAAAATTCTTAAAAATAGGGCTAAAAATAATAACTCTGTTTTTTTTGTGTTATTTGTAATACTACGCAATTCATCATTAATTGTTTCTTTATCTAAACTACCTTTAAATGGTGGATTAGCTAAACAAATAGTATATGCATCATGTATAGTATTTTGTTTCGATAAACTATCTTTATAATCAACCTGAGGATATTTGATAGAATGTAACATCAAGTTCATTGCAGAAATACGGAGCATTGTCGTATCTGTGTCAAATCCACTAAACATATTACTTTCATAGTGTTTCCAATCATTTTTATCCATCTTTTCACTATGATTAGCTCGAACATATTCTGCAGCAGATACTAAAAAACCAGCTGTTCCACATGCAGGATCACAAATTATATCCTGGGGTGAAGGCTTTAATAACTTAACCATCATTTCCCGAATATGCTTTGGTGTTCTGAATTGACCATTCGTTCCAGCTGTAGATAATTTTGAGAGCATATATTCATACAGATCACCTTGCATATCTAAATTTGCAATGTCATGAGTGTATAAATCATCTAAGCCTGTAATAATTTTTTCAAGTACTTGTGCGGTCGGAACTATAAAAGTAGCTGTTGACATATGCTTAGCAAAAAAATCAAAACCATCCTTTGTTTCATCAGTATCAGGAATTGGTATTAACTTGCCATTCTCATCAAAATCTGGCAATTTTCCATGCTTCATGGCCTTAATCGCTGGGAATACAAAGTTAGAAACAATATTATAGATTTCATCAGCATTTCTAAATTTAAAATTACTCCAACGCATAGCTTGGCCAATATCCGACTCTGGAAAAATTAATTCTACATCCGCACCAAGTAAAGTCTTACTACGAATATTATTAATTTCTTGATCATCCAATGCACGTATAAACATCAAATATGTAATTTGCTCGATTACAGATAAAGGATTTGTTAAGCCTGCAGCCCAGACATTCTCCCATATCTTATCAACTTTATTCTTAATTTCACCTGTTATCATATGCATTCCCCTATCAAATAGATTACATGTTTCTTTCATAATAACATAATTTTTATTCCAATAACATCCATAAAAATAACTGGCTAAAAATCTTAGCCAGTTATTTTATCCTATTAATATTTTACCGCTTCCCCACCAACTGATAGCTCATATCCACTAGCATTTTAAGTTTCTCTATTTCTTCATATCCTTCAATATCCACCGATATCCAGTGTTGTTTATTCATATGATACGCAGGGTAGATTCCACGTTCACGAATTAGGGTAGGAATTAAATCAGGTTCACATTTTAGGTTAACCACATCTATAGGTTCATTTGTATCTAAACCTACTTTATGCCCTGTAATAGTAAAGATACCAGCAAACCATTTCTGATTATCTCTACGTCGGATAACAACATAGTCTGGGTATTTTTTCCATGGATAAGCGATATCACAGGTGTATTCTTGTTGTACATATTTAATGAGGTCATTGCGTTTCATAATTATTTACTGCTTTTTAGAAAATAAAGTCATATCAAATACACCTTTTGGTACAGCTGACATACCTGCTAAACTTTTTGAGTATTTGTCTTTATCATTTGCATTATCTACATACTGGACCACATCACGCAAATCTTTTGACGGTACTTTATAATCTAAATCTGCCATGATAAAGTGCGTATATAAATACTTATCATCATATAAGGATTGAATGTACATTCTAGATGTGGATCGTTCTACTTCCATATAAATAGCCGGAGTAGCATCATTCCAAACGGTTGCATATTGAATAGGTCTATACTCAGAGTAAGGCTTATACATAGCAAAGTATTGTATCAATTTAGCATTTATTGTATGTGGTTTAGCCAATTCTTCTGGTTGTAATTCTCGTACCATAATGCCTTCACGATAACTTTTACCATCATAAATATAAATTGCATCATTATCAGGTCCGTTATAAGTTAAATCACTAGATTTCAACGTTTGGAATGTAAATCCATTAATTGTGATGGATTTAGTTTTTGAAAGTAATTGCTTAGCTGGCTCAATAGACGGCAACACATAATTAACCAAAGGAGACATGAGCTGTTTATATACATACTCTTGATCATGCGTTTTCAACAGCTCCACTTCTTTCTTTTTAGTCAAATCAAAAGCAATCCGATACGATACTGAAGGCTCTGCCTTAACTTTAAAATTAATAGCCCCCTCTAATGAACCCGTTTTTGTGGGGCTAATCTCCCATGTTGCATTTTTAACAGTCGGATAGGAAAATGAATTACCTGTAGATGTGCTTTGATTTTCTTTGCGAATGTTATAATTTAGATTTCCATCAATTAAAAGAAAGTTTCCGTGCTTAATCTCTGTAGTTAATGGGTCTCCCTTAATGGTTTTACCAAACTGAGTCCCTTCAGGAAAAGTAAATTTTAAATTAGCTCCATTATCTTTAAGAATAAAAACAGAAGATGAGAAGTTAACTGAATGATTTAATTCTTGAGTTAAATATACTAATTCATCTATCGTCCATTTTTTAGGCATATTATTTGCATATTTAGCCCTCACCTTATCGCCCACATCGGCTTCCATTTTCTTCGCGGTCGTATCTACCTGACGATAGTTTTGATATGCATCCTTTGAAATTGTAGGATCTGCACCTGGTATATTAATATCAATTGCTTGGCTACCTAATGTCACAAAACTAAAACATAGTGCAGCCATTAACGCACGTTTCATCATAAACTCTCATCCTTTCACATAATGTCTCCCCAATATTATATATATAGAATATCATATTTCATTTGACTCATAGTAGTATAATATAAATATAGAAACAAGGAGGTGATATCTATGAAATTTACAAAACGTATAATTGTGATGACATTCTTAGCCGTGACTGCTGCTGTATCTACAGGATTTGCTTACGATTATGTATGTAATAACTCTCAGTACAATTGCAACACTAACATACAATACAACTCCGATAACAATACGAACAATACTAACTATGCAACATCCAACAATGACAACCAAAATTATTGCGGTCCAAACTCAAATTGTAGAGGATGCGGCGGATGCGGATATAGAAAATAATATTATAAATACACCAAAAGCCTATAGTACAAAATGTACTATAGGCTTTTGTCGTATATTACAAGAATACTATTTAATTCATCAAAATACAGTTAGGATTAATATGGCAACATACTTTTATCAGGAGTTCATTCTGTTAAAGTATTCAATGGCTTTTGGTGTAAAACCAATATAGGTATTACCAGCTGCGTACGGTCCTAGTTCATATGGTTGGTAAACTAGATCAATGTTCCCCTTACCACGTAAGCAATAGTTATCGGTTACATATTTTACACTCCATCCACTTGGAATATAGCTCTTTGTATGATTACCTGTATAATAACTTAATACATGGGATCGTAAACCGTTATCCAATTGTGCTGCATTCGCAATTTTTATATAGTTATATAATGGAATGCGTTGACCTGTTACTTTATTATATACAAGACCTCTTGTATTATACATACCATGAGCAGCTCCGGCGTAGTAATAATAGGTAGTTAGTAGGATTGAAACAACTTGACTATCCTCATAGGTAACCTTATAGTTTTGAGAAACTTGATAAATATGTTGGTTGTAATACATATCCTTTGCTTCTAGCACATAGTTTGCGATATCTGTATTAATCGCTTGTTGAGCATAAGCAGAATCAGTATATACCAAAGGATATTTTAAATCTAAATTGGCATCTGATTGGCTACCAGTTACAACTTTTGCATAGCCTGGTATGGCTAACATAGCACCTACAGCCCCTAAAACTAAAGCTTTCTTTAATACGTTCATACTAATCCCTCCTCTACCTGAGATTTGTTAACGAAATATCTATACTGAGTATTTCGCCATGAACTAGGGAATCTCCTTTTTATTGTTTTGAGGTAATGCTACTAAAGGGGGCTTTCACCATAAAAAACATACAAAAAAGGACCCTCATCAGAGAGTCCTTAATTCGTTATGGTATGCTATTAAGCGTTTTTAGCTACTTCAACAAGTTTAGCGAATGCTGCTGCATC
>ENA-OWLR01000614-OWLR01000614.1-metagenome-genome-assembly--contig:-NODE-614-length-11109-cov-7.933961_pt1 | contig 11109 bp, 9 predicted proteins | sample MGYA00245352_ERZ651110 | MGnify/ENA primary metagenome ERZ651110 (study PRJEB26857, sample SAMEA4031765) | metagenome | biome: human; feature: oral; material: saliva | place: Philippines | collected 2014 | study... | reverse complement strand
TCCGATCTTCTTTTCTCCAAGGCACAAAATAGATGTCAAGCGTTTGACATTTTTTGCCATTTTTTTCATTTATCGCTTGCATTTTTAATAGGAAATCGGTACTATGGAAGTAAGAAAAAAGTTCGGAGGAATAAAATGGAATGGACAACTGAACGTCGTTACAGACGTTACGAAGACTGGACAGAAGATGAAAAGCAAGCCATCCAAGATCATATGGCCAAATCTCCTTGGCATACACACTATCATGTTGAGCCAAAAGCTGGTCTCTTAAATGATCCTAACGGTTTTTCCTACTTTGATGGAAAATGGATCTTGTTTTACCAAAATTTCCCATTTGGTGCAGCCCATGGGTTAAAATCATGGGTACAAACAGAAAGTGAAGACTTGGTTCATTTCAAAGAAACTGGTGTAACGCTTCTTCCAGACACGGATCTGGATAGCCATGGAGCTTATTCCGGATCAGCCATGCAGTTTGGTGACAAACTATTCTTATTCTACACTGGAAATGTTCGTGATGCAGAATGGGTTCGTCATCCTTACCAAGTCGGTGCTTTGATGGACAAAGACGGAAAGATTGAAAAAATTGACAAAATTTTGATTGATCAACCAGCTGACTCTACGGGTCACTTCCGTGACCCACAGATTTTTAACTTTAAGGGGCAATACTACACTATCGTCGGTGGTCAAGACCTTGAGAAGAAAGGATTCATCCGTCTCTATAAGGCTGTAGATAACGACTATACCAACTGGGTTGCAGTCGGTGACTTGGATTTTGCAAACGATCGGACAGCTTATATGATGGAATGTCCCAACCTAGTCTTTGTTGGAGATCAACCCGTTCTCCTCTACTGTCCTCAAGGCTTAGATAAATCGGTCCTCGATTATGACAATATCTATCCAAATATGTACAAGATCGGGGCAAGCTTTGACCCAGAAAAGGCCGAAATGGTCGATGTATCCGAATTGCATAATCTCGACTATGGTTTTGAAGCCTATGCGACTCAAGGATTTAATGCACCCGATGGACGCGCCTATGCTGTTAGCTGGCTAGGTCTTCCAGACGTTTCTTATCCAACAGATTCCTATGACTACCAAGGAGCTCTCTCACTGGTCAAAGAATTAACCATCAAAGACGGCAAGCTCTACCAATACCCAGTTGAAGCGATCAAGGACTTGCGAGCTGAGTGTGAGGCATTTGCCAACAAGGCACAAACCAAGAACTGCTATGAATTGGAATTGCAGTTTGAAAAAGATAGCCAAAACGAAATCGTCCTCTTTGCAGATGCAGAAGGAAAGGGCTTAGTTCTCACATTTGATCTGGCTAAAGGATTAGTCACAGTCGATCGTAGCCAGGCAGGTGAGCAATATGCCCAAGAATTCGGTACGAGCCGTAGCTGCCCAATCGCTAACCAAGCCACAACCGCTAATATTTTCATTGACAATTCAATTTTTGAAATCTTTATCAATAAAGGAGAAAAAGTATTTTCTGGTCGGGTCTACCCACATGCGGATCAAAATGGAATATTGATCAAGTCTGGAAACCCTACTGGAACTTACTACGAACTTGATTATGGTCGCAAAGCTAACTGATGTCGCCAAACTCGCCGGTGTCAGCCCTACTACTGTCTCACGGGTCATCAATAAAAAAGGATACCTGTCTGAAAAAACGATCCAAAAAGTCCAAGAGGCTATGAGAGAGTTGGGCTATAAACCCAATAATGTAGCTCGAAGTCTCCAAGGGAAATCAGCCAAGTTAGTTGGCTTGATTTTTCCTAATATCAGCCATGTTTTCTACGCAGAATTAATTGATAAATTAGAGCATCAACTCTTCAAACATGGCTACAAGACCATCATCTGCAATAGTGAGCACGACTCCGAGAAAGAGCGCGAATACATTGAGATGTTGGAGGCCAACCAGGTAGATGGCATCATTTCAGGAAGCCATAATTTGGGCATTGAAGATTATAACCGGGTAACTGCTCCTATCATTGCTTTTGACCGCAACCTCTCCCCAGAAATTCCGGTTGTCTCTTCAGACAACTACGCTGGCGGGGTGCTTGCAGCAGAAACCCTGGTCAAAAGTGGTGCTAAAAAGATTATCATGATCACAGGTAATGACAACTCTAACTCCCCAACTGGCTTGCGTCATGCGGGATTTGCATCAGTTCTACCTGAGTCCATGATCATTAATGTTTCCAGTGATTTCTCCCCTATTCGCAAAGAAATGGAAATCAAACAGATTTTAACCCACCACAAACCAGATGCCATTTTTGCTTCGGATGATTTGACAGCTATCTTAATCATGAAAGTCGCTAAAGAGCTAGAAATTCCAGTTCCTCAACAACTTAAAGTGATTGGTTATGATGGCACCCAGTTCGTCCAAACCTATATTCCAGAGCTTACAACCATCCAACAACCGATCAAAGAGATCGCAGTCTTGACAGTAGACCTCTTGCTTCAAAAAATCGACGGCCAAACCGTTGCAACGACAGGCTATTTCTTGCCGGTTAGTCTTCATTCCGGCAACAGCGTCTAATCCCTTGCTATATAGTTCCTTCTCTCAATTTTCAAAGGCTGGACATGCGTTTGCCCAGTCTTTTATTTTTCATCGCAAATTTTTAAATTAAGATTGATACAATTTTTAGGAAAATGAGGCTGGGACAAAAGTCCTAGCCTCTCAATTGTCCTTGGGTTGTCGAGCAAGACGCAGTGGTTGAGTGGGGGTGACGACGAAATCGAATTCTAACGAATTACCGATTTCTGTCCCACTCTCTATTTTGTGTAATGGATCAGTGTTAACCTGCACTTTTTTTGGAATATAAGTCATTCTTTTATTTCATAATCTATGTTTAGATTGAAAATGACAGACAAATTTTTTGAAAATCGTTTGCAAATAAGTTAAGATAGGTGGGTAAGAAAAGAGTAACCGCTTACTTATGAAGGAGGACATTTTATGTCATATAAAACAAGCAATGCAGAAGGACCTGTAGATTTTATTAACACTTATGATTTGGAGCCTATGGCTCAACAAGTCATTCCAAAAGCTGCTTTTGGCTATATCGCTAGCGGAGCAGAAGATACCTTTACATTGCGTGAAAACATCCGAGCTTTTAACCATAAGCTGATTGTCCCTCATACGCTTTGTGATGTAGAAAATCCAAGTACTGAGATTGAACTTGCTGGTGAAAAGCTATCTTCACCCATCATTATGGCTCCAGTTGCAGCTCATAAATTAGCCAATGAACAAGGGGAAGTGGCTACTGCGCGTGGTGTACATGAGTTTGGTTCCCTCTATACTACAAGCTCCTACTCTACAGTTGATCTTCCAGAAATTACGCAAGCCCTTCAAGGGACTCCTCATTGGTTCCAGTTCTACTTTAGTAAAGATGATGGGATTAACCGCCACATTATGGATCGCGTGAAGGCAGAAGGCTATAAAGCGATCGTCTTAACGGCAGATGCGACTGTTGGGGGGAATCGTGAGGTTGATAAACGAAACGGCTTTGTTTTCCCAGTTGGTATGCCAATCGTAGAAGAATACCTACCTGAAGGTGCTGGTAAGTCAATGGACTTCGTCTACAAATCAGCTAAACAACGCCTCTCTCCACGAGATGTAGAATTCATCGCTGAATACTCAGACCTACCCGTTTACGTTAAAGGTCCCCAATGCCGTGAAGATGTTGAACGTTCTCTTGCTGCAGGTGCATCTGGTATCTGGGTAACCAACCACGGTGGACGTCAAATCGATGGTGGCCCAGCTGCCTTTGACTCACTTCAAGAAGTTGCTGAAGCAGTTGACAAACGTGTACCGATTGTCTTTGACTCTGGTATTCGTCGTGGGCAACATGTCTTTAAGGCTTTGGCTTCAGGAGCTGACTTGGTAGCTATTGGACGCCCCGTTATTTATGGCTTAGCTCTAGGTGGTAGCGTCGGTGTACGCCAAGTCTTTGAACACTTGAATGCAGAATTGAAAACCGTGATGCAACTATCTGGAACTCAGACGATTGAAGATGTGAAACACTTCAAACTTCGTCACAATCCATACAATCCAACTTTTCCAGTAGATCCCCGTGATCTGAAATTGTATTAATAAGAAAATAGGGAGTGGGACAGAACGAATGTTGACTAAAAATCATTCCTTGTCCCACCACCGCAAGGCTCCAACAGTCTGGGAGACTGTTGGAGATTGCAGATAAAGGAAACATAGTTTCCGTCACCATAGGTCATCTTTGGAGCTTAAAAGGCTTACAAAGACTTAGGAAACTTGCTCGCAAGTTCTATCCACCACCTCAAAGCAGTGTTTTGAGCAATTAGCTACTGCGTCTTGCAGTTGTAACTATCATAGATAAGAGGCTGGGACAAAAGTCCTAGCCTCTTAATTGTTTTTGGATTGTCTAGCAAGACGCAGTGGTTGAGTGGGCTCTACTACGCTGATTTCATCAGCTTTTACAGCCCTACTCAACTGTGCGGAGGTGGGACGACGAAATCGAATTCTAACGAATGACCGATTTCTGTCCCACTCTCTATTTTCATTTATAAATTATTTATCATCTGAAGATGAAGAAAGATATGGTGAAATTGCTTGATAAGCAGTTTTAAGAGCTTGTTCCATTGCATCACGAGAAGATTTCAATTGTTGTACAAAAATAGTACGCCCTTGTTCAGGAACAACTGTATCATCTGAACCACCAGTTGAAATTGCTGAATCAAACTGAGTTTTTGATTCGTCCAGTGTCTTGAGAGCTGGCTCTACTTGTTTTGTATAAGTAGCTCTATATGCTTCTGGAATTTGTTGGCCGATATCTTGTGCATTTTTTTTATAGTTATCTACTAATTTGCTATAAACGGATTTCATATCACCAATTGTTTTGGCATTGTCGATTTCTTCATCTGTCAACAAGACAATTTCTGGAACATCAACAGAAGATTTTGATGTTTTTGAGGAACTGCTTGATTTGCTTTCTGAAGTAGATGATTTTTCTACTTTGCTAGAAGAAGCCTTTGCATCTTTGCTAGATGATTCCGAAGCAGTTTTACCAGAACATGCTGCTAAGGTTGCAACTGACAAGAGAGCCACACCGGCTGTAAGAAGTTTTTTCATATTTTTTCTCCTATAAATAAAGAATGAATATATTTTAAATGATTTTCCTTTGCTTGTCAAATATTTTCCGTTTCCAAATACATTTACACCACTAATTATCACTAGTTTTTAACATATTTTCTATCCTAAAAAATATTGTTTGTTTTGTATTTTTATTCATATATTGAATAAACAAAACCAGAAAAACAGTCCTTTTCTGGCTTATTCTTCTTTTTATTGATGAAGCAACTGTGTAAATTCTTCTTGAAGTTCCTTGTTGTCCGTTGGTTTTAGATACATCTTTCCACCATTGGTCGTTGGAGAATGAAAGACAATGCCTTCTCCTGTATCTGTAATGGCAAAGAAATAACTATGCACATCTGGATACTTGTCCCAATTGCTATAGCGTTCCACGATGCGGTATTTTGCATTTCCTTGACCAGTATCTGTATAAATGGCATCCATCTTACTATTTTCCCCTAGAGTATAGAGGTTGTCTGGTCCTACATCACCGCCAGCAATGCCTTTTTGGTAGTTGGGTTGCCCCATCTTTTCGCCCCAGGTCTTCATAAATTCTGCTAATTTTGCTGATTTTTCAGCATTCCAAGGTGTTTTATCCTGGCTTTGGGTATTGCTTCCCGAAGGCGTGCTATCAAAGCTTTGCCAGTCAAAACTCTTGAGATCCAGTTTTTCCTCATCAGATTTTCCAAAGAGGGCATTCAGATCTGACCCAGGTACCTGAACTTCTTCTTCCTGGACTTTTGTCGCAGCTTGAGGTGTCTTTTCTATTCGTGAAAGCACGGCTACACCACGGCCAGTTCCCGATAACCAGCTGACTTCCAGGACTTCTCCTCCCTTATAGAGGGTTGTCGCATTGCGCGCTCCTCCGTGTCCAGCGACGAAACCTTCTGCAAGCAAGGTCGGCTTTTGGTCCTTGAGGTAGTAGACTCCTGTCGCAAAGTAGCTCCCATCGGTTTGCTGGTTGGCGATGATCATCTCATCTACCCCATCGCTATTTAAGTCCTTAAAGGCATAGCGAACAGCTGCTGGCTGATTGATGACAGTCTCGATCACCCAGCTATTGATCATTCGATCTTCTTTGGCTAATTCATCATTCAATTTGGAAATGGCATCCAAATCCTTTGAAGTGGCAAAAATCTTTTGGTAGTCTGAAAAAACAGACTGGTATAATTGTTTATTATCTGCTTTTTTCGCTTGTTTCTTTGCTGCAGTCTGGCTGGTCACAGGCTCCTTTTTGGGACTAGACTGGCGCTGGTATCTCTGGTAACAACCTGTCAACAAAATCATACTCGAAGCTACAAATACCAACTGCATCCACTGTTTTCTTTTCATCTGATCTCCTTTCGTCTCCCTTAATTTCATACTAATCTTTATTATACTAAAAAAAGAGTGAGGAAGGAATCCCTTCTTCACACTTAGTTTTCTTTATTTGGTTTGGTTCTACGATCCGTTTGACTTTCAATATGCTCTTTCACCAAGGCAACCACCTCATCATTGGTTGGAAGGTCCGAGTGCTGAGCATCTTCGCCGGTGACTGTAATCTCCGTATAGCTAGCAGCTTGGTTTTGATAGATGTATTTCCCAGCCGATACACTGGCATCTGGGACCAACTCATCGGAATCATAGGTGATGGTTCCTGCTACTGAATACATATGAAGAGTTGTCGGGATAGCTTCTTTTCCCTTGATAAAATCGGCCAACATCTCAGATTTATTTTTGATATTGGTCTCCGTGAAATTGTAGGGAGTTCCGATGGTCATGAGGGTCTTGAGATCCACATCATAATCCCCTAGATAATTTTCAATAAAGGCTGTATAAATCAAGCCCCCGTTAGAATGACCCAAGCCCTTGAAATTATTAAAATTGTATTTTTCTTGGAGGGCTTCAAAGGCTTGGTTGAATAGCTTGGCTTGCTTTTTAATATTGCTATAGCCATCTTTGTTGTTTTCAAAACCAACCACAATCACTGGCTCATTGTCCTTAGCATCGATACTCCCACTATAGGTCATCCTACCATCATTCCAGACCTTAACCTTGAGAAGGCTGTGTTTGGTCCCTTGGCGGTCTTTGTTAAGCTTGGTCACCAAGCCATCAAAGCGGTTCTCTGTCGCGGAGCTTCCTGGAATCATAATAATGGGAGACAGTTTAGAATTATAGAATTTCTCAATTTTTGAAACATTCGTCCGAGTCCAGCTATAAGAAGGAATGGCTAAACCGATCAAGAAAAGACAGACCAAAGTGAGGACGATTGCTGTTTTTTTAGAGACGGTCATCGCTTTCTCCTTTCACTTTTAGATCTTTTCGGATACGATTTCCCATATGGACAAATGGTAGATAGAGGAGCACGTCGATGGCAAAACAAAGAATACTGACAGCTAAAGCTCTCAGACTTCCTCCGGTTCCAATAAAGGCATAGAGAAGGCTCGGAGTCCCATCTGGCACTGGATAGACAGCCGCTGGCATCAGTTTGAAGCACAAGGCTACCGCTGCAATCCCCATATTCACCAAGGGGATCAATAAGAAGGGAATCACATATAGGAGGTTGAGAAGGACCGGTATCCCTACCATGAAAGAAGCCCCATTGTTAAAGAGACTTGGAAACAGACTGAGAAGGCTGACTTTCTTGTCCTTTTGACTTCGCGAAACCAGCAGGATCGCTACCAATAAGGCTAGAACTGCACCAATTCCAGCTACCATGCCAAAACTGCGGTACAAATTGGTCAAGGTATAGAGATGAGGAATGCCTGTCGTTGAATGATGGGTCACAGCGTAGGTGAGATTTTCCAAAGCAAAGTTATCATCCGCAATTGAGTTCAAGGCAAAGGCTTGACTATTACCAAACCAAGCAGATAGCCCACTAAAGAGTCCCATAACAAAGGTGGACAGCAGATGATGACTGCTTACCGTTAGAGAAGCCAAGAACTGTCGGATAGTCTGAAAAATATTAAATTGATTTCCAAGAACCAAAAGAAGATTGAGGCTGACCCCTAGAACTAAGGAGAAGAAAATGGGACGCACCGTCTTGGGTTGATAGATGAAATCCTTGTCCACAATCTGGTCGTCACTGGCCTTGGATAGACGAAAGATTTGCCCGATTAGATAGCCTAAAAAAATCGCTAAGACGATATTGGTCGTCGCAGGTAAGTTGATACGCGTCAGTTGCCCGTCATGGAGGGGGCCCACCAACAATTCCTGAGAGCCTACTATTAGACTGACCAAAAGAGCTGTCACTCCAGCTGTCCCTGTACTTCTACCATAGTGCCCAGCTGTATATTTTCCAGCGAAGTAGGTCACTAAAGGCCCAGCTAGACCTCCTAGAAAGTTGGAAAAATTACCGAGGACCTGGCTGATGGCCTGATCCCATGGCAACCAGCTATCCATCGAAAAGAGCTGATGGATATAGCCTCGATCGGAGAAGACCGATAGAGCGATCACCCGAATGATTCCAGAAAATAGGAAAAAAGGAAATAAGGAAACCAGGGTTTTCTGGGAAATTTGAATCAAACTTTTTTCTCGTAACCAGAAAAACTTCTGGACTAAATACTTGGTCATGGGGCCTCCTGTTCGAGTTGATTGACTTATTCACGTTTACTGCTTTCTTCTTATTATATCATACTGGCGAGCCTTGCCTTTCGTTTGGAGAGACGTCATCAGTTGAGAATGCTGTTAATATTTTCAAAACTTTTCAAAAACTCTTTGACAGGGGTCTTCATTTCCTCTATACTATTTGTTAGCTAACAAAACGATGGATCAGGTTGCCGTAGGTCCCACTATGCTCATAGCAATTGGAATTGATGGGAAATGAGAGAGCTAGGATGGATTTTCAGACCATTTTTACAAGATTATAGAAAGATTTAGGAGGAATCAGACACCGATGTCACAAGAAAAAATTTCAGCCAAGGTCCTGTATGCTATTTTTGCAACAGGGATCCTTTCCTTTTGCGGGGTGGCTGGAGAAACTGCCATGAATATCACCTTCCCAATATTGATGAAGGAATTTGAGATCAATACCGCAACCGTCCAGTGGGTCACCACCATCTATCTTCTAGTCGTTGCCTGTGTAGTCCCCTTATCTGCCTACCTTAAGCGCTCTTTTAAAATGAAGTCCATCTTTTTAGTTGGAAATCTCCTATCTGTTTTAGGTGTTCTCATTGACTTCCTAGCTCCAAGTTTTGGCTTTGTGGTTCTGGGACGATTGGTCCAAGGAATGGGGGTTGGTTTTGCCCTTCCTCTGATGTTTAATATCATTTTAGAGCAGGTCCCAAAACGCAAGATCGGTCTCATGATGGGAGTGGGGACCCTGATTACAGCCATCGCTCCCGCCATTGGGCCTACTGTCGGTGGTCTCTTGACAGCTAACTTCGGTTGGCGGTCCATCTTTTTGGTTCAATTCCCGATCCTTCTAGCTTCGCTAGTTGCAGGACTTCGCTCCATTGAACCAATCAGTACAGTCAAACGAGAAACACTTGATATCATGAGCCTTCTCGCTATTATTGCTTCATTTTTAGGCTTGATTTTAGGCATTCACGGTCTTTCTGATCATGCTTTCTTTAGTTTTTCTGTCCTTGGTTGGCTGGTGATCGGATTCTTGGGACTGGTTCTCTTAGTCTGGCGGTCCAATCAGTTGGAGACTCCCATTATCAACCTTGCCATCTTAAAGAACCATCTCCTCACTGGCCATGTTCTTGCCTTTTTCACTTTCCAATTAGGCTCTCTGGCCATGAGTTTCCTCTTGCCCAATTATGTCCAATTGGTCAACCACTCGAGTACCACACTTGCAGCCTTGATGCTACTTCCAGGAGCCATCATTGGAGCAGGTTTTGCTCCTTTCTCCGGTCTCATTCTAGATAAACTAGGCGCCCGCAAACCAATTCTCCTTGGGGCTGGTTTGATCCTTCTGGCTCATTTCTTCTTCACACTCTTTGGACTGAAGCTGACAAATGGTTTGATTCTCGTCTTTTACATGATCTTCATGACCGGTATGGGTCTGGCCTTTGGCAATATTATGACCAACGGACAAAAACAACTCTCTCTGGAAGAACAACCCGATGCGAACGCGATCTTTAACACCCTACAACAATTTGCAGGCGCTGTCGGAACAACCCTGGCTTCGCTGATCGTTGCCATGAGCCAAGCTAATCAAAAGATGGACTTCACCCAAGCCACTGCTAAAGGAAGTCGCAACGGTTTTATGGTCCTATTTGCCTTAGGCATCTTCCAACTCCTTCTCTTATTTTGGGTTGTTGGGAAAGAACAAGATACGAATTAATTTTTCTCATCAGAAAACAGCAATTTGCTGTTTTTTTGTTATCCTTTTCTGACCCGTGTGACAACGCCATCAGGATCCTCAAAGGTAAAGTCACTTCTGCTAAATAAATCTTGCTAGAATAGGCGTATGCCCTATTCTTTCTTTTTGCTTGCAATGCCAAAGATTATAACTTAAATTTCATTAAATTGTCGAACTTTTATCATTTGAGTTAAAATCCTTGCTTTCTTTTTGTGTTTTATTTATAATCATTCTAAATAAGATAAAGGAGACATTGTATGACTGAAATGAAACATGGAGTAGATGAATCATTTAACGACCGATTGAATATCTTGAGAGCCGCTGTTCTCGGGGCAAATGATGGGATTATTTCTATTGCTGGGGTGGTGATCGGGGTGGCCAGTGCCACACCAAACATCTGGATCATTTTCCTATCTGGCTTGTCTGCGATTCTGGCAGGTGCCTTTTCGATGGCAGGCGGTGAGTATGTCTCTGTTTCCACACAAAAAGACACGGAAGAGGCCGCTGTGAACCGCGAACAAGCCTTGTTGGATCGCAATCCCAAGTTAGCTAGAGAATCTCTCTACCACGCTTATCTTCAAAATGGAGAATGCGAAACTTCCGCAAAGATTTTGACAGAACGGGCCTTTCTGAAACACCCCCTCAAAGCCCTGGTTGAAGAGAAATATGGTATCGAATACGAGGAGTTTACCAATCCTTGGCATGCTGCTGCCTCTAGCTT
>ENA-OWLR01000608-OWLR01000608.1-metagenome-genome-assembly--contig:-NODE-608-length-11137-cov-5.347410_pt1 | contig 11137 bp, 9 predicted proteins | sample MGYA00245352_ERZ651110 | MGnify/ENA primary metagenome ERZ651110 (study PRJEB26857, sample SAMEA4031765) | metagenome | biome: human; feature: oral; material: saliva | place: Philippines | collected 2014 | study... | reverse complement strand
CCCGGCACGGTGGTCATCAACTCATAGTCAACCCAAATACCACCCATTGTATAGTGGATAGCAGGGAAGATCATCATTGGATTATAGTATTTCACGCCGTTAATCTCATTGGCAATTTCGCCAGGATTGACGTCGGTAATCTCTTCATACATATCAAAGAGGTTTCCATAACGCTGGAGAATCGTGTCGATTCCGAGGCGATTGATTGACTCAGAGAAGTCGAGGAATACCGCTAATCCCGTATTATTTACGCCGTAACCCTTGTCACATCGTTCCTTAGCTGCACGTGAAGCGACGTCGCGAGGAACAAGATTTCCGAAGGCAGGATAACGTCTTTCGAGGTAGTAATCACGGTCTTCTTCTGGGATGTCTGAACCCTTTTTAGTTCCTTCTTGCAATGCTTTTGCGTCCTCAAGTTTCTTTGGAACCCAGATGCGTCCATCGTTACGGAGAGACTCTGACATAAGGGTTAGCTTAGATTGCTTGTCACCATGCACAGGAATACAGGTCGGGTGGATCTGTACATAAGAAGGATTGGCCATGTAAGCACCCTTACGATAGCACTGAACGGCTGCGGTACAGTTACATCCCATAGCATTGGTTGAGAGGAAATATGTGTTTCCGTATCCACCCGTTGCAATGACAACAGCATTTGCAGTGAAGCGTTCGAGCTCACCGGTAATTAGGTTTTTCGCAATGATTCCACGTGCATGTCCGTCGACAATCACTACATCTTCCATCTCATAACGCGTGTAAAGCTTCACCTTTCCAGTTTGAATCTGGCGGCTTAATGAAGAGTATGCGCCAAGAAGTAGCTGCTGACCAGTCTGTCCTTTGGCATAGAATGTACGGCTAACTTGCGCTCCACCGAATGAGCGATTGGCCAACATACCACCATATTCACGTGCAAAAGGAACACCTTGTGCCACACACTGGTCGATGATATCATTTGAAACCTCGGCTAAACGATAAACGTTGGCCTCGCGAGCACGGTAATCTCCGCCCTTAACGGTATCGTAAAAGAGACGATAAACAGAGTCGCCGTCGTTCTGATAGTTCTTTGCTGCGTTAATACCTCCTTGCGCAGCAATAGAGTGAGCGCGTCGAGGTGAGTCTTGAATACAGAAGTTTAACACGTTGAAACCCATCTCACCAAGAGATGCAGCAGCACTGGCGCCGGCCAAACCTGTACCAACAACGATCACGTCTAATTTCAATTTATTCTTTGGATTGACCAAACGCTGGTGAGCCTTATAGTTGGTCCACTTCTCAGCTACTGGTCCTTCAGGTATTCTGGAGTTTAATGTCTTCGTCATGATTGTTCTTAATTAAATATTCATTTGAAATCACTAATAATGCAAAATCAGTTTATGCAGCACAATGAAGGCTTGGCGCACAACCGAAAGCAAAGGCTAATACTACGACAAGGAAAGCCAACATCAACAATGTTACATAAACAGTGCCGATAACTTTCCAGCGATTAAACCACACCTTACCATTGATTCCGATCGTCTGCATAGCGCTCCAGAAACCGTGAGAGAGGTGATACCACAACGCAACTATCCAAATAACATAGAGTATAACATACACTTTGGTCTGGAAAGTTGCACGGATCAAGCCGAAGCCATCTGTTGGTTCAAGCACTGTACGCATGCCAACGAGCTCGGCAAACATCATGTTATACCAGAAGTTAAACAAGTGAAGAGCAAGTCCTAAGAGCACAATGATACCAAGAACCAACATGTTTTGGCTGGCCCACTCTACCTTTTCAGGCTTCGCAGTGACCTCATAACGGTTGGCACCACGGGCACTTCGGTTCTGTGCGGTAAGGATAAAAGCATAAACAATGTGGCAAACTGCCAAAGCACCAAGTGCTACAGTTGCCGCAACAGCATACCAGTTAGACCCCAAAAGCTCACAAATGATATTGTAAGCTCTTCCAGAGAAGAGCGCAACAACATTCATACAGCAGTGGAAAGTCATGAATAGAATCAATGCAATGCCCGTTAAAGACATCACAACCTTTCTACCAATAGATGAGTTGATTAACCACATAAATGATTGATTTTTAATTATTTAATATTTGATAATATACAATCGACACCGCATAACAGAACAAATCATGCCCTCAAAGAGCACGCTCACTACCTCATATTAGGTAGTATTACCCCATATTTTTAGTGAGTTACCCTTTAAAATGCAGTGCAAAAATACTATATTTTGATGATAAATCAAAGCTAATCCATAAAAAAACCAATTTTATTTCTTACTTTTGCGAAAAATAAAAAGATTCTCAATGTATTTTAATTATGACGTAATTGTTATCGGAGGTGGCCATGCTGGTTGTGAAGCCGCTGTGGTATCAGCTCGCATGCTGGCGCAGAAGCTGCTACGGCTTCGGCCAACATGGGTGCTAAGACTTGTCTGATAACAATGGACATGAACAAGGTTGGTCAAATGAGTTGTAATCCTGCTGTGGGTGGAATTGCAAAGGGACAAATCGTTAGAGAAATCGATGCTTTGGGTGGACAGATGGGCAGAGTAACTGATAAAACCGCCATACAATTCCGCATGTTGAACATCGGAAAGGGTCCCGCGGTGTGGAGTCCACGGGCACAATGCGACCGAGGTAAGTTCATTTGGGAGTGGAGAACAACGCTCGACAACACTGACAATCTTGACATTTGGCAAGACGAAGTCAATGAACTCATCGTTCAAAATCACGAGGCAATTGGAGTTAAAACGATATGGGACGTGGAGTTTTATGCCAAGAGTATTGTCGTCACCGCAGGCACTTTTCTTAATGGATTGATGCACATCGGCCACAAAATGATAGAAGGTGGCCGTTGCGCCGAACCCGCTGTGCACCACTTTACGGAAAGTATCACCCGATGGGGCATTACATCTTCGCGCATGAAAACAGGCACTCCAGTGAGAATTGACAAGCGAAGTGTCGACTTTAATGCCATGGAAGAGCAGCAAGGCGACCATGACTTTCATCAGTTTAGTTACTTAAACGAGCACCGAACCTTACGCCAATTGCCGTGTTGGACAACGTATACCAACGCTGCCGTTCATGAGGAATTGCAAAAAGGATTGGCTGATTCTCCTTTATTTAATGGACAGATTCAGAGCACAGGACCACGCTATTGTCCGTCGATTGAGACTAAACTTGTCACCTTCCCCGACAAACATCAGCACCCACTCTTCCTCGAACCAGAAGGAGAAAACACAAACGAGATGTACTTAAACGGGTTTTCTTCAAGCATGCCGATGGATGTTCAGCTGGCTGCTTTGCATAAGATTCCGGCCTTAAGAGAGGCAAAAATATACCGACCAGGCTATGCAATAGAATATGATTACTTTGATCCTACACAACTAAAACACTCGTTGGAATCGAAGATTCTTAGTGGTTTATTCTTTGCCGGACAAGTAAACGGAACGACAGGTTACGAGGAAGCAGGAGGTCAAGGCATAGTAGCGGGCATCAATGCTGCCTTGAAATGCAGCGGAAGTGAACCCTTTGTGATGCAAAGAGACCAAAGCTATATCGGCGTACTCATCGATGATTTGACCACAAAAGGCGTTGATGAACCCTACCGAATGTTTACTTCTCGTGCGGAATATCGCATCTTATTACGCCAAGATGACGCTGATGCGCGCCTCACAGAAAAGGCATACGAGTTAGGCATTGCAACCAGAGAGCGTTACGATTGGTGGCTACAGAAGAAAGAAGCTATCCAGCGTTTGATTGATTTTTGCAAGGATTTTCCGATTAAAGCGCAAGAAATCAATTCAAAACTTGAAGCCTTAGACACCACTCCCCTACGCGCTGGATGTAAACTTTCCGATTTAATCGCGCGACCACATCTAACACTTCAAAACCTTTCTGAAATCATTCCTGCACTCAAAGAGGCTATAAACGTCCCCGAAAACAGGAAAGAAGAAATTGCCGAAGCTGCCGAAATACAACTCAAATATCAAGGATATATCGAACGAGAAAAGTTGATTGCCGACAAGATGCACCGCTTAGAGAATATCAAAATCAAAGGAAGATTCAACTATAGTGAACTCCATGAGATTTCAACGGAAGGCCGTCAAAAACTCGAAAAGATTAATCCCGAGACCTTAGCACAGGCAAGTAGAATACCAGGAGTATCTCCGAGTGACATCAACGTATTGCTTGTTTTACTCGGAAGATAAACCTTTCGCGAACAAGAAGGAAGCGGTTCGTAAAGTAAATCAATGTTTCACGTGAAACAGAAACATACATATCTCATTGGTTTTTAGCCCATTAGGTGTTAAACAAAAACGTGAAACTGAAAACAAAATGAATGGAATCATCGAACGATTTGCGTCATTTCGTCTTGCAATATGAGTCAAATTGCGCGGTAAAATCATACAAACGAAAACGAATAAAAACATAACATACAACATGAACAAACAAGTATTATTAGACAATCTGCGTTGCATCCCCGACTGGCCCATTCAAGGTGTGAACTTCAGAGACGTGACTACCCTATTCAAAAGCGCCGAAGCACTCAAAGAAATCACTGAAGAGATGTGCAATATCTACGCAGATAAGGGAATAACTAAAATCGTAGGAATCGAAAGCCGAGGCTTTGTGATGTCGTCAGCTGTTGCTGTTCGTTTGGGCGCCGGCGTTGTTTTATGCCGCAAACCCGGTAAACTCCCTTGCGAAACCGTACAGGAAAGTTACGCAAAAGAATACGGCATAGACACCATAGAGATTCATAAGGATGCCATAAACGAAAATGATGTCGTGCTGCTTCACGACGATTTACTCGCTACAGGAGGTACAATGAAGGCAGCTTGTAACTTAGTAAAGAAATTCAAACCAAAGAAAATATATTGTAATTTCATTATAGAATTGAACTCAGAGTTCCCTAACAGCCGTGCGCTTTTCGACAAAGATATAGAGATTTCCTCTTTACTTCAATTCTAAAATCAATGGAGAAGATTTATGTTTCACGTGAAACAAGAATCTTCTCTTTTACTTTATATAAAGGGAGTTCACGCCTATGACACACGAAGAAAACGAGAAGCGTCTGGCCTATCTTAAGAACATAGTTCTCAACATGCCTGAGAAGCCAGGCAGTTATCAGTTCTATGATGAAAACCATACTATCATTTATGTGGGTAAGGCCAAGCGACTCAAGCAACGTGTTTCTTCATATTTCCACAAAGAAGTAGACAGATTCAAGACTAAAGTGTTGGTATCTAAGATAAGAGATATCAGTTATACAGTAGTTAAAACGGAGGAAGATGCGCTGTTATTAGAGAATAGTCTCATCAAGAAATATAATCCCCGATACAATGTTTTGTTGAAAGACGGGAAGACTTATCCAAGTATTTGCATCACCAACGAATATTTTCCACGCATCTTTAAGACGCGAACCATCAACAAACACTACGGCACTTTCTATGGTCCCTACCCTCATGTGGGCAGCATGAACGCTATCCTCGACATCATCAAACGCCTTTACAAGCCTCGCACTTGCCGTCTATCTCTGACAAAAGAAGGTATCGCCCAGGGAAAGTTTAAGCCTTGCTTGGAGTACCATATCCATAATTGTGGTGGCCCATGTATTAATAAACAGAGCTATGAAGAGTATCAAGAGAACATGAACCAAGCGCGAGAGATTCTGAAAGGCAACACGCGTGAGGTCTCAAAGCGACTCTATCGATTGATGATGAAGTATGCAGAGTTGCTGAAATTTGAGGTTGCCGAAGATCTCAAAAACAAGATTTCATTGCTCAACGACTTTGTAAGTAAGAGCGAAGTTGTTAGCTATACTATCGACGATGTGGATGTATTTACCATCATAGATGACGATAACAACCGCAACGCTTACATTAATTATATACACGTGCGCAAGGGAACCATCAATCAAAGTTTTACGTTTGAGTACAAGCGTAAACTTGATGAGCGTGATGAAGAGCTGCTTATCACGGCCATTCCTGACATTCGTGAGCGCTTCAAGAGCCATGCAAAAGAGATTATTGTGCCTTTTGAGATGGAGTGGAAGATGAAGGAAGCCACGTTCGTTATACCGCAACGAGGGGATAAAAAGCATCTACTTGAGTTGTCAGAAATGAATGGAAAGCAGTATAAATTCGACCGTTTGAAGCAGGCAGAGAAGCTAAATCCTGAGCAGAAACAAACGCGATTGATGAAAGAATTGCAAGAGAAATTAAGACTTCCTAAGTTACCTTATCAGATAGAATGCTTCGATAACAGCAACATTTCGGGTACCGATGCCGTGGCAGGATGTATCGTTTACAAGGGCATGAAGCCCTCACGGAAAGACTATCGCAAGTATAACATCAAGACAGTTGAGGGACCTGACGACTACGCCTCTATGCAAGAGGTGGTTCGTCGACGTTATTCGCGCATGAAAGAAGAGCATCTTCCCCTGCCCGATCTCATCATTACAGATGGTGGAAAAGGGCAAATGGACGTCGTAAAAGAGGTGGTTGTCGACGAACTTCAACTTGATATACCGATTGCCGGCCTTGCAAAAGACGACCGACATCGCACCAACGAGCTGCTCTATGGCTTTCCCCCACAAACCGTTGGCCTTGATATAAAGAGTGAACTCTTTAAGGTGTTGACACAAATACAGGATGAAGTTCACCGCTTTGCTATCACTTTCCATCGCGACAAGCGTTCAAAGCACGCCCTACATAGCGAACTTGACGACATCAAAGGACTCGGACCAAAGGGTAAAGAGGCTTTACTGAAGCGCCTAAAGACTGTAAAAGGCATCAAAGATGCTGATTATCAGGAGATTGTTAGCATCCTTGGACAAGCAAAAGGAACTCTCGTTTATAAACATTTTCACCCAGATTCGCCCACAACAGAATAAATTTTAGTATATTTGCCCTATGAGAATTATCATTCAACGCTGTGCAAACGCCTCAGTAACGATTAATGATTGCGTGAAAGCCGCTATCAATAATGGTTATCTTATCCTGTTAGGCATCGAAGAAAGTGACACAAAAGACGACGCCAACTGGCTGATACACAAGGCAATAAACCTAAGAATCTTTGATGATGAACAAGGAGTTATGAACAAATCTATCATGGAAATAGGAGGTGAAATCCTTGTTATCTCGCAGTTTACGCTCTTTGCAAGCTACAAGAAAGGCAATAGACCATCGTGGCTTCGGGCTGCAAAGCATGAGATATCTGTGCCACTCTACGAGTATTTTTGCAACGAATTGTCGAATAAACTCGGTCGACCAGTAGGCACAGGTGAGTTTGGTGCCGACATGAAAGTGGCGCTTGTAAACGATGGTCCGGTAACGATTTGCATGGATAGTAAGGCAAAAGAGTGAGTCCTCTCCCATAAACCACATCATCAAAAGCCTCATCCCTTTCCATGGAAAGATTTAGAGCATAAAGCGCTTTCATTCAAACAATTAGATAATATACAACAATGACCCTTCAAGAAGCACAGCAATCCGTAGACGAATGGATTAAAACTTATGGCGTTCGCTACTTTAACGAACTCACGAATATGGCCTGTCTCACCGAAGAAGTGGGTGAGTTGGCACGCGTCATTGCCCGCAAATACGGCGAGCAGAGTTTCAAACCGGGTGATAAAGCCAATCTTGGCGAGGAGATGGCCGACGTACTTTGGGTGCTCCTTTGCCTTGCCAATCAAACCGGAGTGGACCTCACGACCGAGTTACAAAAGAGTTTTGACAAGAAAACTCGCCGTGATCACGACCGCCATTTGAATAATAACAAACTGAAATAAATAGCTTTTCTTGCGCTGACAGCACTTGAGAAGCAAAAACATCTGAATCATTATAAACTGAAAATAAATCCTTAACAAAGCAACATTATGGCATATACAAAGACCATTTTGCCTGAAAACGGAGGCAAAAACATGAAGAATGACGACAAGAGTAAATATGAAGAAGCTCTTGAACAGTATGACACTACCCTCAACGATGCCGATGTTCAGGCTGCAGTAAAGCAGATTATCGAAGAGAAAGTGCCTCAAAATGACACACGAGACATCAAGAAATTCCTCTTCGGAAGCATCGAACTTACCACCCTTAGCACTACCGACACCGAGGAAAAGGTGCTGCGTATGGTGGAGAAAGTTAACCAATTCGACCGCGAATACCCTGATATCCCCCACGTAGCTGCCGTTTGTGTCTATCCCGTCTTTACCGAACTCGTGGCCAATAGCCTTGAAGTTGACGGCGTACAGATTACTAATGTCTGCGGCAATTTCCCCTCTTCACAGGCTCGAATGGAAGTAAAAGTGGCCGAAACTCAGCTTGCTGTGGCCGACGGCGCTACCGAAATAGACATCGTTATGCCTGTAGGCAAGTTCTTAAGTGACGATTATGAGGGCATGTGCGACGATATTTCAGAGATGAAACAGGCTTGCGGAAACGTGCCAATGAAGGTGATTTTGGAGACCGGCGACCTGCAATCATGCAGTAATATCAAGAAAGCTGCCCTGCTTTCTATGTATGCCGGTGCCGACTATATCAAGACTTCTACGGGCAAAGAAAAGGTAAGCGCCACGCCAGAAGCAGCATACGTGATGTGCAAGGCTATCAAAGAATACTATGATAAGACTGGCATACAGATAGGTTTTAAGCCCGCTGGCGGCATTAACTCGGTCATGGATGCCATTATCTACTATACAATCGTTAAAGAGGTCTTAGGCGAAAAATGGCTCACTAATCAGTGGTTCCGCATGGGAACAAGTCGATTGGCTAACCTCTTGCTTAGTGAAATCCTCGAAAAAGAGACCAAATTCTTCTAAGCCATCATTCAAAACGCCTTACTTTCTGTAATGAGAAAGCAAGGCGTTTGCGTTTAATATCATCATCTAACACCCCACTCTATTCCTCGTTTTCAATTTATGAGAAAGATAATCACCCTCTTCTTATTGCTTTTCACCCTATCGACAATAAGCCTAAATGCCCAGGTTGGCGTTGCACTCTACCTTGAAAAAGCCAGTATCTGCAAACAAACCAATGGTAAATTCAGCCTCAACGACTTCCACAAGAAGCCCATTATCGCCGATGCCGACACTATATTTAGCACACATTTCGACTGCTTTGTAGTAAGTAAAGCGGGGCAAAAAGGGCTATACGATGCTGAAGGAAAGTGCATGCTTCCTATCACATTCAGTAACATTTCCTTCGATAACAACCGCTATTGGCTCGTCAACAAGGACGGGAAACAAGGTCTTTATTCATACATGGGCAAGGAAATCATGCCGCCACGCTATGATAGTATAGAGGTAATCAGTAACTATCGTACCAATGCTGGCAACTATTTCATCGTGAAAAAAGGCTTATATGGGCTCTGTAATAACGAGGGAAAATTTATTGTCGACCCACAATACACCGCCATAAAATATAGATATTTGAGGTATTTTAAGCTGACAAAAGGGGACAGTTGCCATTATCTCTTCAACTATAAAGACATCATTAAAGACATCACATTAGACGATGCTATGCCCATTACAATGCAAAGAAACGAACAAAACCTCTTCTATTTCAATTATAAACAGGGCAAAGCATGGGGACTTCTACGTGAAAATGGACAGCCAATCATCGCTGTTCAGTATGACAAACCATTAGAGAAAGTTGGCTACATCCACTCAGACAGCACCGCTTATTTCATCGCTTGCAAAGACAATCTATTTGGATTGATTGACATAGACAACAACATCGTGCTCCCCTTTCAATACAAAAACATCCAACCAACCTATCTCTACAACACCATAGAACTCACTACCGACGAGGGGAAACAACTCTATAACATGACTAAAAAGCAATTAGCGCTCAACCTTTTCTATGACAACAGCAGTGTTTCTGACCGCTATCTATACCTCAAAAGGAATGGACTTGAAACAGCTGTTGACTGCAAGCACATGCAAATCCTCTTCCCTTTTAAATACAATTCCATATTCAGTCTCGATGATAATGAGCACTTTATCGTCACCACAGAAGGCAAAACTGCAGTCGTCAACCGCCAAGATAAGCAGCTGATCCCCTATGGTTACGACGAAATTAAAGTCACAAACAAGCCCAATCTCTTTATCATCAAGAAAGAAAATCAATACGGTATCGTCAACTTAAAGAACGAATTGGTCTATGGAATGACGCCTTACCATATAGAAGCTTATAATGATCACATAGAACTCACCAACATTTCAACATGGGAAACCATTAAGAAATTGGACTATAATCTCAAGGAAATCAAATAAAAACCATTCATTATAAAACCATATCCTTATGAAAAAACTTGCATTCCTCACGCTTTTCATGGCATGTTCAACCATGATTGGTCATGCACAAGACATTCAAATCACTGCTGAATTCAAAGAAATAGCAAACATCCGCCAACAAAACAATGGCAAACTCAGTCTGAACAATGAGCAAAATAAACCCATTATCACTGATATTGACTCTATTTTCTCAACCAGTAATGTTTTCTATCACGTCATCAAAAACGGCAAACATGGCATCTATTACAAAAGCGGAAAGCAATGTATTCCAATAGAATACGACGATATAGAACGACTATACACAAACTATTGGCTTACAACTAAGGACGGGAAAGTTGGCCTATGCTGGTCAAACGGCAATCAGATTTTCCCCACAAACTATAAAGATATCAGCATCCTTAGAAGGGAAGAATATGGCAAATTCGATTTCTTCATCGTCAAGAAAGATAAATATACTATCCTCAATAGTCATGGTAAAGCTATCTTTCCAACCCAATACGACGAGATTCGCCAGCATAATGATTACTATATATTAGAAAACTCATCGGGTACAGACTGTCTTTTCAATAGTGGAGAACTCGTGAAAGGCATCATCGTTGACTACTATGTGGCTCCTTTTCTCCACCAAGAAAACGGCCAAACAAAGAAGTATTATGATTTCAAGAAAGACAATTTATGGGGTATAATCGATGGAGATGGGCACATACACATACCTGCTCTATATCAGGAACATCTTCGATTTGTCTATAATTGCAATGAGAATCTCTCCCTTTGTCTCGTTGCTAATTACAAAGGAAAACGTGGAATCATCAATTTTAAGAATGATATCGTTCTACCTTTCAAGT
>ENA-OWLR01000602-OWLR01000602.1-metagenome-genome-assembly--contig:-NODE-602-length-11181-cov-13.158907_pt1 | contig 11181 bp, 6 predicted proteins | sample MGYA00245352_ERZ651110 | MGnify/ENA primary metagenome ERZ651110 (study PRJEB26857, sample SAMEA4031765) | metagenome | biome: human; feature: oral; material: saliva | place: Philippines | collected 2014... | reverse complement strand
TTTCCCATCCCAAAGCATCGTTTGCAAATCCAATGGCATAGTATGTCCGATTCATATTTTGGAATAGAACTTCCGAGCAGTAGGCGCTGGCTACGGGAAGAGGAATGGCACGTACTGCGAGGTAACGGAGCAAATTAGGATTAGAGAGCGGTTGCGCAGATAGGATTTCCAATTTACGCTCGGAGATTTTTCTTTCACCGCCAAAAGAAAATTCTTGATGCGCTACTTGTTTAGTACCACTCAAAAGCCTGATGGCTTCGCTGATAGTGCAACGATGTAAAGCGCATACAAGGTCGATGATGTCGCCATGTTCGCCTGAGTCGAGGTCGTACCACTGGTTGCGCTCTGTATTGACTTTGAAGGATGGTGTGCGTTCATTGCGCAGCGGAGAGTAGTACCAATAGTGAATGCCTTGTACTCGTGCTGGCGCATAGCCCTGTTGTTGCAAATAATCTGTGATAGAAATTTGCTTGATATTTTGTATTTCCATTGTAATTCTGTTTTAAGTTGAAATGAAATTGCTTCAGCCTTTTTCTTTTGGAGGCTGGTTGATTGTTGTTTGGTCGGACGGTCGTACACTATAGGCACCCATTTGCGACCGACCAAACTTATTTCTATTTGGTCGGGTTGGTCCATGTATATATAGCCTGCGTCCGACCGACCAAAGGTTTTAGGATTGATTATCTCGGTTGAGCCGATATTTCCCTCGCTCTTCCTTTATCAGCATACCTTTGTTGAGCAGAAATTGCAAGAGTTCTTTGAGTTTGGTTTGCCCATAAGATTGCCCTACAACCTCAGTATAAGCCTTTTTGAGCACTGCGATAAGTTCGCCATAGGGCAGGACTTCACGCAAAGAAAAGGCTTGTGTCAATGCTTTTCGATGTTCCGTGTCGCTTAGTTCATGGTAAGAATAGCGGTGGGGGTTGCAATCTGCGTCCGTGTAGGAAGTATCGATTTCGGGAACGCATACCTCATCTTTCATTTCCTTGAGCCGAAAAGCAAATTTTTCAAAGGGTTTGGAGCGGATGATGGAGGGTGCAACAATACTGCGTTCAGGCAGCGTGTTGTCTTTCGTGATTTGCAAGACTGTCTCTGCCTTGTTGTTGAGTTCCGTGCCGATATGTCCTCGTGCGTTGTCGTCTCCTTTATTGAGGTGAAGCACGGTCTGAATGTGAATATTCTGTTCACTCGTCCATTGCATCAAGTCGCCCACCAATTTAGTCGCCTCCGTTGAGTTATTGATGTCGAGCATCAAATCTCGAATGCCGTCAATGACTACCAGTTCCACGTTGAGCGTGTTGTAGATGGCATAACGAATGATTTCTCTGCGCTCGTTAGGGTCTGCAATGGCTCTAAGATGACTGAACTTCAAATTCTGCGGTTCCTTGTCTATCGGCAGTTTTGCCAATCTCAAAATACGTTGCATCACAAGTTGGCAATGATAAGGACTTTGTTCCGTATCAAAGTAAAGAATAGTGCGTTTACTTTCAGGAAATGATGCTTTATATTCCAGCACCTGCCCATTGACAAGAGCTGCTGCAACGATGGCACTCACATTGAAAGTCTTCTTGGCTTTTGCCTTACCTGTCGATACACTGAAGTTCCCCAGTGTGCCAATAATGGCTTCACCTGCTTGTAGTACAACAGGAGGAAGCGTAAACTCATCGGTTACATGAATGAGCGACTTTTGCCAAATGTTTTCATAATCAGTTGTATTCATCATCGTCCTCCTGTCTTTCGCCCTGCCAATTCAAGTGCAAGGTCAGCATCAACAATAATCTTACGACCGACTTGTGTAATGGCACGATTGATTTTACCACTCTGCTTAATACGGTTAGCTGTAGGCAGGCTACACCCAAAGAGGCGTGCAATGCCAGCCAACCCGTACACATATCGCTTTTCTTCTTTGGAGGAAGAAGCCTTTGTTGATTCCCTGCTCGTGGATATATTACCATGTTGTGCAAGGAAAAGTAATTCTTCACCAGTCATCTGCCAAACAGGCTTGTCCAGTAATTCGTTTATCGTCATAATTCAATTGTTTTGAAATGAATAACTCGCCCTTGCGCATAGAGCATTCAGTCAGCTCTGACGATGCAAAAGTAGAGTGCTTTTGATACTCTACCAAGAGGCAGGGATATAGCGGGAAGTATAGGGAAATACAAGGATATCAGCGACTATCAAAAACGCTCAATATACATTCTAAAAGTAGACTATTTCGGGCAAATACACATTGTTTCTCAATCATCATTGATTGTTTAAGAGATTCCTTATGGCTTCCTCTCACTGGAAAAACTATTTTTAGTAGCGTGAAAGTTCTATTTTTCTTCGTTTTATTCATTATAAGTTCATATCTTTGTAACTAATATTGAGATATACAATCATCTAATGGGACAGAAGAAAGAACATAGCAACCTCATTAAGGAACATTTGAAGAAGCGAGGCATCACCCAAACGTGGCTTGCCAAAGAGTTGGGTATGAGTTTCAGCATCACCAACGCCTACGTTTGTAATCGCAAGCAGCCTAATCTTGTCACCATCTTCAAAGTGGCAGACTTGCTCGGCGTGTCCCCCAAAGAATTCGTGAAATAGGAGTTTATGAAAACAACAATATAGATATTCTCAGTGCAATTTCTAAAACTATAGAAGTAAACATGAATAATCTATATACGAATAAGAATATATGAATACAATTCAGCAGCCCAATTCCCACATCTTTACCAACAGGAATGGGAATACGCTAATGAAAGAATTTGAGGGTGTATTACAGCACAATCCTCAAATTAGAAACCTTGATGCTGTTGTAGGCTTTCTTCGTGCATCTGGCTACTTCTCCTTACGTCCTTTCCTTGACAATATCGGAAAGGTGAGAGTACTGATAGGCATAGATGTAGACAAATATATCGCTAAAGCGGCACAGCAAGGAAAACTATTTTTTGGAGCAGAAGAAGAGGTTAAAGAAGAGTATCTCAGAAAGATAAGAACTGACATAGAAACTTCCAACTATCGTAAGGATATAGAAGATGGAATGTATCTAATGGTACAAGACCTTCTTGACAAAAAACTTGAATTACGCGCTCATCCTTCTAAAAAGATTCATGCAAAGATATATGTGCTATATCCCGATAATTTTAATCAGTACTCTCAAAGTATGGCCATTACAGGTTCAAGTAACTTGTCAGGGAATGGTTTAGGAATAACACAGGATAAGCAATATGAGTTCAATGTAAAGTTGGACCGATATGATGATGTGAAATTTGCAAAAGATGAATTCGAGCAGTTATGGAAAGAATCTGAAGGTTGTGAAATAACTTCTGAAGATATAAAAGCAGCCATTGACAGAACCTATCTTAAAGGCGATGTTCCTCCTTATGATCTTTACATTAAGATGCTAATGGAGTATTATGCTGACCGTGTACTTGAGACCGACAGTGCTGATCCCTTTGATATGCCAGAGGGCTATACGAAATATGATTATCAGATGGATGCCGTCATAGAAGGCTATCAAAAGCTTATTCGCTATGATGGATTCTTTCTCTCGGATGTGGTTGGCTTGGGTAAGACCATTGTTGCAACCATGATTGCAAAGAAATTCCTTATAGAGAATGGTTATGAGCACACCAAGATTCTTGTAGTATACCCTCCAGCAGTAGAACAGAACTGGAAGTCTACTTTCAAAGATTTTGGTATAGACAAATACGCCAAGTTCATTACAAACGGTAGCTTAAGTAAGGTTCTTGATGAAGAGGATTATAATTATTGGAATGCAGAAGAATATGATCTCATACTTGTAGATGAGGCTCATAAATTCCGTAGTCATACCACATCAGCTTTTGAGCAACTTCAAGAAATTTGCAAGATGCCACGCTTAGAAGCAGGTAATATTCCTGGTTACAAAAAGAAGGTCATGCTTATTTCCGCAACTCCGATGAACAATTCTCCAGCTGATATCTATACGGAGATATTACTTTTCCAAGATCCTCGCCATTGCACCATTGATGGAGTTAGCAACCTTACTGCATTCTTTTCTCCATTGATAAAAGAATTCAAGAGACTACGAAAGAATAACAATACAAGTATTGAGGATTTTAAACGATTAGCAGAGAAGGTAAGAGATCGCATCATTAAACCATTAACTGTGCGTCGTACCCGAACAGATATAGAAAGTATACCCCGATACAACAAGGATGTGAATGGATTTCCTAAAGTTGAACATCCAATAGAGAACCAGTATGAGCTAAATGAGCATTTAGCCAATCTCTTTGAACAAGCTATACAGATTCTTGACAAAAAGCTCACCTATGCACGTTATCAAGCCATTGCATACTTAAAACCAGAAGTCGCAAATGGTCTTTATGACAATGCAGAGTTGATAAGCCGTAGTCTTGCAGGAATCCGAAAGAATGGACTTGTAAAGCGTTTGGAAAGTAGTTTCTACGCATTTCAAGTTTCTATAGAGAATTTCCATCAAGCCAATCAGAATATGATTGACATGTTTGATAATGACAAGGTTTATATTGCACCAGACCTTGACATCAATCTGCTTTTGGAATCAGGATTATCCGAAGAGGAAATCGAAGAGAAACTTAACGCTAAAGCTTCTAACAATCCTAAGAACGCAATCTTTCATGCTGCTGATTTCCGTCCAGAGTTTATTGATATGTTACATAATGATCAAGCTATCCTTGAACAAATGTTAGCTGACTGGAAAGATATTTCTGATGAAGATGATTCTAAGTTTGCCAAGTTTAATGAGTTACTGAAACATGAACTTTTCAGAAGTGATCGAAACCCAGAGAAAAAGTTAGTTGTGTTCTCTGAGTCAGTTGATACTGTTGACTATCTAAAACGTAGAATCAATCGTAAGGACGTATTGGTAATCTCTGCACAGAATCGCAATAAACAATTTAAGACAATACGTGAGAACTTTGATGCTAACTACAAGCAGAAACTCAACGAGTATAATATCATCCTGACGACAGACGTACTGGCAGAAGGTGTCAACTTACATCGTTCTAATGTGATTGTGAATTATGATACGCCGTGGAATTCGACAAGGCTGATGCAGCGTATTGGTCGTGTTAATCGTATTGGTTCTGCCTCAAAGCATATCTATAACTATGTTTTCTACCCTTCAAGGGAAGGTAATAAACAAATTAATCTGAACCAGATTGCATTAAGCAAAATCCAATCATTCCATAGTACATTCGGCGAGGATAATCAAATTTATTCTCAAGAAGAAATTATAGACCGTAATCTAAGTAAATTATTTGATGAAGGAGTGAACGAGCAAAAGAAAGATATTAACAAGGAACTACCTTTCTATGAGGAGCTTCGCACTCTCTTTAAGACGAACCGACAGGAATACAACCGTATTGCTAAGATATCCTTACGCAGTCGAACAGGGCGAGAGTCTAAAACTATTAATGGTGTTACGCTATCTGAAGACACACTGGTATTCTTAAAGACAAACTTCCGAAAAGTCTTCTTCCTTGTGTCGGAAAATGCTCAAGAGATTTCTGTTCTTGATGCACTTAATTACTTCAAAGCAACTAAGGATGAGAAACCAGTTGCTCGTATCAGCAACCATCACAAGCATGTGGAGAAAGCCTTGACAAAGTTTCGTACCATTCAAGACGAGGAAATCCGTATACAAGAAACCTCGCAGAAAGATCTCTCTAATCTGGGTGCGCAGGTTAGTACGGCTATCAATCTGTTGAACAACTTTATGAATGAGATTGGAGACAATGACCTTTACATCAAAGTTGCACATCTGAAAACATTGGTAGAGCGTGGTGTTATCACCTATATTGCCAAGCGTTTACAACGTATCCAGAAAAACCTTCGACGTACTGGCGGTAAAGCTCGAATGACACATGATGAGGCCTTCAGCGAAATCATCACAATGGCACAAAAGTATGCTCCTTATTATATTGCAGAAGAAACAATGTTGAATCAACAAGAAACAGACGCAGAAATTATACTTTCCGAAAGTTTCCAATAAATCAAATATCGAACAATGAATTACAAAGAGATTATTGAATCAAAATATAACCGTGAATCATGGCAGCAACTGCTTCATGACATATTCCTGAACAAGGTTACTTTTCATAATAGTCCAGGAAAGGTTCATGTAAGCAGTCATTTGGCTAAAGAAGCATTAAACTTGGGTTACATAAAATTGTCAGATGGTTTGACTATTGCCATTTACGAAGTAGAACTCTCAGACAATGTAGATATAGAGCGTAATCGGCGTGGCATTCGTGATATGCTCACCACGGACTGGCGCACCAATCATGCAGGTGCTTTTATGTTCTGCTATCGCAAGAATGAAAGCATACTACGTTTCTCCTATGTAAGCGAGACTTGGGGCTTCAACAAACAGGGAGAATATGAAAAAATATCTACTGATACAAAACGTTATACCTATTTGCTTGGAGAAGGACGTGGATGCCACACAGCTATAAAGCAGTTTGGAAAGTTGAAAGAAAGTAAGCAAGCTTTAACTGACATCACTGAGGCCTTTTCTGTTGAGACACTCACCAAACAATTCTACAAAGACTTGTTTGAGTGGTATCAGTGGGCTATAGACGACTCTACTCAGGTAACCTTCCCTAATAATATAACTACGGAAGATGATGATAGGGACGATGTAGAAAAGAAGGTTATACGTATGATAACCCGTATTATGTTTGTATGGTTTATCAAACAGAAGGAATTGGTACCAAACCGAATCTTTGATATTGAATATCTTTCAACAATACTGAAAGAGTTCGACCCATATAGCACGACTGTTGGAAACTACTACAATGCCATCCTTCAGAATCTTTTCTTTGCTACCTTGAATCGTGCCATTGAGGACGAGAATGGCAATACACGTAAATTTGCCACTTCAACTAAACGAGATGTCAAGACATTATATAGATACGCTGAAATGTTCTCTATCAGCGAACAGGAAATTGTCAACCTCTTCTCAGAAGTTCCGTTCTTGAATGGAGGCCTCTTTGAGTGTTTAGATAAGACACGCTATATTGATGGTGTTGAACAATGCTATAATTTTGATGGGTTCAGTCGTAATGATGCTCGTTTTGCGGATGGTCGATACAAGCATCGTGCTGTAGTTCCGAACATTCTTTTCTTTGAACCAGAGAAAGGATTGCTCTCCATTCTGAGCCGATATAACTTTACTATTGAGGAGAACTCACCTGAGGAACAGCAGGTAGCACTTGACCCTGAACTCTTAGGTAAAGTCTTCGAGAACTTGTTGGGTGCCTATAACCCAGAAACAAAAGAGACGGCACGCAACCAAAGTGGCTCATTCTATACACCACGTGAGATTGTCAATTATATGGTTGATGAAAGTCTCATTGCCTATTTGGGAAACAATGATTTTGTTCGTTCACTTTTCTCTTATGATTTCACTTTTGACAAAGCAAAGAGTAATGAATATCTAAAGATTGCTGACAAACTAAAGGCTGTTAAGATACTTGACCCTGCTTGTGGCTCTGGTGCTTTTCCTATGGGACTGTTAAACAGAATGATTGACATCCTTGAACGAATATCACCGAATGAAGATATTTATGAACTCAAACTGTCTGTTATAGAGAACTGCCTATACGGCTGTGATATACAGAGTATTGCAGCACAGATAACAAAACTGCGCTTCTTCATTTCCTTAATATGTAATTGTGAGAAAGATGCCTCTAAACCAAACTTCGGCATCCCAACATTGCCTAACCTTGAAACTAATTTTGTTTCAGCAAACTCACTTATTGCAAAGAAGAAGGAAGACCGTCAGTTAAACCTCTTTAAAAGTGAGGAGATAGAGTCAATAAAGAAAGAATTACATCAGATACGTCATCTACATTTTTCTGCTAAGTCGACTTCTACAAAACACCGCTTAAGAGAGAAGGATTTAGACTTACGCAAAAAACTAATAGAACTTTTATCTGATGAGAATAACTTTGCATCTGATGATGCCAAACAACTTGCAGAATGGAATCCATACGACCAAAATGCAGTTAGTCCGTTCTTTGATCCTGAATGGATGTTTGGCGTTAACAATGGATTCGATATTGTTATTGGTAATCCGCCATACATACAACTTCAAAATAATGGTGGAGAATTAGCCAAATTGTATGAAGGGTGTGGATATTCCACCTTTGCACGTACAGGTGATATCTATTGTCTGTTCTATGAACGTGGATGGCAGCTATTGAAGAAGAGTGGGCACTTATGCTACATCACGTCCAACAAATGGATGCGTGCTGGATATGGCGAAAAGGCAAGAGACTTCTTTGCAAATAAGACAAACCCATTACTGCTTATAGACTTTGCTGGAGTGAAGATCTTTGAGAGTGCTACTGTTGATACAAATATCTTACTTTTCTCAAGGTCTAATAATCAGCATAAAACAACCTGCGCCATTACCAATAAGCAGAATAAAGATAGTGTAAAGAATTTGAGCGATTTTGTGCGGCAACAAGATACCATTTGTGAATTCCCAACATCGGATAGTTGGGTAATCCTCTCACCTATCGAGCAAAGCATCAAAAAGAAGATAGAAGCAGTAGGCACACCATTGAAAGATTGGGATATCCAAATCAACTATGGCATAAAGACAGGCTGTAACGAGGCTTTTATAATATCAACAGAGAAAAGGAAAGAAATCCTTGATAACTGTCAAACTGAGGACGAACGTAAAAGAACGGCTGAACTTATTAGACCTATTTTACGCGGCAGGGATATTAAGAGGTATAGCTATGAGTGGGCAGAGCTGTGGCTTATTGCTACATTCCCCTCACGTCATTATAATATAGAGGATTATCCAGCCGTGAAACAATATTTACTTTCATTTGGTATAGAAAGACTTGAACAAACAGGTAAGGTTCATAATGTTAATGGGGAGAGGATAAAATCACGTAAAAAGACCAATAATAAATGGTTCGAGACACAAGATAGTATTAGTTATTGGGAGGATTTTTCTAAGCCAAAGATTATGTATCCTAATATGACAAAGTACATCCCATTTTATTATGATGAAAAAGGATTTTATCAGAATGATAAATCATTTATGATAACAGGTAATTTCGTTGCATATTTAACTGCATTCCTTAATTCATCATTATTTAAATTTTGCTTTTTAAATAATTTCCCAGAATTACAAGGTGGAACCAGAGAATTGAGAAAGATATTCTTTGACAAAATACCTGTGTTACAGGTAACAAAGGAGATAAATGATTCTTTCATTTCCAAAATAAATGATATTCAAGAAAAATATACAACCCAAAAGGCTATGGAGATAGATGCCATGCTTTTTGAGTTGTACAGACTTACAGAAGAAGAAAGAAAAACCATTGGTTTTGTTGAGATTACATAAATTCTCCTTGAATTTCTGATATTTCTTCTTTCGTTAAAGAATAAGCCGAAAAGATAAGTTTGTCAGTCTTATCTGCAGTATTTGTATTAAATTTATAAGACAGTTCTTTGGCAGCATTTTCTATTTGTTTATTATATGATAAACATGGAAAGTTGCCAAAGAATGTATGTTTCATTCTAATACCATGTTCTCCGAGAACACCACCGCTATAGAATTTCTTAACAGCATAAAAAAATAACTTGCTATTAAGAACACCTAAGATGAAAGGGAGCTGAGCTCCTACAATTATCCTACCAGTATCATTACACATATAATGAATTGTTTCATCATATAAGAATTGACTATTCTGTACTATTTCTTGGAAAATAATCTTTGGCTTATTAAAATCCTCCAAATAAGCACAGTTACGGAGATTGTATGGAGTATCTCCTTTATCCGAACGAACAGATATTTTATCCCAATACTGGTCTAAATGTGCCTTAACAGTAGGATAATCGTTAATGTCAATACGTGGAAGTTTGCCTTTAATTCCATTGTGAGTGTTGATTAGATAAAGCCCATTGTCAACATACCCATATCTCTTAATATCCCTGCCACGCAAAATCGGTCGAATAAGTTCAGCCGTTCTTTTGCGTTCGTCCTCAGTTTGACAGTTAGTTAAAATCTCATTGCGCTTTGCTGTGCTAATGATAAAAGCTTCATTACAACCTGTAAGTACACCACGATAGATATTTATATCCCAATCTTTCAATGGTGTGCCTACTGCTTCTATCTTCTTTTTGATGCTTTGCTCGATAGGTGAGAGGATTACCCAACTATCCGATGTTGGGAATTCACAAATGGTATCTTGTTGCCGCACAAAATCGCTCCTTAGTTTACAGCCAAACACTTCAAGGTTATAAAACGGCTAAGGGTATTCCTATCTACCTTGCAAATCTTTGCTATCTTTCGATGAGATATACCGTTTTTTAAGAGTTCTGATATAAGAATCTCTTTGCCTGATAATTTATACTTATCTGGCGAACTTTTTCTACCTTTCGGACGTCCGAGGACCACTCCTTCTGCTCGTTTTCGTGCCAATGCCTCCTTTGTGCGCTGGCTAATAAGATTACGTTCAATCTCTGCCGATAAGCCGAAAGCAAAGGCAAGCACTTTGCTCTGGATATCATCACCTAAACGATAGTTGTCCTTAATTGTCCACACACGACACTCCTTACTCATACAAATGTTCAGAATTTCCATAATCATAAAAAGGTTACGACCAAGGCGGGACAATTCACTGCAAATGATAATATCGTCCTTTCTTACCTTTTTAAGTAATCTGCCAAGTTCTCGCTTGCTATAGTTTTTTGTGCCACTGATAGTTTCCTCTATCCAATCGTCAATTGAAAGATTTTGATGTTTACAAAAGTTACTAATCTCGAAGCGTTGATTCTCTACTGTTTGCTTATCGCTGCTAACTCTGATATATCCGTAAATCATATTTATTTATTGGTTTGTTATTCTTTAACTACAAACGTATATTTGAGTTAATTGGCATAAAATCTTTCGTAAAGATAGTTCTCTACAATGTTCGTAGTCTTTTAATATGGTTGAAGAGTAATCGAGTTACAAAGATTGGCAAGAGGCCGATAAGAAAATGAAAAATGTTAGGAAGCAATACCATAGTAATAAGAACTATACATATTGTCGTCTAATAGGGTAGGGTTACTCACTCCTTACAGTCTTAAATCAACTATAGATTGCTGTTACTCCGCCAAAAGGCGTTAACCCTGTTACTTTGTCTTCTCGTACCCTGTCTACAA
>ENA-OWLR01000598-OWLR01000598.1-metagenome-genome-assembly--contig:-NODE-598-length-11221-cov-6.363066_pt1 | contig 11221 bp, 10 predicted proteins | sample MGYA00245352_ERZ651110 | MGnify/ENA primary metagenome ERZ651110 (study PRJEB26857, sample SAMEA4031765) | metagenome | biome: human; feature: oral; material: saliva | place: Philippines | collected 2014... | reverse complement strand
CTCGCGTTGGGTTCCTTGGCGTCGGGCTTCTCGGCCCCGCCGGGTTTCTCGACAGCAATGCGCTGCAGCGTAGGCAACATAAACGCTGCAGTTTTACCCGTTCCCGTTTGCGCTGACGCAACAACGTCCTTGCCCGCCAGGACGGCGGGAATTGCCGCGGCCTGCACGGGAGTGGGCGCGTTAAACCCAAGTGTTGCTACGCCTGCCAGAATTTGCTCGTTTAGCCCGAGCTCGGCAAAAGTTATTTCCATATAAACAAGTATACTTATGTGCAACGATTAGCTAAAGGAAGTTACCATGCCTATTAATATTCCAGATGGTTTACCAGCTAAGAAGACACTGCAAGAAGAGCGCATTTTTGCGCTTGAGGAAGAAGTCGCAGAACACCAGGAGATTCGTCCGCTGCGCCTGGCAATTTTGAATTTAATGCCTAAGAAAATTCAGACAGAAACGCAGATTCTCCGCTTGATTTCAAAGTCTCCTATACAGGTTACGTGTGACTTTATGCGTATCTCTTCGCATGAATCTAAAAACACTGCCGCTGACCACCTGGTAACGTTTTATTCAACTTTTGATGACTTCAAAGATAAAAACTACGACGGTTTGATTGTTACGGGCGCTCCTATTGAGGACCTCAAATACGAGGATGTTGACTACTGGGATGAATTTTGTCGCATTGTTGACTGGTCTCAGGAGCATGTCTTTTCTACCATGTACCTGTGTTGGGGCGCACTAGCTGGCCTGTATTATCTGCACGATATTCCTAAGAAAATGCTAGGTGCTAAGCTCTTCGGTATTTTTCCGCAGCGTTTATGCGATGAGTATTGCTTCCTCACCAATGGATTTGACGAGGTACATTACATGCCGCATTCTCGTCATGCTGCGATTGAGACATCAGCTTTGGTAGACCACCCCGAGCTTGCCGTGCTTTCTGAGGGCTTTACCAGCGGTCCTGCACTTCTCGCTACCAGAGACTTTCATGAGATTTTTGTAACCGGTCATTTTGAATATGATCGCGACACGCTTGCAGAGGAGTATTGGCGTGACTTTCACAAGGGTCTGCCTATTCGCCTGCCAGAGAATTACTTCCCTGATAACGATCCAGAAAAGCAGCCGCTGTTTACCTGGCGCGCACATGCCAACTTGCTGTATCGCAACTGGATTAACTGGGTGTACCAGATGACGCCGTACAACACAGACGAGATACCTGCGGCTATTGCAGATCTTCGTCAGCGTGTTTCCGAGGCTGATCCTGACGCAAGGATGACCGGTAGGTTCTAAGCAGGCATTTGCACGGTGACCGAATTACCAGCGCTTGTAACTGGTTGGACGCCATCTATACCATAAAATAATTGATTGATACACGCGTATGAAGCTACGTGTAGAAACACGTATAGAGAGGATACGTTGATGAAGGTTGTCATTGCTTCAGATATTCACGGCGCTGCCGACTATTGCGAGAAACTCATGCAGGTTATTGAGGAGGAGCAGCCAAAGTACGTTTTGCTTCTTGGAGATCTGCTTTATCACGGTCCTCGCAACGATCTTCCTGCAGATTATGCGCCAAAGCGCGTCATTGAGATGCTGAATAGCATTTCCGATAAGGTTATTGCGGTCCGCGGAAATTGCGAGGCAGAGGTTGACCAGATGGTCCTGGACTTCCCTTGCATGGCTGACTACAACATCTTGTTTGACAAAGACCCCAAGACGGGCAAGCAGTTTACCATCTTCTTTACTCACGGCCACGTCTTTGGCCCTGGTATTCATAACAGCGTTGATAAATGGCCTCAGATGCCAAGCCTCGATGCGTTTGTGTACGGTCATACGCACAGAAAGTATAACGAGAAGGGCCATGATCATCCTGAGGTCACCGTGTTTAATCCAGGTTCTGTGGGCATTCCAAAGGACGGCACTCATAGCTGCGGAATCTACGAGGACGGCGAGTTTAGGCACGTCATCCTGGGCGAGTAAGCCTGTGTTGTTCACACGCAAAAAATGGCGAGAAGATCGATCGGTCTTCTCGCCTTATTTGTGTCGCTGTGTCAGAGGTTTAGTGCATAGAAATAGTCATGAACTCATAGCCATGTGCATGTCGCGAGATGGAATATTCAAACGCACGACCGTCGTCGATATAGCCGATTTGCTCAACCTCTAAGAGGGGGTCGCCCGTGCTAATTTCTAGTCGAGAGGCTTCAACCTCAGTAGGCATGACTGCCCTAATAACACGGTGTGCATTAGCAATTCTAAGTCCAATTTCACTTTCAATATAGTTGTAAATCGAGTGCTCTAGATGGGCCATTTTAAGATTGGGAACTAGGCTAATGGGCATGTAGGTGTATTCGATGACCTGCGCAATCCCTTCAACAAGCCTGACGCGCACAATTCTGTAAACAAAATCTTCGGTAGTAATATCAAGAGCTTTAGCAATGTATTCAGAGGGACGCTCAACTTCAAAGGTATAGACCTTTGATTTAACGCGCTCGCCTCGGGCAGCGTGTTCAGCCATGAAGCCTTCCATTTGACCGGAGACTTCTTTACTTGGCTTAATTTGTGTTCCTTCTTCCAGCTTTTTGACAAAAGTGCCGGAGCCTTTTCGCCTGAAGATAAGTCCTTGCTGCTCAAGAACTTCTAGTGCCTTATTAATGGTAATTTTGCTCACTTCATAGTGTTCGCAGAGCTGAGCAACAGAAGGCAGGCGAGAATAAGCAGGATACGTGCCTATAGCAATATCAGTTTTAAGATCCTGAACAATCAAGTCGTACTTATTCATGACACCTCCTCAGATAGCAAAATTTTTACTTTGCATTCTAGCTGATTTGCATTAGTATACTACATAGAAAACCTAACATATCTATTTCATAAAGTTGACATGTCAGGTTTAGATACTTTTGAGAAAGGATAGGCATGTCGTATCAGTTGCCTGAGAATTTCTTCTTTGGTGGGGCAATGTCTGGTCCACAGACCGAGGGTAAATGGCAAGACGGCGGAAAGTTGCCAAACCTTTGGGACACCTGGTCTAACCTGGACATCCACGCATTTCACAACCGCGTTGGTTCCTATGCCGGAAATGACTTTACAGAAAGAATGGAAGAAGATCTTCAGCTTCTCAAGTCTCTTGGCTTGGATTCCATTCGCACTTCTATTCAGTGGAGCCGTTTGTTGGACATTAACGGCAACCTTAATCCAGAGGGCGAGAAGTACTATCACCACCTTTTTGCTGTTGCTAAGAAGGTTGGTATTGAGATTTTTGTAAACCTTTACCACTTTGACATGCCTGAATACCTTTTCAACCGCGGTGGCTGGGAGTCTCGTGAGGTTGTTGAGGCATATGCACATTACGCACGTATTGCTTTTGAAACGTTTGGAAAAGAAATACGTTATTGGTTCACTTTTAACGAGCCAATTGTTGAGCCAGAGGTCCGCTACACACTTGGTGGCTGGTACCCCTTTGTTAAGAATTATTCGCGTGCTCGTGCAGTTCAGTACAACATTTCGCTTGCTCACGCACTTGGCGTGCGCGAGTATCGCCGTGCAAAAGCAGCAGGCTTTATGCTTGAGGACTCTCGCATTGGCCTCATCAACTGCTTTGCACCACCATATACCAAAGAGAATCCTTCTGAGGCAGACCTTGAGGCGCTGCGTATGACTGACGGCGTTAACATTCGCTGGTGGCTTGACCTGGTAACCAAGGGAGAGCTTCCACAGGATGTCATTGATACGCTGCAGACTCGTGGCGTTGACCTGCCTATCCGCCCTGAGGACAAGCTTATTCTTGCCGACGGCGTTGTGGATTGGTTGGGCTGCAATTATTACCACCCAGAGCGTATCCAGGCTCCTTCCAAAGATACTGACGAGAATGGCATTCCAAACTTTGCCGATCCCTATATCTGGCCAGAAGCAGAGATGAATGTTTCTCGTGGTTGGGAGATTTACCCACAGGGTCTCTACGACTTTGCCATGAAGGTTCGCGATGAGTATCCAGAGCTTGAGTGGTTTGTTTCCGAGAATGGCATGGGCGTAGAGCGAGAAGATCTTAAGAAAGACGAAAACGGCGTAATTCAGGACGACTACCGTGTTGATTTTGTCCGTCGTCATCTTGAGTGGATTGCTCGTGCAATTCAGGACGGCGCAAAATGCCGTGGTTATCACTACTGGGCCATCATCGATAACTGGTCCTGGGCAAATGCCTTCAAGAACCGTTATGGCTTTGTTGAGGTGGATCTGGAAGATGACTACAACCGTCGTCTTAAGAAATCAGCTGAGTGGCTTAGGCAGGTTGCCACTACACATATAGTTGACTAGAAACTCGTGAAAGGAGTTTGCTCATGGCAAAAGATAATGGCCAAGCATCGTTTCTAGATAAATTTGCAGAAGTTTCTGCAAAAGTAGGTAATCAAGTTCACTTGAGGAGCCTGCGCGATGCATTTGCAACGGTCAGCCCAATTTATATTTTGGCTGGTATTGCAGTACTGATCAACAACGTTCTGTTCCCACTCATCTTTGCAAACGACCCAGTTACCCTGGCTAATTTCAAGGTTTGGGGTGCAGCTGTTGCTCAGGGCACTCTGAGTTTCTCGGCAGTTATTCTTGCAGGCATTATTGGTTATTGCCTTGCTCGTAACAAGCGTTTTGAGAACGCAATTTCTTGTGTTGTTATTGGTATTGCGGCTCTTATCATCATGATGCCTCAGAGCATTGTTGCCACTGCAGGTGCTGTTCTTCATGCAGCAAACGCCGCTGATGCAGCAGCTGCAGGAGTTGCACTTCCTGTAGCTGATGTTGCTAAGCTTCTGCCAACCGGCTATGCAGTTACCGGCGTTGATGTAACTGGTGCTTTCTCCACTTCCTTCACCGGTACTAACGGCCTCTTTGGTGCAATCATTATTGGTCTGCTTTCCACCACCATCTTCATCAAGCTTTCCAGCGTTAAGCAGCTGAAGGTCAATCTTGGTGAGGGCGTTCCACCAGCGGTTGCAGATTCTTTTAACACCATGATTCCTATGATGTTGACCCTGACCGTCTTTGGTATTGCTTCTGCTCTTCTTGCAGTTTGTGCTGGTACTGACCTTATGACCATCATTGCAACAAGCATTTCTGCCCCACTGAAGGGCCTCATGAATGCTGGTCCATTTGCAGTCATCATCATCTACACCTTTGCAAATCTGCTCTTCTGCCTTGGTATTCACCAGTCCACCATCTCCGGTGTTCTGATTGAGCCAATCCTGACCATGCTTATTGTTGACAACATGGCAACCTTTGCAGCTGGTCAGCCAATTCCTCAGGACCACTACATGAACATGCAGATCATCAACACCTTTGCTCTGATCGGCGGTTCTGGTTGTACTCTGATGCTGCTTCTTGACACCTTTGTCTTCTCCAAGAACAAGGCTTCTAAAGACGTTGCAGCACTTTCTCTTCTCCCAGGTATCTTCAACATCAACGAGCCAGTTATTTACGGTTACCCAATCGTCTTTAACCTTCCTCTGATGATTCCATTTGTTCTTGTTCCAGATTTGTTCATCGGTCTGACCTACCTGCTTACCAACCTTGGTTGGATTAGCCCTTGCGTTGCAATGGTTCCTTGGACCACCCCAGTCTTCCTGAGTGGTTGGCTGGCAACCGGTGGCGACATTCGTGCCGTTATCTGGCAGGTCATCGAGGTTCTTCTCGCCATGGCAATTTACCTGCCATTCATGAAGATCTCCGAGCGTGCACAGGCCAAGCAGGCTGAGGCTCTTGCAGAGAACGCTCAGGATGCAGAGTAGTTTGTAAGCTTATAATCTGAGTATCACTTGAAGCCAGCCATCGTATTCGGTGGCTGGCTCATCAAAAGGAGATCACATGAAAATCTTACTTGCTTGCAACGCCGGAATGTCCACCAGTCTGCTTGTGCAGAAGCTTCAGAAAGAGGCTGCTTCTCGCGGTTTGGACGTAGAGATTATTGCAAATCCTCTTAATAAGGCACTTGAGCTTATCGATGGTGCAGATGTTTTTTTGCTTGGACCTCAGATTGCGTATGCAAAGGCAGACGTTGAGGCCGCAGCAGGATCTACTCCTGTAGCTGTTATTCCTATGGTTGATTACGGCAGGATGAACGCTGCAAAAATCCTTGACGACGCACTGGAGCTTATTAAATAAGCGGTAAAAGATTTTCTGAGCTCCCAGGTGCTCAAGAAAAGAGTATGGGGTAAAAATGGATTTAGATGACGGCATGACTGCTACGCAAGAAGCAGCCTTTGAGATTATTGCTACCGTTGGAACAGCAAAGTCAATGTATATTGGCGCTATCCAGAAGGCAAAAACGGGCGATATTGAAGGTGCGCGTGCAGATATTCTTGCTGGTACAGAGATCTTTAATGAGGGTCATAGCACGCATCTGAACATGCTGCAGCAGTCCGCAATTGATAACAGCAATGTTGAGTTCTCGCTCATCTTGCTCCACGCTGAGGACCAGCTTATGCAGGCCGAGTCTTTCCGCATTATTGCTGAGGACTTTATTGACGTGTACGAGAAGCTTCTTGACAAGTAACTGGCGAGAAAAACATGTGTGCAGAGACGTTTCTTGGTGGTATTGAGTTTGGTGGAACAAAGATTGTTCTTGCCACGGGTACACCAGACGGAAAAATTTGTGAGCGTGAGGTCTTTCCCACGACAGCACCAGAGTCTGTTTTGCCAAAGATTGTGGACTGGTTCAAAGCTCGCTCTATTCAGGCTCTAGGTGTTGGCGCATTTGGCCCCACGGGAGTCAATCCTGACCTGCCTAGCTACGGAAAGATTCTCTCGACTCCTAAGCAAGGTTGGCGCAACTTCAACTTGTTGCAGGCGTTGAAGGATGGACTGAACGTCCCTGTTGGATACGACACTGATGTTAATGCAGCTTGTTTAGGAGAAGCAGTTTTTGGCGCAGCTCGCGGCCTCGATAACGTTGTCTACCTGACAGTAGGAACCGGAATTGGCGCAGGCGTGCTGCTTGAAGGAAAACTCCAGCACGGTATGCTCCATCCCGAGGCTGGTCATATCCTTGTTGAACGCGAGACAAATGATCCTTGGCAGCAGACCAAGTGCCCCTATCACCAGAACTGCCTTGAAGGGTTGGCATCAGGTCCTGCTATTCAAGAGCGCTGGGGACTTCCAGCTGTTGAGCTTACTGAGAAAGACGAGGTATGGGAGCTTGAGGCTGCCTACCTTGCAAAAGCCCTCTCCACATATGTAATGTGCTACTCACCTCAGCGCATTATTTTGGGCGGAGGCGTCATGGAGCAGAAGCAACTGTTCCCGCTTATCCAGCAGAAACTTGTTGCGTACCTCAACGGCTACATTAACACTCCAGAGATAGAAGACATACAGAATTACGTTGTTCCTGGAGGTTGCGAGGGAAACCAGGGCATTCTAGGTGCTTTGGTGCTTGGACAGCGTGCACTTGGTGCGTAGGAGTTTGGCAAGAAAAACGACTACCGTGTAGAACGGCGTTCACTTTGTAAACAAATGGCGAGAAGATCGATTGGTCTTCTCGCCATATTTTGTGGAGTGTGAGTATTACAAGAATAAATGACAAGAAATATGTATAGAATTGCAAATAATGTGCGTTGATAAAACTAATTGAATATAAAAACTAATGAACCTTTTGGAGAATTCTCTCGTCTTAGTAAGAGACAAGGAAAACCTTCAACAAAAGGAGTTCAAATGAAGTGCACTCAGTGTGGTCAAGAATTAGGAGAGGGCGCAAAGTTCTGCTACTCGTGCGGAGCAAAGGTACAAAATACCTTTTGTAGCAAGTGCGGAGCCGAAATGCCCAGTGATGCAAAATTTTGCGGTTCCTGTGGAAGTAAAACCAGCAATGATTCCTCACTTTCAACTTCAGACAAATATGCGATTGAAACCTCGTTATCCGAGAGCGGCAGAAAGCTTGTAAACGAGTTAAAAAAACAAACTTATGAGTTTACTCACGGGACACAAAGTAAGACCCAGGATATTCAGGCTCAGATTTCAGAACGATCTAAAGATGTATTACATTATTTGAACAAGGCATATCTATTTAGTGCAATTGGTATGTTTTTGTCTCCACTTCTGCCTTTTATGCAGGTTAAAGGTTTAGCAAATCTCACAGTTAATTTTGTAGTTTTCACGGGAGGATCAAAGCCGCAAGTGCTCGACGGTGTGTTTTATATGGTAATTGCAGCCATAGCCTTGCTACTTTGGTATATGAATAAAAAACTAGGTATGTTAGTTTGTTCTTTGGCGACAATTGTGCTGTTTGCAATTTTTACGGTGAATTTGATTAACAAATTGACCGAAGGTTTTAGAGGACAAAACGCAGTTTACCTGGAGTGGCAAATCGGCTTTTATCTAGTGATGATTTCAGCCATCGTCTTTGTTCTCTCTGGAATTTTCTACTATCTGTTATCTAAGAAAGCACAGAAGTCTGCTTAATCTGCAAATAAGCAGGACAAATAGGAGGATAAGCGCCAAATGAAAATGTATTGCTTGAACTGCAACAAACTCTACGACTCTTCTGACAAGTTTTGTCACATCTGTGGAAACAAACTCGAAGATGAATTGGGCTGTTATGCAGTTCAGTTCCTCAGAGGTGATCAAAATGCTGTCGAGAAAATCTATAGATGTACTGAGGGTTGGGTAAGGGCGCTTGTTTGTCAAAGTCTTAGAGGAGCAGATGTTGAAGATTGCATGCAAGAGCTCTATCTGCGTGCTTTTAAAAATATGAAGCAGTTCAAAGGTCAGCCTGCAGCTTTTAGAGGTTGGTTTAATACAGTTGTTAAGTCGGGCATTATTGATTACGTCAGAAGTCAAAAGAAAACTTGGGATCATCAAGCTGAAAAGACAGATGATACTGAAGACGAGTTCTTTGATATTGCTGATGAGAGCATAGAGCTTAATCCTGAAGCACGACTTGACAAAAAAGAAGCTTATAACCTCATGGATGTACTGCTCAATGAACTTACCGAAGAGCAGCGTCTTTGTATTGGACTTTTCTATATTGAGAACAAAAAGCAAAAAGAAATTGCTGAGTATCTCAATATTCCTTTAGGAACAGTCAAATCAAGACTTTTTAGTAGCAAAGAAATTCTTAATACAAAGATTCGAGAGATGGAGAAAAAGCAAGGTATTTGCCTGTTTGGTATGTCTCCTATTTGGTACTTTATGTGGCTTGCGCATGGAGAAAACTCCGACACAATTATGGCGGAGACGCTTTCAAAGATTTCTCAGCTCCTTGCAACTTCTGGAGCTGGTGCAGCACAAGTAGCAGGAAAAGCAGCAGCTAAAGGGAACGTACTAGCTGCAAAGACTGCCTCATCTGCAGGCGCTAAGGCAGCTGCTACCAAGGCAGCAGGATTAGGCGTTAAATCGCTTGCTACAAAAATTGCTATTGGAGTAGTCACGTTGTCTTTTGTAGGAGCAGGTATAGCTTACTCTGCTGGAGTATTTAGCCCTTCTCAACAAAAGAGCCAAGAGACTGAAGTGAGCACTCAAGAAGCAAGTACCAACAAAGAGGAGAGTACGCCTGAAGTAGACCCAGTTAAAAGGGCAATGTACGAGCAATACAGCGAGATCATTGATAATGCTTCAAGTTATGACTTTGGAGGCGTTCCATCGAATAATCAAGGCTCTTACATGTATGCCCTCGTGTATATGGATAGCGCTAATCCTGATATCCCTCAACTCCTGTTGAAGCAGCAGTCAGATAATGGTGTGAATCTTATCAAGATTTTTAGTTTTGATAAGGACACTAAACAAGCTTATGAAGTTCAAAACACAAGGGGCATTGCGGAGGGTGTTGCAGGCGCAGGCGGCTTTAGAGGCTCTTTGACAGTAGACAGTGATAAAAACGGATTAATTGCAGTAAGTTGGTCTTCAGCTTCTGGAGATGGTTACGGTTACAGATATATACTTTCTGGTCAAGATGCAATTTCAACTAAAGAATGGGAGGGCACTATCACAGATCTTCCTGCTAATTTGACAGGAGAAGAAATTACTTGGTCTTATAGTAAGGACAGGATAGCTATTGCGCAAGCTTTTTCAGATGTATCAATTATAGATAAAAAACAAATAACGGTTCAGGGAAGACTTAGATATCTGACATTGCAAGAGATTCTTGATTTGCAGGGAATGCAATATCCTGGGCAAATGGATCTTACAGAGCGTGAATACGTCTTTGTCTTGGATAAAATACAAGATGTTGCTGGACATGAAGCAGCTTATAATGAGTATCGAATTAAACGTGCGACTATGATTGCAGTTGACCCCCAAGAAGGTTTGAATCAATATTTGGATAAAGATATAAAAATGACATATTCGGTTGATGACACTACTTATCCAAGTGACGCTCGCATACCTCTTGGTTCTCCTTATACCAAAAATGTTACTTTTTCGGAATAACACGTAGTAAACGTTTAGTACGGTCATAATAATAGCCAGTGTCCATATTGGATGCTGGCTATAGTGGTCTCTATTGGATTTGTGCTTACGGCTGGTAGCCTTTTGAGCCCGCTCGTTCAACGAAATCTCTTATTTTCTGGTCAGAGTATCAGTGTCCCAGGTGCTGCTTTCAGAACTGATTGAAATCGTGCGACCGCCATTTGTGGAGGTAAGAGTAAAGGGTTCGCTTCTCTGGCTTACCTGTCCGTTGAAGGTAAGCTGGATGCCCTTCTCGTCACCTGTCCACGAACCTGTTACATCAGGCTCGCCACCAATTCGCCAAATAACAGTGCCATCTTTTTGGATGACTACCTCCATGGACTTACCGTCAGTACCGGTTCCGCTGTAGGTTCCCACCCATCGTTGTGCTTTCTCAAGGTCCTTCTTGTCTTTTTCTTTCTTTTCTTGCTCTTTCTTACTCTTTTCGGCCACACCGGACTTGAGTGTTTCACCCTTCTTTATCTGGTCGGAAACACGAGAGTGGTATGAGTCATACGTTGAATTGGCGCCAGTATCATTGCCCCAGATTTCCTTCTCGTGCTCTATATCGCCGAGAAGAGCTTGCAGCTCAGCAAGCTTACTCGCGACGGATTTTTGATCCATGGTGTTTGCGGTGTCTGTGTCATTGAAACTGTTTGCCGTCAGTCTGCGCTTGTAGTCGGCCTCAAACCAGTCGCGTATACTTTTCTGTCGATCAGAGATTGAACTATTTAAAATATTTACACCAGAGTCGTCGGTGCCGTTGGATAAGCGGAACTGACCATTTTTCTGGTCGCCGGTGATTTGC
>ENA-OWLR01000596-OWLR01000596.1-metagenome-genome-assembly--contig:-NODE-596-length-11244-cov-12.104746_pt1 | contig 11244 bp, 6 predicted proteins | sample MGYA00245352_ERZ651110 | MGnify/ENA primary metagenome ERZ651110 (study PRJEB26857, sample SAMEA4031765) | metagenome | biome: human; feature: oral; material: saliva | place: Philippines | collected 2014... | reverse complement strand
AGAAAAGAAGAAGAAGAAAAAGAAGAAAAAAGGCAAGCACATCAAGACATCTGCAGAAAAAATAAAAGAAGCAGAAGTTAAATTTGCGAATGATACCAAAGAAATTCAGAATAAGAAAAAAACTGGATATTACGACAATATAGGTGACGAGTTAAAGGATAAAGTAAAGGCATATGACTCACTGATAGATGTGTATAGTGCTGAAGGTAAGGCAATTACGAACTTAAAGAATAAAAGAAATGCTTTAAATGCACAACTCCAGGCATATATTAAGAAGGTAAATGACGCAAAAAAAGCGGAGGATGATGCAACAAAGTCAGCAGAAGATGCCATTAAGAAAAGAGAAGAAGCAATCAAGAAAGCAAATGAGGACAGTGCCAAAGCATTAAATTCAGATAATTTCGGAAAAAAGAAAAAATCTGAAGAAATCACGGATAATCAGGATGAAAGCGATAAAGAAAAAAATCATTTAACTGATAAAATTCAAGCCATCAAATCACAGATGGATGAATTGGAAAAGGTGATGAATGATAAGAAAGATTTGGGTTTAGATTTCAAAAAGGAAGAAAAAGCGCTTGAACATCTGGGTGATAAATTAGAAGAAACGTTAAAAAAATTCAAAAAATTAGAGGATGGCAGAAAAAATATTGATGAATTCAAAGAGGCGCTTGATTCCTTCCAAGGACAAAATTTCCAACATTTCAAAGGTTTGATAAAGAATTTCCAAAAAATTATGAAAATTCTGAACGACCCAAAAGCACAAGTGGAGGAATTTGGGCGTGAACTCAGCGGAATTGAAAAAGGCGGAATGGCTGCAGGCGCTGGTCTGGAAGTTATGGGTGAAGCAGTAGGTGCATTTGCACAAGGTGGTGATGCTGCAAAGGCAGCAGCAATCATGACTGCAATTGGTCAGTTGGTATTAGGTTTTGCAACTGCCTCAGCGCAGGCGAGTGAACAAATGGGCCCTCTTCCCTGGATTGCATTCACCATTGCTGGTCTAGCAACACTTGCAACTACAATTGCAACAGTGAAGGGATATGCTAATGGTGGTATCATTGGTGGTGGTGGCACACCATCTGGCGACATGGGCTTAATTCGTGCGAATGTTGGAGAAATGGTGCTAAATAAAAATCAACAAAGTCATTTATTCGAGATGTTAGATAAAGGTAATGTTGGTGGCGGTGCTGTAACATCAACAGTTAAAGTAAGGGGTGCTGACTTATATTTGGCGTTGAATAATTTTTCAAAAATTAAGGGAAAATCAGGAATAATTACTGGAATAAAGTAAAAGAAAGAAAGGAAAGATATGTATATTAGCGGTAATTTCAAATCAATAAAAGATGTTGATTATCAGATAGTTATAACAGATGGTGACATGACAAAGGATGTAAGAACCATTGGGGAAGAAGGGTTATTCTTCTCTAATGATGCTTTGTCAATTGAGACAAACAACACTGATACCTTTGATACTATTATAAAGACGTCAGCCACAATTAACTTAATATCAGATAGTTACGTGGGTAATTTGTTATTCGGATATAATGCAAGAAGTATCAGTGTATCAATATACAAGAATAATGCGCCTTTCTTCTTTGGATTTGTCGAGCCAGCAACATTCACTCAGCCATTTGCAAGCGTATATGACTCATTTACATTGAATTGCGTGGATGCCCTTTCTACATTGGAAAATTACAAATATAAAGGTATCACAACGAAGGAAAAATATGATGCTTTCAAAATTGACGCAAATACAATATCATTCAATGATATAATGCTTTCTTCTATCTTTAAGGATTTATTGAATTTAGATAAAATCAAAAATACAAAAACTCATATATGGTATGATGGAAGCAAAGGTGTTGATAATCACTCAGTTAAGGATGTATTCAAAAATATAGGAATTAGCGAATCATATCTCATTGGAGATGAGTGTGATGATGTAATGTCAGATGAAGATATTTTGAAAGAAATTCTTCAGTATCTCAATTTGCATATTATACAGATAGGGAGTGATTATTATATTTTCGATTGGGACAATTTAAAGAAAAAAAATACAAAATGGTATGACTTATTGTCCAACAAAGAAAAAACGGAAACACCTATAACTCAGACACTTACAGAAGATATGTATTCAAGTGATGATGGTAATATATCAATTGCTGATGTTTACAATCAACTGATATTGACGGATGAATTAAAAAAGCAAGAAAATATAATTGAGTCACCATTGGATGATGATTCATTGTATTCACTTTACAAGTCAAAGCAACTATTCATGACGGAATATAGCAGTAATGGTGATGGTAATTCTGCGTGGGATGCGTTCATGGCAGGTATCCGTGGACAAGAAACTACATACGAAGGATATGAAGAAATTGACTGGTTCATCCAGATTATGGAATCTAAGAATTGGAAGTTGAAACTACTTGATAAACAGCCACTTACATCAATATATGAAAAAGAAAATGATGAATTTATCAACCAATATAAGGTACCACAATACGTTTTTGATAATTCTTTAACACCTTGCCTAATGTCAATGGGTAGTATTAAAAAACAAGCAAAAGCAACGGATAATAGTGTGGTAAATAAAATAGACATGAATAAGTATCTTGTTATCAGCATAAATGGCAACGAAAAAATAAATCCAAATGAAATTTTTCCATCAGAACAATATTTGAAGAATCATCAAGGATTGATAGAATATATCGGAAAATCATCTGGTGCAGTATTTTCCCCAGTGGATGATGTTACAACTAATTATCTTGTATTCAGTGGAAAAATTAATTTACAGCCAATTGTGTACGAGTCACTTGACAAAAAAACAGCGAATGATGGAAATCATCAATATCCACATAATTTTAAAATACGTGCAGGTAATTACGAAAATATAAAGAAATATGAAGTTGCAAAATATTCAACAGTACCAATTGATAATAATAAAGATGGACGATATTATACAAGAAAATGGTACACTTCTAATTTTTTAAATGAAATACCAAGTGAAAATGATTATTTAAAAAATTATGAATCTTTAACTCCGTGGACAAAAATAAAGGCAACCCATTTATTTGAATATAAAAAATCTCATATGTGGAGTGGTGATGATGAAGTAGTCGATACAATTTCTAAATTTCCTATTTTGGAATGTGAATTGAAAATTGGTGACAAATATTGTGTTGAAATAATTCCAGATTATCATGATACACCAATTGATACAACTACATATATTTGGGTGACTAAAGAAGAAATAAAAAAAGGTGGAATTAAAGTTTTTAAAAATAATTCATTGAGAGATAAAAAATTCACAGTTAATTTGGATGACCTCAAATATGATGACGGGGAGTATATAGATGATGGATGGCACGAAGGCAACTTTACATATAAGCATACATTTAGTATAGGCATTAATCCAAAAATTGGTGATTTTTTAATTGGAGACGAGTTTGAAATACAAAATAACATTGACTACACAATGGGTGTCGATGCCGAAGGTACGGCAATTCCTATTACAAATGAAGACCGAATATCAGGAAAAGTTACTTTCAAAATTTTGGGACCAATCAATTCTTCCTTATATCAGCAAGTGTATTATAGAGAAAAAACATGGTTCAGGAGACGAAAGGAAAAAAACAATGATGTGCCAATTCTTCCATTTGTTCAAAATATATACATTAAAGATTTTAAATGCGAAATTAAAAGTGACAACGGAAAGACAAATATAAAAGGTGATAGTGATTTGATATATCAATCTGCTGAAGGAGATAAATATTTCAATAAAAAAGATGATATAACATTTAAATTCATTACGCAATTAACTGCAGATGAAGCAGTTAGAAAGAATGTTGATATGGGCATTAATTTGAATGCAGTCATTAATATGACGACATTATTGCCATTAACTTCAATTTATAATTCTGTAAGTAATGAAGTAGCAAAGGCAGAAGAACATTACATAAATGCATATTATAATGAATATTCAATACCAAAGTTAATTTTTGAAACTTCAATTTTTGATACTGATAATTTTGATTTCAGAAATATTTATAATATAAGAGCATTAAAGAAAGACATGTATATTACGAAGATACAATATAATTGCATGGATGATACTAATACATTGACACTCAAAGAGATTTAAAGATTGACGGATATGATTAAAATTGAAAGTTATTCAAAGAAAAAGAAAAATAATAACCAAGGTGGAGGAGTTGGCAACAGTACAGTTGTCAATTCTTCTACTGCCTTGGCACCTCATTTTATTTTCGGAAATATATACGATGGAACACAAGATATTGAAGGAGATATAAAAAATGTTAAAAATATAACTACCTCTGAATCAGTGAGTTGCAATAATATTACCGCTAATAGTGGTAATATAGGTAATTTGACTGGTAACACCATTTCATCGCAAAGTGTTAGTAGTCAGACAGTTACGTCTGATTCCATAATTTCAAAAAATACCACAACTGACGACCTAACGTCCAAAAACGCAAATTTTAACAAAATTACATCAGATATAGTTAATGTAAAGGAAATAACTTCTAATTCATTGACTACAAATAACATACAAGCAAGTGACGCTACATTTAATAACATCAATGTAAATGGTGCTGCACATTTCTATCAATTAATTTCAGACAAAATAAAATCAAGCAAAGGTCAGACAATCGTAACTGCAGCGAATGCAAAGATTTATAAAGTTGAAAAGGTAAATGATGATTATAAATGCTATTTCCTTGCTTCTGATTCACATTCAAGAATTGGTAACATGTTCAGCGTCAATGACTTAATTGTGATGCAGACATTTAACGCAGCCAACAATACTGATTTTAATTTGAATAATAGATACTATTGGAGAAAGGTGATAAATGTATCAAATACGCCATACGAAGAAGATGGAAAAAATTATCATTGGATAACCTTGAGTGCAAATGAATGTGATGTTAAATCAAATACATTTCCACAAGCGGAGGATGAAATCTGTCAGTTGGGAAATACAACAGATACATCAAGGCAATCAGCCATAATCATATCTGCTTACAATTCGCAATTTCTGGATAATGAATTGGTTGCACCATCAATATCTCAATATAACGGTATCAATAGATATGAATTAAAGCCATTCCGAGTTAATGTTCTGTCAAAAAATTTAAATGAATTTGTTGGTAACTTTAAAGTGCAAGGCGGCAAATCACTGGAGGAAGTTTTGAAAGAAAAGAATGAAAATGAACCTCCATATATAGGTGGTAATGGACATTGGATGATATGGGATAAGGTAAATAAAGTTTACAAAGATTCAGGCATATCTGCAACTGGAGGTAAAGGTGAAGATGGAATAACAATCAAATTAAATACATTTAATGCACGTAATTTATATAACTTTAATAATGATTTAAGTATAAATTGTAGCGGAAATATCACTGAATTGAGCGATAAAAAAGCAATTACACCAACTGATATTGGAGAATATTATATTACTGCAAGCATACCAGGCACTGTTTTTGAAGTAATTAAAATAACTCCAAATAATTTAGGAAATTGGAATATCAAAAAAAATTATCAACTTCCAGACAATGCAAATATACCTTCAACTTTAAATTTAAAACTATATAAGAATAATTCAGTTGTTGATTCTCTTATTCTTCCTATAACTCCTAATAGTAATGCACTATTGGAAGTAACTGATTCAATTAAACTATTAGCACAAGGTAATACCCAGAAAATCAATGAGTTAAATGGTAAAGTTGAATCAAATACCAATTCAATAGCAAGTATAAATGTAAAGAATAATCAAATTGAAAGTAAAGTAAATGAGACAATTACCAATATTACAGATAATTACGTAACCAATACCAATTTACAATCAATTATTAATCAACAAGCAAATCAAATTACATTGTCAATATTGAAGCAAGTTAACGGCAATCTAAAAAAGGTCGGAATTGATATTGATATGAATGAGATAAATTTGATTGCAAATAAAACGAACTTTGTGGACGAAAATGGCAAGAAATTTATTACAGTCAGCAAAGATGAAAAAGGAATACCACACTTTATATTTTTGGATAATAACGAAAAAGCAAAATATGACCTCGGATATACTGGACTCAAAGAAATTCTAAATGAGTATAAGCCAGCGTACTGGACTAAGTTGAAGTTGGTAAATATTACTGACAAAACATTGTTTGCAATTTACCCAAAAACATTAACTGGCACTGATTACTTCAGATATATTGCAGCACGCCATCATGTAACTGGCGCACTTGGAAGTCATGCAGAAGAAGATGGTAAAGTATTTGATGCTGAACAATTCAGAAAAACAATTCCAGATGGATATTATACCGATGAAAATTTGAATGGCAATTATCTGGATATGTCTGGAAGTAATATTGATAATGACTTGGATAGAGATACAAGAATATATGCTATTGCCGTATCTCACTTTGTAAATGGAAGAATTGATAGCGAAAATTCAGGAAATGTTCTTTTCAAAGTAAAAAATAATAAAGTAGTTGGATATTGTGATGCAAAAGGAAAAACAGTATTTGTAAGAAATGGACAATTACAAAATTATCCTTTTGTCAAATAACTTGATATTTAATATTAGTGAAAAACACATTTTAATTTATGAAAACATTGATAATCAACAACTTAAAGACAATACTTGAATCTTTAGCAAACTGGATAAATGTAATAAAGAAATTAACCTATTCAGATATCATCAAGAATGTATCTGTTGCTGCAGCAATATTAATTCTGATATATTATGGAAAGTCCATATGGATGACAGAAGTAATTAAAGGTAATGTATTGGTATTCATTTCTTCTGGTGTAATGATTTTTCTTTTATCCAATTATATCATTGAAAAAATTAAATCTAAAAAAAAAGAAAAAGATAAATTAAAAAAGAAGAATCAAATTCAAGAATTAGGTAAAATTAGTTTACAACTTGATTGCGAAATGGAGAAATCAAGAATGAAATTAAATGCTTCAAGAATTTTGTTATTTGCTTACCATAATGGACAAAGTTGCCTTGGTGGCGCACCATTCAGCAAATCAAGTGTCGTAAAGGAAGTTGTGGATGAAGATGCAAATGTTGAATTAATTGCAGAACATTTCCAACAGCAGATGATGGGTCTTTATAGATTACCACATTATATCAATACTCATTCATACTTTATGGGTAATACAGAAGATGTAAAGAAAATTGATTATAAATATAAGCAGAACATGGATATATGTGATTCAAGTTATATTGCATGTAAGGCAATCAAAGATGTTGACGGAATTGTTGTTGGACGTATTTCAATTGCTTTTGATTCCAAACGTGCAATTCCAAGTCCAGATAGGTTAATACATGAATTAGATATATTAGTTAGAGAAGCACGTAACTATCTGATAATGAAGTAGTTATATAATCTTTCTGTTAATCTTAAGAAGGTAATGGTCAAGTAATTGATTGTTACCTTCGCTTGTTTTATATAAGTAACTGATTATCAAGTAGTTATATTTTTCTCATATTTTGCATATTCTGCACCAATGGTCAACTTGCTCTCAAATATTGAAAATATGACGATATTTATTAATAATTAGCATTAATGTATTTGATAATTAAGTTAAATAAAAAGGATGTGAAAGGAAGTGTAATTGATGATGTGCAAGTGGATGTGCTTGCATTGATTGTGTACTGTTGTGTGTTGGTGTGCTTGTCGGTTGGAAGGTCAAGGTGATTGGATGTCTTGATGATGATGTAAGTGATTGTTTATTAGATAGTTAATGATATTTATTTTTTATTTTAATTTGATGTAGGGGGGGGAGGGTGTTTTTCGGAAGGGGGGTATGCTCCAAACCCCCCACCCAGTTTTCCTTTCACGAATTTCAGTTTTCTGTATGTTTGGAATTAGCAGTATTTATTAGTATTTTATCTTTCCTCTCTTTTTTCTTCTTTTCCTTCCATTTATCTTTGAATCTCAATTCAATATTAATATTCAATTCAATCAATTCTTCTTTCAAATTTCCATCTTCACTTGGCACCATTATTTTCTGATAAATTCTGTTAGAATTGAAAGGTGTGTAATAATACACAGTTTTAAAATTTTCCAATCTCTCATCATTTGAATCAAATATTTTATATTTAATTTTAGTTAGTTGAGATAATTTTTCCGCCTCCTTTCTTTCTCTTTTATCATTCAAATTTGCAACAATACCGATTCCTCCAGTTGGTTTTTTCCAATTCCAAGTAATTTCAATTCTTTTACATCTATATTTTTTATCTTTAACTTCCAAAACATCATCATAATAACTTACTGATTTGATAAGTCGTTGACACACTTCTTGTTTTTCCTTATCATTATAATTACTAACAAAATAGTAAATACCTTCAATATCCGCTCGATGTCGTTTGTTATTAATTGTTTTGATAAATTCTTCCAATTGATTAATTCTTGCATTTGACATATTAATTGTATCATTATTCTTTTTCATTTCCTTTTCAATTTCAGATAATAATTCATTATAATCATCATCATCAAGATTACCTTGGATATATATCTTTGCAGTTCTCTTTTTCTTCAACTTTACTTCATTTAAGTGTTCATTTGCCACTTCAATTTTCTTCTTTTCTTCTTCAATTTCAAGTTCAGAATTTGTAATTTCTTGAAAATCAGATTTTTGCAAAGAAATACATTCATGGATTTTTACTGCTTTCCAAAGTAATGAATCAAGAACGTTGACTGATAGATTGAGTTTATTTTGACATTGATTTTTCAATTTTTCTTCTTTATCTTTTGAATCTTCCCTAATTCCATATTTCATATATTTGTTATAAGCGTTAAAACAATGATAAGATGTCTTTTGTACACTACAACGTCCTCCACATTCAGGGCAAATCAAAATTCCATCTGCATAATATATATTTTTCGCTTTTGGTTTTACATCATTTTTTTTAGCAATTTCTTGACACTTTTCAAAATCTTCAACTGAAATGATTTTTGGGTAACTTCTTTCCAAGTTACTTTCATCTTTATCATTATATTTGTATTTGAATGTTTTGCCAGTGTATCTTTCGTTGTGCAATATTCTGTTTATCAAAGAAAGTGTAATTGATACACCCTTTTTATAAAATTCATCAGCCAATTGACGTTGTGATTTGCCTGCAATATATGATTGGAAGATATATTGTACATATTGCGCTTCCAACTCATTCTTTACTATGTGTTTAGATTCATTGATAGTATATCCATAACTTAAATTTCCTCCAGTCCATATTCCCAATGATGCCTTCTGTATTTTACCACGTTTGAATCGTTCCTTTTTGACCTCCATTTCTTGCTTTGCTAAAGTTACCATGATGTTTATTGCCAATTCATTACCATGATTGACAGTTCCGTCATCATTTAACAGTCGTAATGAAGGTGTATTGATGATTAATTGAAGATGATTTTTCATAATTTCATCTTTCATATCATAAAATGCCTTCTCATTTCTTGCTAATCTTGATATTTCCCAAACATATATTGTTGTAACATCTTTATCTGATTTAATAGTTTTGATTAATTCATCAACTTCTTTTTGATATAAATCATTCATCTTGATTGCGCTTGCACCAGCACTACCAATTATAATTTGATTTTCTAAAGAAAAACCATCTTGGATTGCCATTTTAATCAAATCCTTCTTTTGAGATTCAAATTCTTGAGCCAAAGTTGAAACACGGCACCATATAATGCACTTTTTTTCCATAATTCTTATTATCTTTGTTTTTGATTTATACGGCAAAGATAATAATAAAAAATGAGAGTACAAAATGGTACGGTTATTTGATATTACCCATACGATTATGTGGACGGATATAATTTAACGTAACTAATTGATAGATAATGATTTATGTGAATTTATCAAGTCGTAACAATTTGAAACGTTTTGGATTATTTAACAAAAGGACATAAAAAAAGGAACTGATTAATTTCAGTTCCTTTGAGAAATAAAATAAATAATTATTATAATACAAATTATGAAACTTCAAATTGTTCATTATATTCATCAATTGCTTTATTGATTGCATCAAGTACCTCTGGCAGTGCTTGCTTTTCAATCAATTCTTCTTCAATTGATTTATATTCTTCTTGATATTCTGGAGATTCTTGATATTCGTCATCATATTCTTTGATATATTCATCAAGGTCCATTTCATTCTCAACTTCATCTTGATAAATTCTGATATCATTCAAAGATACCCTTAAGTATTCTTTATCATCATCTAATTTAACAGGATAATGTAAATTGTATGCCAGTGCATCTTCAATTACTAATTCATCATTATAATTAATTGGAATATAGATTTTAGTATTTTCACAATTTTCTGAAAAAATATCTTCGCAAATTAATTCCAACTCATTCTTTATATTTTCATTATTTATATCTAACTTTTTCATAATAAATATTTTTTAATTAAACTTTATTTTATCCTTTAAGTGCCTTCAGATATGTAGTATATACTTTATCACCATTTCCATATTCGCAGATTAGTTTATCTTTTGAAATTGAAATGACTTTGTAAAAGATTTTATCAAGGTCTCTATTTTTGTAAGGCATCATTTTCTTAACCATAATTACATCACCTATTTGAATGTTATTAAGATTATATCCTTTTTTTGCAATCCAATTTATCCAATCATATTCTTTGTCTTTGATTACTTTTGCAACGCATATTCTATTGACGTTATATTCAAATTCAAAACCTTCAAAATATGTTGTCATAAAGCCGTCCTTTAAATCATATACTTCTCTTTTATAATTTGAAGAATTTTCATTTAAAAGATTATATTCATCAATTGCTTTATTGATTGAATCAACTACTGCTGGGATTGTTTTTTCTTCAAACAATTTATCTTTAATTGATTTATATTCTTCTTTATATTCTTCTGTCCAAACATACATTACGCCATGTTTTTTCTTCAATTCATCAAGGTTCATTTCGCTTTCAACATCATCTGGATGGATTGATATATCAGTAAAATATACCTTGAAATATTTCTTCGATTCATCAAGTTTAAAATACTCATCATCTATTATTTCATCAAGCATCAATTCATCATCATTAAATGGAATGAAAACTGTTCTATTTACAATTTTCCCTCCAAAAATGTCATTTACAAAATATCTTACTTGATTTTTTGTGGTTTCGTTAATTTCAATCTGTTTCATGTTTGTATATATTTTATTTTTTTTTATTAGTTTCTC